>Ga0326727_10007348_pt1 | contig 29214 bp, 23 predicted proteins | sample MB2enrmetagenome_FD_207643 | JGI IMG/M metagenome (GOLD analysis project Ga0326727, IMG submission 207643) | Lab enriched peat soil microbial communities from McLean, Ithaca, NY, United States - MB29MY | ecosystem: Environmental > Terrestrial > Soil > Wetlands > Peat | place: USA: New York... | reverse complement strand
GAGGCCATTGAAGCCTTCATCCGAAGGCACAACCAGCGTGCCAAGCCGTTCCGCTGGAAGAAACGCGAGGTCAAGGGCAGTCAACTCAAGAATACAATCGTCAATTTACGCAATTAAACACTAGCTAAGTCGGTCATTTCAGAAATACGGCCTCGTATCTTCGCTGGACCGCTCCCTTACGATTGCGGCTCGGAACGGAGCCGCGCGCGTAAGCAAGCGGCCCGGCAATACGTTGGCGAACTTCCGAAACGGTGTACTAACCTAGGATTTTGTTCTCGTTATGTGGCATTGGGCCGGACGCCGTCCGTTACCCGGCCGACAGTGGGGCGGCTCCTTTACGCGTGCGCCATCGCCATTCTGACTTCACGGACCCGAAGGGGCCGCTTCCGACTCCTGACTTCCATATCCCGCAGGGATATCAAGGGGGAGCCCTTGGCTAATTCTTAGCGGGGATCACCAGCAGTTTGTCTACGGTCACGCTTGCCTTGCTGTCCTCGGTGACCGTGACTGCCTGGCTGTAGGATTCAAACTGGCGCATATATTCGGCGTTGGCGTATTCGATCTGCGCGTCTTGCGGCCAGACGTACACTACGTAATCGCCCGGCGCCACCCCCTGGATGGCAAAGTGCGCGGTGCCATCGCCCGATCTGGGGCCCTGGTATCCCTGCTTTTCCAGGACGAGTTCGTCTCCGGCTTTGCGGAGCAGAGACGCCGTCAGATTCGGCGGCACCGGGGAATCGGAGGGCGCGAGAGCAACATCGATGCTGCCACAATGGCTGCTGAACACGATTTCGACCGGCTCCGGCGCCACCCCGGCGGCGATCGTCACTCCGTCGCGCACATCGCGCCCGCCCTGGAGAATGGAGCGGACGCACACCTGTGACTGTGGGCCATACATCTGGGGAACGATCCGGTAGGTTTCCGGCGAGAGGTTGGGAACGTGAAATTTGCCGTCCGCATCGACCTGAGCGCCGTTGCCGAGGCGCTCCGACTGAAGGCTCACATAGCCCGACACACGTTGCTGCCCGGTATCGCCCTCCACCCGGACAGTGCCGTCGAGCCCGGTATCGGCGGGCTCCAGCCGGATCCCCGTGACATCCGCGTTTCCCACGGTAATTGTCGTACCGGCGAAGGCGGAACTCCTGCCATCTTGAGCCATGGCCGTCAGCAGGTATATTCCGGGCGTGACATGCGTGATCCGGAAGGTCTTGGTCTGGCCGTCCCAGGTGCTCTCGCCGTCAGACGGCTGGAACATGGAACCGGACCCTTGGCGGACCAGGCTCACGCTCGCGTTTGGAGCGGCGGTCGCCACCACGCCGCGGACCTCAAATGCAGGCACGGGTTCCGGCAACCGTATTTTGATTTGCTGTTCGTCGCCAGCCTTCAAATCGATCGGTTGCGCGGCCGCGATGTCCGTCGTATTGGGATAGTACAACTGCGGATAGGCAAGCGGTTTTGCCCGCCGCGCTCCGCTCAGCCTCGCCGCAATCGAGATGTAGTAGCGCCCCGCCGGAAGCCCGTAGATCCGAAAATAGCCGGCTTCATCCGTGCTACCGCCACCCGTTGTTTGAAGCTGCCGCCGCCCGTTCACAACCCCTTGGCGCACAAGCTGAATGAAGGTGCTCTCCGCGGGCGTGTCCCTATCGTCAACCACCGTGCCTTCCAACACGGCCTGCGAGATCAGCTTCATCACGACTGTCGAAGCGCTCTTCCCATCCGTGGAATTGACCGCCATGGCCCCCATGGTCTGGCTCGCCGGTAGATACCCGGCCTTCTCGCAGGAGACCTGATACCCGCCAGCGGGCAGATCGGTGATCCGGAATCCGCCATCCGTATCGCTCAGGAGGGTCACTTCGGGCGCGGGCTGCCCTCCCTGGAAAAAGCGCAGGGTGACGTGTGCGCGGGCGATCGGCTCTCCGGTGTTCGCGTCCACCACCCGGCCCGTGAGTTCCCTATCGGCTGCCGAAGCGAGCAAACTCGCGAGAATCGCCAACGATAGGCATCGAGGCGCCCTCATTGCCCCTTACCCTCATCCGCCAGCAGCGGCACATCCGCGTGTACCGGGTCGCCCGGAGTTACCTCCACCGCGGTCGCCTGCTTTTCCACCGCGGACAGGCTGGCGGGACCCGCCATGGCGCCTTTTCCCTCAACGGCCCACGCCCACACGAGGTATCGTCCCGGTGTCAGCCCCGAAAACGAGAGCTCGCCCTCGTCGTTTGCGAAATCCTCCTTGAGATCGCCCGGATCCTGCGCCGTACCGCTCAGCAGGAGCACCACCTTGGCGCCGGGGACCGCAGCGTCATCGCGGACCGCCCGCGCCACGATCGACCCGCAGGCCTTGGTCACCGTCACGTCCAGGTGCAACGCCGCACCCGCCCCCAAATCGAACGGAGCGCCGCGCACCTCGCGGCCGCCCAGCTTCACGGACTCCACGCAGCTTTCCTGCGGAGTCCACGCGCTCAACCGGTAACTTCCCGCCGGAATCCCGTCGAAGTGAAATTTGCCGTCTTTCTGTGGCATGGAGCCGCGAGTATCGCCAGGAGCATTGGTGTTGCGCAAGATCACGCTCACGTCCTTGGGATCGACTCGATTTTCGGCCAACCCCTGTAGCTCCACATCCACTGTTCCTCCCGCGTCGAGAACCAGATCGATGCCGTCCATATCGGAGCTGCCCACATCCACTGGAAGTTCCGCCATCAAAGCCCTCTGGGCGCCGGCGGCGTTGGAAAAAGACTGGGCCCGCAGCCAGTAGCGCCCGGGTGGGACACCGCGGATGGCGTATGTGCCCTGGCTCACGTCCGAAAAAGCATTGAAACCCTGGTTAAAGCTTTCGCTTCCTTCCTCGGGGGTCAGATTCATTGAAAATCCGGTCTGCGCAGGGAGATTGCGCACATGGCCCCGCACCGTCGCGGCTGCCGTCGCCAGCGGGCTGAGATCCACCTGCGCATGCTGCCCCGGGGAAAGCTGGAACGCGCGGTTGCAGGTTCGGCCATAGACACGGTTATCGACCCGGGTCGCATAGTCCACCGGTCCTTGGAGCGGAGCCGGAGAGTTCTGGCCGCCTTCGGCGCAAACGAGGTAATTGCCGGGGGGCAGATTGCCAAACCGGTAACGGCCGCGATCGTCGGTGTATTTCTGTCCCACGTTGGCCATCGTCGCCCGCCCATTGCGCCATAGCGGCCGGACCACCGAGACACTGGCGCGCACCATCGGGTCGCCGAATTCGTCGCGGACGGTTCCCTCGATGGCGCCACGCGGCACAATCCGGAATACGATCGACTTATCGCCGCCCACTCGAATCGAGCTCACCCATCCGGGGTCGGGCGCTTCGCCATAATGAACCCTCCCGAAACCGCTGCCTTCGGCCGAGAGGATATATTCCCCCGAAGCCAGACCGCCGAAAACGAATCGGCCCTGTCCATCGGAGATCGCCGGGTCGCCCACGTCCTTCCAGTTCTCGGTTTGGAGGGTCAGTTCCACGCCGGCCAACGGCTGATTACTGGCCCAGTCCACCACTGTCCCGCTCAACGTGAACCGTCCCGCTCCGGTTCGCGCCTGCGCCGCCAGGCGCCAACACCCGAGCGAAGCCATTACTCCGATTACCGCGAGAGCCTGCCTGGTTTTCACTACCCTTCCAATTTACCTCATTGGGCGCGCCACTCTTAATTAACTCCCCGCGATAACAACCGTAATTTGCCGCGCCCCTGCCCCCCGTGGCCCCCACTGGGCTTTCTATTCCGCATCGGATCCAGATTCCCGCGTCCCGCTCGCCGTCGTGAAGAAATTTCCCGCAGATATTTCGCCATCGCCGAGCACGAGACGTTGGTCGGGCATCTGGGGTTGGGCCCAGCCGTGGCTCACCGTATTCTGGCGCTGTTTGGAGGCACGGTGGCCATCGGAAACCGGCACCCGCCAGGAATTCAAATCACCGTCTCCCTGAGGAATTCTCGACCTGAAACATCCAAGCCCGACGTTTTTCTGGTTTCGCTGAGGAGCGCGCCCGTAGGGCCCTTTCCATCCTCCACGCGCAGACGCGCCCGGTTCCGGGGGCTTCATTCAGCCCGGCGCCTCTGTAGAGGCGGCTGCCATGAATCTGGACGGCACTACCAACGGCCGTCGAAACCGGCCGCTCCGGGATCCATCGACACGGTGGGGACACCGGTCTCGGCACGTTCGGTTGCCCCCGGCGGGTCTGTGAAGTCAGTGCGTACTGCGCGACCAGATATTGCCCGTGGTATCGGTCAAAGTGAGCACTAGAAAGTTGCCCGCGGCCGAAAGGCCGACACTCCCGGCGTTGGCCGTCGGACCGCGGATTAACCGCCGGGCACTGTGAAAGTGGGCGACCGCGAAAATGTCTCCCGTGGGTTGCTTGGAGACCGCGTCAACGTCGCGCGCCCACACGCAGTTGGGGCCGTCGCGATCGGAGAGGAAATAGATCCGGCGGCCGTCCGGAGACCAGACCGGCTCCTGATTGAAGAACTCGTCATTGGTGATTTCCACGACCTGGCTCGGCGCGACCGTGCCGTCGGGTGTGATCGGGACCACCAGGATCTGCCTCTTATGCTCGCCTTCGTGCCAGCCGCTGAAGGCCACCCATCGTTCGCCGGGCGAGAACCGGCCGGCGGCTTGTATCCACTGCCGGCTCTCCTGAATGTGGAACAAGGGGCGAGGATTTTGGCCACGGACAGCCAATTGCAGCTCCTCCGTCTTCGACGTGCTGCTGCTGGTCTCAAAGATCGCCTTGGTGCCATCGAAATTGAGATGGGTAGGTTGACCGCAATGGGGACAGATCGCTTGCGGAGCGTCTCCTTTGACACCCATGATATAACCGGTCAAATTGTTCACCCAGGCGACGGTACGGCCATCGCCGCTCAAAACCGGCCGGGTATTCGATCCGAGGTGCAACGTCGAGGAGGCCACTGGCCCCCCACTGCCAAGCTCCGCAAGTTGGATGGTCTCTCCAAGCGGCTGCCTGGCGGAAAAGGCCATAATCCCGCCGTTCGCACTCAACGACGGCGAACCGGCCCGATACATCGCCGTGAGGAGTTCCGCCTCGCCGCGCGTCTGGCCGGCAGAATTCAGCGGAATCCGCCAAATGGAGCTGGAAATTGTCAGCGCGGCGTACACCGAGCGGATCAGGCCTTTTCCAGCGACAACCGCGTCGGGGAACCGCTCCACCTCCGTGCCGCTCGACCAGTGGCGCGGCTCGTCCAACACGGTCCCGTCGGAGTTGACCCGCACAGACCATATATTGGTAGCGTCCAGGGCCGTCGCTGTAAAGAGCACGGTATTGTCCTTGAGCCACGCCCCCGGCACGGAAAAGTAGGTTCCCCTCGAAAAACTCGCCGTCGCTCTACGGAGCTTCTCCATGACCCCCGTACGCCGGACGGTCTTCGCGGCCAGTTTCGCGACCCACCAATCCCCCTTGTCTTCGCCGGCCTTTCGTCCAAAGAAGAGAAAGCTGTTCTCCGTTGCGGACCAGACCGGAAAAGACGCTACATCGAACCCCTGGGGAAACTCTTGCGGTTGCCCGCTCGGTTGTCCGTCGTGGCTGGACATGATGTACGTCCGGGCGGAACCGCGCAGGAGAGCATAGCCCATTTCGCCCTTCCAATAGGCGAGCCACTCTCCATCCGCGGAGAAATGCCCGTCGCGGCCCCCGGGCGCCACCAGAACCGGGTCGCCACCGAGCGCGGAGATAAGGTACAGGCCGCCGCCGTCCTGTTCAGAACGATATACCAGCTCCGACCCGGTGGGATTGAACGCCGGAGCATACTCATCGGCGGCGTTGAACGTAATCTGCTTGGCGTCGCCCGATCTCCAGTGCTGCACCCAGAGGTCCAGATCCCCTTTGCCGGCACGGTCGGACGCATACGCGATGAGCTCTCCGTCCCGCGAAATGGCGGGGAATGATGTCAGGCCCGCGTCGTCGGTGACACGCACTTGTTCAAATGGCACCTCCCCGGCAGGCGCCCGGCGGGACGCTATCCACATCGCCCCGCCGAAGATGAGCGCCGCGACCCCGCCAGCCATACTCCAACGAAGAAAGAGCTTGCGCGTGCGGGAGAAAAAGCGCGACGGCGAGGTCCGGGTTTCCACCAGTTCTTGCAACCGGGTTTTCACCTCTTCCATGCTGGCGAAGCGCTCGCTGGGCTGTTTCTGCAGGCAGCGTTGGACGATGGCGTCAAACCGTTCGTCGAGTTGCGGCGCCACCCGCCTGAGAGTGGGAGCCGGCTGGTGCAGAATACTCCCGACAACGCTCAGCGATGTCTTGCCCTGGAAGGCCTGCTTCCCGGTCAGCATTTCGTACAGGATGCAGCCGAACGAGAAGATGTCGCCGCGGTTGTCGACGGGCTTGCCCTCGGCCTGTTCGGGGGAGACATAGGCTACCGTGCCGGCGAAATGGCCTTCGATCGTGGTGGGAAGGCTGGTGTTCTCCGCGCTCGGGTTGTCCTGCTTGGCGAGCCCGAAGTCCAAGATTTTGACCGCGCCCTCGCCGGTGATCATGATGTTATTGGGCTTCAGATCGCGATGGACGATGCCGGCGCGGTGCGCCGCCTCCAAGGCCTCGGCAATCTGGATGGCATATTGCAGCAGCGTTTGGACCGGCAGACCGCCAGGGGCGATCAATTTGCCGAGGGGAAGGCCGTCCACGCACTCCATGACAATGTAGTCGAAGCCGCCATCGTTTCCGAAGTCATGAATGGTCACGATGTTGGGATGGTTGGTGGCGCTAGCCGCCTTGGCATCCCAGCGCAGGCGCTTGCGGTTCCGGGAGCCGGCAGCCGCCTGGTCCGTGAGCACTTTGATGGCTACTCTGCGCTCCAGCGTCGGGTCGAACGCAGCATACACCACGCCCGACCCGCCGGCGCCCAGTTCCTCGATAACCCGGTACCGGCCGATGCGCACGGGATGGCGCGCGGCGACGCCGAGGTGCTCCTCGGCCGCCCCGCCACTCAGGAAGTTGCCGGAGGTGGCCGCCGCGCGCACCAGCCGTTCCACTTCTTGCCGGACTGAATCTGTAGGACAATGCTTACCGAGCCACTCGTCAAGGTCTGCAGGCCGATCGGTTTCCCATTGAAAAACAAGGTCCTTAACGATCTCCCACTCGGCGCCGCTCGATTCCGCTCCGTCCGTAGTATCTGGCATCTTTGCTAGCAATTTTACCGTGCCGATTCTTACCGGGAGAAAAATCTTGTCCGCTTTTTACGCCGTTTTGCGCATTAGAGGGTGAGGAGCATCGATTCGGTGAATCGACGTTTACATGGGCGCCGCGGACGCCCGGCGCGTTGCGTTTGCGTGGAGAGCATCAGAAGTCTGTATGGCCAAGGCTATAGTTTTCGGGCTATCGCCCTCACCACGGGAATCGGATACGGCACGGTGCGCCGGGCATTCCATGGGCTGGCCCCGATAGGGGCGGATACCGGGGCGGATCCGACGCCTCCCAGACGGGCCTCGGATTCCGGCCGGAAACTCGATAGGGCAGCCGCTCGCTGAAGCCTTTCGGACGCGGCTTGCCCACCCCGTCGAACTGAACCAGCCCCCGAACCCCCGGGGCCGGTGCGGTTGCGGCGCACTGACCGGCTCGGTAACCCCCACCCGCATGTGCGCCGCGGCCACTCGCTAGTACCGGCCCGGCGCGCCGTCCTTTGACCCTTTGCAATTTGCGATTGGACCGGTCAAGGCGAGGCAAGGCGAAACAACTTCCCAACGATGTCCTGCGGGATATGGGAGAGGTCAGAATGTTCGTTGGCGCCCCCATTACGGTACCTGAAGTACCGCGCTTGTGTCCGGAGCGCCGCTTTCGTCGATTGGCGGTCCGGCAGACTCATTGACGGCAAATCCGGCTGACGACACCTGTTCGATCACCTCGAAGAGGCGCGCGGCCTCCACTGGTTTGGAGAGGAAATAGTCCATGCCGGAATCCAGGCAAAGGCGCTTGCTATCGGCCGTCGCATTTGCCGTCATGGCCACAATGGGCATCCGGTGCGCAAGATTCATCTGACGAATGGCGCGAGCGGCGGCGTAACCATCCATCTGCGGCATTTGACAGTCCATCAGCACCAAATCGTACTGGAGGCGTCTCACTGCCTCCACTGCCTGCAGGCCGTCGGCCGCGATATCCACCTCGTGACCCATTTTTTCCAGCAGCCGCGTAGCCACCTTCTGATTGATGGCGTTGTCCTCCGCGAGCAGGATGCGCAAACGTCTGTATGCCTGGGGGATGTGGCTCCGGGGCCGGCTTGCGGGCGTCCCCAAATCCACGGCCGCCGGTAGGCTCACGCTGAAACTAAAGGTGCTTCCGCGGCCCAAACCGCTCTCCAGATCCAGGCTGCCACCCATGAGCGCCACCAGTTTGGAAGAGATGGGAAGCCCCAGCCCCGTTCCGCCGTATTGCCGGGTAGTGGATGTATCCGCTTGGACGAAGGGCTCGAATATGACTTTCTGAGCTTCGGGCGGAATCCCGATTCCCGTGTCGCTGACCGCGAATCGCACCCGCGTGCACGCTGGCCCGCGGTCTTTCACCGACACCTCCAGAGCCACGCACCCTCGGTCGGTGAATTTGACGGCGTTGGACAACAGGTTCAACAGAATCTGCCGCAGGCGCTGAGGATCGCCGGACACCAAGTCCGGCAGATCCGGATCGGAGGACTGCCGCAGTTCCAGGCCGCGCTGGTTTGCGGCCGGTGCAATGATCGTCAAGGCGTCCGCCAACAGCTCCCCCAGCCGGAATGGAGACCGTTCCAGCGTCAGCTTGCCGGCTTCGATCTTGGCCACGTCCAGAATATCGTCGACCAACTCCAGAAGAGTTGCGCCACAGCTTTGGATAGTCTTGAGGTATTCTTGCTGTTCCGCGGAGAGGTTCGAATCGAGCAGCAGGGAGATGGTTCCGATAATGCCATTCATCGGCGTTCGAATCTCGTGGCTCATGTTGGCCAGGAACTCGCTTTTGACGCGGGCCGCAGTTTCGGCCTCGGCCCGCGCCTGTTGCAGCCCTTGAACCATTTGGTATTCCTTGGTGACATCGGTCATGGCACCTGTCATTCTGGTGAGCCGGCCCTCTTTCAGTTCCAGGCGGCCATGGCCGCGCATGCGGTGAATGGAACCATCCGGCCAGACAATACGAAATTCGGTCTGCAAAGAGCGACCGGCGGCAATGGCCGCGGCAAGGTCCCGCCGAACGGACGCGAGATCTTCGGGATATATAATCTCGCACGCCTGGCGGAGCGTCAGCGTGAACGCGGAGCCCGGTCTTCCGAATAGCGCGGATAACCCCTCGGAGAAGGTGCCCAGATTGCCTGGAATGTCGAAGTCCCAGATCCCGAAGCCGGCTACCTGTTCGGCCAGCGTCATGCGGACGGCATCGGCCTGCAATTGCTCCTCGGCACGCAAGCGCTCGATGGCGTTCCCGGCCAGCCGCGCGCCGGCTTCCACCAGCCGCCGTTCCTCAGGGCGGGGCGTTCCCGGGCGGGGGTGATACATGGCAAAGACCCCCAGCACGTTGTGTTTGGAGTCGCGGACGGGAACGCTATAACAACTGCGCAAACCAAAGCACCTAATGAAGTCTCGTATCCCGGTGAAACGGGAGTCCGTGGCTATGTCTTCCACAATTATTGTCTGGTTGCGAAATGCCGCCGAGCCGCAGGAGCCCACTTCCGGCCCGATCTCCAGCCCGTCGATCGACTGCATGAACGCGGGCTGCATGCTTGGGCCCGAAAGGCTCCGCAGGCGGCGTCCGTCCTTGTCCAGCAGCAGAATGGTGCACAAACGTTCCGGGGCCAAGCGCTCCAAACCGGTGGCCAGAGCGTCCAAGACCTGCCGTAGCGACGCCCCGTTGGCCACCAGCTCGAGAACCCGCCGCTCCTCTTCCACCACCCGCGAGGAGCGCTCCAGTTCGGCCACCAAGCCGGACTGGGTGCTATACGTCTGCGCATAGTCCAGCAACAGGCCGCTCAGCGGCACGGCATATGCCAGGATCTTGAGCCCGTGCGCCACATTGAAATTCGCGCCGTAGAGGACCGAAGCGCCAAGGGCCATCGTCAGATCTGACGCGACCTGCGGAATCAGGCTCACCAGGAGCGCATGCGCAAAACGGCCCGGCATCCGCCGGTTCAAGCACCGCAAAACCGGGTATGCTACCAGTGCATGAAATGCGGCCATGACCAGATCGTACGGCCGCGGCACGCGCGATCCCGGGAACAGGTATTGCGGCAGATGACTGCTATGGGCACAGACATACGCCAGGAGATAGGACCCCGCCCCAAACAGGCCCGTAACGGCGAGAATCGAGCGCCGGTCCCGATTGGCGTTCTGCCCCGGCCTTAGCACAAAAGCCGTGCCGATCAGCAAGACGATGCCACTGAAAGCCCGCGAGGCAATCCAGGTGATAGGGATAAAACGTTCGGGGTCGGCTGCGCGGCGGATCAAGTCGTCCGAGGCCAGGATGTGAAAGGCATCCATGCATCCCGCCCAAAATAACGCCGCGCCAATCACCGGGGTCAGCCGATCGCGTGTGCGGCCGAAGTGGAAGAAGGCGATGATAGCCGTCATCGCCGCCAGGCAGACTGCTGTCCATTCCAGCAGGTTGTGCAGATATGCGCCTTGCAGGCCGCGATTCAACTCCGCAAATTGCGCCGCGGGACCAAGGCGGCCGAAGGCCATGGGATCCAGCCGATGCAGCGGCGATCCGAAATTCACTCCCGCCAAGCCTAGCAGAAACGGGGCCACGCTCAGGATCGCAACAGCCCAGACGAGCGCATCCGGCAGACGTTGGTTGGCTGGCGGCGGCGCGACCCGTCCCGCTGGCACTTCTTCGTTCTCACCGCTGGTTAACTCATTCACGCCGCTCCGCCGTCGAGGAAACACTCCCTCATGTACACTTATCGGATGAGAGCGGTCTTAACTTGAGCAGGTGAGCCCGGAGCGCCTTACTTGCCGGGGGCCGTTCCACCGCGAGCGGGACGCGGCGGAGGGACGTAGCTCACCAGTTCGTCGACCGGATGGTTTCCGGCCCACGCGATACCGCGAAGCAACATCCCTTTAATCTGTGGGTTGGCGAAATTCGCGTAGACATGCCCTTGCATCCATACGAACGCGCGCGCCGTCTGGCCGCCCGGCACAGTGTGCTCGTACGTCCAGACCTGCGGCACCACTTCGTCCTTGTGGTCGCCCGCGCTGCGCGTCGGAGGAATCTTCGCCGTCGCCAGCACATGGATTTCGGGATCTTTCGACCACGTCATGGTGAAGAAGGCCTCGTCCGTAATCGTAATGTCGGACATGTCTTTCATGATAGGATTCGACCGGTCCACCACGGTATAAGGGATGGGAGCATCGAGCGTGAAGTTGACTTCGCCATGCTTCTTGGCTCCGCCTACGATCGCCGCAAAATAGGCGGGATCGGGGCCGCACAAAGAGTCATGCAAACTCACCAGCCCGCCGCCGCGTTTGACGTACGCCTCGAGCACGGCCTTCTGGCTATCGGTCAGGAACGCGGCATCGCCCTTGTAGATCACAACCACGTCTGTATGTTCGAGATCCGCGGCGCCGGGGCCGTGCAAAGCGCCATCCACAACCGCGCCATGCTCGGTGAGAACTTTGCTCCAGTCCGCCAGAAATTGCGGGTAGTCGTGCTGACCGTCGCCGTGGGACTTGAGGCCCGCCCAAATGTATACATGCATGCCCTTGGGGTTCTGGCCTTGGGGTAAAGGAGCGCCCCCGGGACCGCCCTGTGCCCATACGCTCCCTGCCAGAAGCAGCGGAAGCAATGCGCCCGCGATTCGTCTGTCGGCCACTGGTGATTACCTCGCTTCGAGTATTCGGATCTTATATCCCGGCTCGGTGGAAGTCAATCCGCCGCGGGCTTCCCACAATATCCACCCCGCTCGTTCGTCTACAAAGGTAGATGGAGGATCTGTTGAGCATCCCAGCGGATGGCGTGGGGCGCCGCGCCGAGCAGAACCGGCGCATAACCGGCGTGATCCAGCGCGAGGGGCGGCGGCTGCTGCAGTTCATTCGGAAGCGCGTGGAAGATGAACGCGACGCCGAAGACATCCTGCAAGACGTCTTCTTCGAACTGACGGAGGCATACCGTTTGATGAAGCCCATCGAGCACGCCGGCGCCTGGCTGTATCGCGTGGCGCGAAATCGCATCGTCGACCGCTTCCGCAAGAAGAAACCGGAAGCCTTCGGCGAGGCGCCTGAGGGCGAGAGCGGCGAAGAGACTCCACGGTTGGAAGAGTTGCTCCCTTCGCCCGATGCCGGACCGGAGGCCGCCTATGCCCGCGAAGTGCTGCTGGAAGAACTGGACGCCGCGCTGGAGGAACTTCCCGAGGAGCAGCGTGAAGTATTTGTGGCCCACGAGATGGAGGGCCGCAGTTTTAAGGAGCTTGCCGGCGAGACAGGGATCAGCGTCAATACGCTGCTCTCGCGCAAGCGGTACGCGGTCCTCCATCTGCGGCAGCGCCTCAAAGCGATTTACGAAGAATTCAGGACTACGTGAGGAGTGAAATATGAGCGAACGATGGATCAGACGGGGAATCAAAATCGCCACGATCGGAATGCTGGCGATTGCGGTGTGCGGTTTCGTAGTGATGGGTTTGTGGAACTGGCTGGCGCCCGCGATATTCGGCGGCCGTACGATCGATTTCTGGCAGGCCTTGGGGATCATCGTCCTGAGCAAGATCCTGTTCGGTGGATTTCGCGGCCGGCCGGGCTTTGGCGGACACTGGAGGAGCCGGATGAGGGAACGGTGGGAAAAGATGACTCCCGAGGAACGCGAAAAATTCTGCCGGGGTATGGCTAGCCGCTGCGGCCGGGGGGCCGGGTTGGCGGAGGAATCGAGTGCGCCGGGGTCCGTTTAGAATCGCGGGCGCGGGCGATGGCCCGCCGGAACCCCTTCGGTACAACTGAACCGCTTCGAATGCGACTGAAAGATCCAGATAACAAAGTCCCAATGAGGCCTGGCGCGCTTGACAACGGTAGCCCGCAGGGCTTATCGTCGGGAAAACCACCTTCAAGGCGGTCTCCACGCGGCGAATCTGAAAACCTCGGAGTTGCTCCCAGTCGAGCTCTAGTTTTTGAGTCGAACGGGCCATGCACTTTTCCGCATACGATACCCAAGGTTTTTACGATGAGATGTTCGAGGAGAACGGCAAACCCCGGCCGCATGCCGGTCTTCTGCTGGAGACTGTCGAGTCCCTCTCCGACGGCCATCTTCTGCGTTACAAGCACGCCGCCGAGCGTCTGCTGCTCCAGATGGGAATCACCTTCAATGTCTACGGGGACACCGCCGGCACCGAGCGTATTTTTCCCTTCGACCTGATTCCGCGCATCATCCCGGCGGACGAATGGGACGTCATCGAGCGCGGGCTCAAGCAGCGGGTGCACGCCCTCAACTGCTTTATAGACGACATCTATCACGACCAGCGAATCCTCGCGAGCGGCGTGATTCCGCGCGATGTGATCCTTTCCGCGGTTTCCTACCGGAAGCAGTGCCAGGGATTGAATCCGCCGCGGCGGGTCTGGTGCCACGTCACCGGAACCGACCTGGTGCGCGGCGGAGACGGCCGCTATTACGTGCTCGAGGACAACCTGCGCGTACCTTCGGGGGTCTCCTATGTTCTCGAAAACCGCGAGGTGCTGAAGCGCATTTTCCCGGCGGTGTTCGAAGGGCTTTCCGTGCGGCCGGTGGCCGAGTATCCCAGCCGCCTGCTGGAGACCCTCGAATCCATCGCGCCGCATCCGATGTCCAGCCCGCGGGTGGTGCTGCTCACGCCCGGCATTTACAATTCCGCCTATTTCGAGCACAGCTTTCTGGCGCAACAGATGGGGGTGCAACTGGTGGAAGGCCGCGACCTGGTGGTGGAAGGCGGCGAGGTCTTCATGCGGACCACCAAAGGCATGGAGCGGGTGGACGTGATCTACCGGCGGATCGACGACGATTTTCTGGATCCTCAAGCCTTTCGCGCGGATTCGCTGCTGGGCGTGCCCGGCCTGATGTCGGCATACCAACAGGGGCGCGTGGCGCTGGCCAACGCTCCCGGCAACGGCGTGGCCGACGACAAGGTGGTATACGCGTACGTGCCGGACATGATCCGCTACTACGAAGGCGAAGACCCCATTCTGCCGAACGTGCCGACGTATCTCTGCTGGCGCGACGCCGACCGGGCTTATGTGCTGGAGCACCTGGCGGAACTGGTGGTGAAGGCGGCCAACGAATCGGGCGGGTACGGCATGCTGGTGGGGCCGCACTCCACCGCGGCCCAATGCGAGGAGTTCGCCCGCAAGATCCAGGCGAATCCGCGCAATTTCATCGCCCAGCCCACGCTGGCGCTGTCGCGCGTGCCCACCATCGTCGAAGACCATTTCGAGGGGCGGCACGTGGACCTTCGCCCGTACGTCCTGTGCGGCAAGGACATCTACGTGGCGCCCGGCGGCTTGACGCGCGTGGCCATGAAGAAAGGCTCGCTGGTGGTGAACTCGTCCCAAGGAGGCGGCAGCAAAGACACCTGGGTGCTTTCCCACGCGGCCGGCGGACTAGGGCCCGGCGGAGGACCGCAGCCCACCGGAGGGCAGCAGCAATGACCGGCGCGTACCGGCCGCGTCCCCTGCTCAGCCGCGTGGCGGACGCGGTCTATTGGATGGGCCGTTACATCGAGCGCGCCGAAAACGTGGCCCGCTTCATCGACGTCAACCAGAACCTGATGCTCGACCTGCCCCGCGGATTTGGCGAGCAGTGGCAGCCGATCATAGACACCACCGGCGATCGCGCGGCCTTTCTGGCGCAATATGGAGAGGCCACGCTGGCCAACGTGGTGCAGTTCCTGGCGTTCGACACGCGCAATCCGAACTCCATCTATTCGTGCGTGACGGCGGCGCGCGAAAACGCCCGTTCGGTGCGCGAGACCATCTCGTCGGAAATGTGGGAACAGATCAACAGCCTGTACCTGCTGATCGCCATGGAGAGCCGCAAGCAACTTGCCGAGGGGCTGCCGCAATTCTGCCGGGAAGTGCGCATGGCCTGCCATTTGTTCCAGGGCATTCACCACGCCACCATGAGCCACAACGAAGCCTGGCACTTCATTCGCCTGGGCACGTCGCTCGAGCGCGCCGACAAGACTACGCGCATTCTGGACGTGAAATACTTCATCCTGCTGCCCTCCGTGAGCGACGTGGGCACGCCCTACGACGATATTCAATGGGGCGCGGTACTGAAATCGGTGAGCGGATTCGAAATGTACCGCAAATGCTACGGACGCATCGTGCCGGAACGCGTGGTGGAATTTCTGCTGCTGGATGGCGAGTTTCCGCGCGCCGTGCGGTATTGCATCGGGCTGGCCGACAATTCGCTGCATTCTATTACGGGCACGCGGCTGGGCGCATTCTCATGCGCCACCGAGCAGCGCCTGGGCCTGCTGCGGTCGGAACTCGATTACGCCCAGGTGGACCCCATCCTGCGATCGGGGCTGCACGAGTTTTTCGACGGATTGCAGCTAAAAATGAATACAATTGATGAATGCATCCGCGGGGACTTCTTCGCCCAGAAAGTGGCCCTTGCAGTGGGCAATAGTGGAGGAAACGATTGACTACTCAGCGCCCCTTGGTTGAGGCTTCCTTGTCGGAAGAGTGTGCGGCTTCCAATACCGAAGACAACTGAACAGCCAACGCGTGCTCCAGAAGCACTTCCATTGCGCTGAGGTCGATGATGTTGTTCGTCCAGGCAGCATCCGCCGCGTCGAGGGCCTCATAGTAGGGCTGGCGATTCGCGACGATCTGCTCGGGGATGGTGTTGGTTCCGGGGACTCGGTATCCAAGCCTGGCACACAAAACCAGATACGAAACAGCGCGTGAGGTCCTCCCATTGCCACCGGAGAAAGGATGAATCCAGTTCACCCGCCACATGACGTAGGCGGAAAGATGAAGCGCGGACCGCTCCCAATTGGAGTTCACGTATTCGCACATCTCCTCTGTCCGCTCCGCCACCTCATGGGCCGGTGGAGGCTGGTGGGTTGTGCCCTTAATGAATACAGGTCCTGTACGGTAATTCCCGGCACATGTATAGATATCTTGAACAGCCCTACGCTGCAGCCGCTGTATCGTACTGGGTCGTAGCTTGAATCCGCTCTTCGCCTGATCGATGAGGTTCAGTACGTCATCAAATTGAAGGAGGCCATTTCTGGCCTCCAGAGCAGCTTTTTCGTCTAGATTTGAAAACAGTTCGTGAGATGCGGGCCGACTATCGCGCTGGATGTCCGTTCTTCGCATGTTCCAGTCTCAACGCTTCCGCAGCCTGATCAATTGTCTCACGAGTGATTCGCTCGTTCTCGAAATGAGTGTTGCCGAACGCAAAACTCCTCCTTTGCGCTTCTTGCTGCTCTGGAGTAAACTCGCGCTCTCGGGACGCCGCCAGCAGCATTTCTAGTTTTTCAGGCATAGTTCTCTCCGCATCATCAGTGTAGCGCTACTGTACCACAGTTCGTTGGGCTTTCAGGCACCAAGACAGCTCGATATCGCGAGCCGCGTTCACGCTCGATCCCAGACGTTGGTCGGACGGGCCAAACCGTTGCTGAAGCGACTGGGCGGAATCGGCAGAGGCCGGAGCGGCTCGAGTCGGAGGATGGGGGCTTCCGCGCTCCAGGGATGCCGGGGCCGCGTGAGAATCCGGGTGGTCTCCCGAACCCTGGGTGCCGAGACCCGCCGGCACCTCGGGTTCCCAGGAAAAGGGCTCGTTTTCCCGGTCCGCAGGGTGACATGGCTGCTCGATCGGTAGACGCGGCAAAGAACTGGGCTTACAAGTCAGGCTGCGATTGGAGTTAGCTTCTTCCCTAACGATGTCGCCTGGAAGCTGCGACAGGATCACGCGGCTGAGTCGATTCTGTCACCGGCATCAGGCGATTCCTTCCCAAGGTGGGCACTTGGACGTTCGCTTGGTAGAGCCCCTCAAAACGTGGTGTGAGACCCAAGAAATACACGAGGGCAGCGGTTCCGCCAATCGACACCGAGTTTGGCGCGTTGACGCGCGATAGCGGCGTCGAGGGAGTCGGCACACCAGTCGCGACAGCGGGAGACACCGCGCCTCCGCCGGTCAAGTACACGGTGACGAAGTCGCCCAGATGGGCAGGGTTGCTGGGTGAGTTGATCGAGTAGTCCGCATTCTCCACCACCGCGCGGTTCCCCGTCGATGTGAAGATTCCGGGAGCAGCGGGCTGCATGCTTAGCTGGACAGTGTTGCTGGACGTTCCGGCGCTCGTGAGGCTCAGAGACACCGGCTTGTCAGTAGGCACGTCGTAGGGGATCTCAGCGTTGACCTGGCTGCCATTTGCGAAGAACACCGGCGCGACCTCGCCATTTACGAGCACCTGCCCCGAGGATGCGGATGCCTGCAAGCCCTTCCCAAAAAATCGAGAAGATTCCACCAGGGGAGAGCGCGCCAGCGACAAAACTAGCGGCATCTACGACAGCGCTCTGGGCCGCGACAAAGACGGGGTCGGCGAGCCTCCCACCGTGTAGCCCGAGTCGCTCTTCATAAACAACACCACCTGTCCATCCTCAGCCACGGCGATGTAATAGTTGGCCGTGCCGTTCTGGTTCGTGACACTGGCCGTACCGGAGCAATCGGATGCGATCAAGTAGTGCCCCTGACCGGTGGAGCTGACCGTATTTCCGCCAACGTTCGCCATCCCCGTGGCGCTCATGTTACCCTGGCCGTCTCCGGTCGCGCTTCCGTCTTGCGAGTAGTAGTAAGCGTTGCCAGAGAGGAAGGCTACGCCTGTCAGAAGGTAGGCATAGCTGCCGCTCAAGGAGGCCGTTGAGCATTGAAGTGGCGCGGCGCCGGCGGTCTGTCGATACGCTCTGCCGCCAATCACACCGGTAGAACCGGAGTACGCGACAATCGCTCCTTGGCCACCATTGACCAACTGGAAGGTGAGCGCCTCGGACGCCTGAGAATTGATAGAGAGCGTCGTACTGCCAGTACAGCTCGATTGGACCGCATAGGTGCCGTTCAGGGTGTAGCTTGAATTCGAGCCGCCAATGCTGGCGTGGGATCCGCCGGATACGTTCCCTTGCCCGTCGGCAGTCAGCTTTCCCAACTCGATGTAAGGGTAGATCGAATTCCCGGAGATCAGGTCGCCGCTTAGCAGGTAGTAGTAGACCCCGCTCAACGTCGAATTGGTGCATGTGCCCCCGCTAATCTGCGGTTGCGCATGAATTGCGGCCGCGATTCGACGAAAGCCGCGGCAAAGTGCCATGCATTCCTGGAACGGTTCCTTTGCAACAGGTACGTGAGGCGCGCTTCATGAGTCTTACCTCCAAGCAAGATCTGTCAAAGGAGCTGTCTTACCGGAAAAGATCTTTCTTCATCTGTTGAGCAATGCGATCGGCCACTTTTCTTTGACCGCCTCGTTTAAAGCCACCCCACAATAGAGAACGGTCGCCAGCCTCCCCAGCCCACACAATCTGCTTATCCTTTACGCTGATAAGTTGGACGTTCCCTTCATTTTTGTCCTTGCCGCCCCACACGGCGTTATACCAGTGGTCATCTCCCTTGATAGATACGCCAGTCAAGATAAACTCGGCGTCTTTCTCATCAGTCACCAATACCAAGGGAATTCTCTTCTTCAGGATCTCTGGAGCAATAAAGCCTTGTAGATTTCCTTCCATCGGCGCGATGAACAGCTTCGAGCCTGGGGGAACCCGCGACGGGGCAACGTCGCTTGCTAGGCAAACGAGGGCCACCAGGCATAAGAGAACCAACGTTCGGAATGACATAGAATTCGGCTATCTTTTCGATAAAGACTGTAGAAGATCCCTTAGTCTTATTCAAGCTTTTTCTTTCGAGCCGCAAGAGCTGGGAGCGTCCGCCGTACACCTTCCATGGGGTACCCCGCCTCTCGTGGGGTCTGATTCCTCTGGCTGTACGCAATTTGCGCCGCGCTAGGACCCATGCGTGCTCCGGACCGCCGTCGATACTGACTATCGATAGCAGGGAGGTGAAACTATTGGTAGCTTGTTACGCGCCACGTGACGCCCACACGCTCAGACGACCATGTGGAAGCCGGCACTGTTTCTCCTCGCGGTGGTTTTGGTAACGCCCCACGGTAGGGCTGTCCTAGGGCAATGTGTCCACCACGCGTTTTCTCTGTTCGCTGCGACTTCAACCTACGGAGACTTGGCGATCGCGGCCATGGCTCTCGTCTTCTTGGGATTGTGCTTGTCTTTTGTCGGTCGCCGAAAGATCCCGATGCCCAGGGGATATTGCGAAGGGTTCGGGGGCAAGAACCGGCCGGCGTATCGTCGAATCGCACACACAGAGCCTTGTAGCGCGCCGGGTATGAGGGGCGCCGGGTATGCACCCCCTCCGAATGGACAACAGGTGGAGGATACGCGCTCCACAGGTACCAAATGACGGCTTTTGGCACCGATGCGACAACGCAGTATCAATCATTTACCTCTTTCAGTACAATTGATGAATGCATCCGCGGGGACTTCTTCGCCCAACGGCCCGCCTCGCTCGGCGCCGGCGGATAGCCGGATGAATTCATGACTTTTTGCCTGGGAATCAAAGTAGAGGAAGGCCTGGTAGCTATCTCCGACACGCGCGTGGTGGCGGGCAACGAGTGCCTGGTGGCCCGCAAGACCGCCAGCTATCAGGGGCCCGGTTTCGCCTTTTTCGCGATGACCTCGGGACTTCGCTCGCTGCGCGATAAGGCGCTGCTGTACTTCGAGGAGACCTTCGCCCGCGAAAGCGGCATGCGCGACCGGCTCTACCGGGTAGTGAATCTCTATGCCCAACAGGTGCGCCGCGTGGCCAAAGAGGACGCCGAGGCGCTGGAACGCGCCGAGCTGAAATTCAATCTCTATTCGCTCATCGGCGGGCAGATGTCGGGCGATTCGGTCCACCGGCTATTCCTGATATATCCCGAGGGAAACTGGGTGGAGATCGGCCCCGACACGCCGTACCAGATCATCGGCGCATCGGGATTCGGCAAACCCATTCTGGAGCGGTCCTTGACCCGCACCGATTCCATGCTGTACGCCTTCAAGGTGGGGCTGCTGGCCTTCGACGCTACCCGACTGTGCGCCGCCGACGTGGATTTCCCCATGGACGTGACCCTTTATTCCCGCGGGAGCTTCACGCTGGTGGAGCAGCGCTACCAGATGGATGACCTGCGCGAGATTTCCAACTGGTGGCAGGACCGCATGCGCCGGGCGGTCCAGGATTTGCCGTCAAGCTGGGTCGAGGCGGCATTTTCCAAGCTGACGCGCAACGAACTGGTGCGATAGGCGGGCAGGCTTCGCTTCGATATTCCTGCGGGGTGTGGGCAACAGACCTGGGAAGTGTCGATTGCTGGCCGGTGGGGCAGACTTTTAGTCTGCGACGGGCTTCAGCCGGCTTCAGCCCGCCTGCCGCAAAGCGATGTATAACCTGTGGTAGGCGGACTGAAGTCCGCCGTAGGCTGAAGCCAAGGCTGAAGCCCGCCCCACGAAAGCTCACCGAGGTGGCCGTTAATAGCTGAAGTCCAAGGTGCTCGCGCAGCGCCGTAATCAGTGGTATGCCGGGCGGATTGCTTGCCGCCCGCACACCGCTAGACGTTCAGCCGTTTCTTGATTTCTTCCGGGGCGGAGGAGACCCAATCACCGAAATTTCAGACTTTTTGAGCTTTCCTTTGAACAGATTGGCTGGGGTGCACTCCGCCGGGGACGAGGACGATTGCTATTGTGAAGGCGAAAGAGGGAGTCTGGTCCCATCTATCAGACCGAATCACCCCGTATATCCCTCCCTTACATCCTCACCGCTTTTCGAAGCGATCCCTTTCCCACTCCGGATCCTCTCTTTCCTGAAACCGAATGAGCCGCCGCCTTTGCCCGGCGGCTCACCATCATCCGCCGGAATCGCAGAAACATTTCGTAATACCTTTGATACAATTGTCCCTGGCTCTGTTATGCCGGCGGGTTCGCATCGCTTCCAAGTCGGAACTCTGTGGTGCACCGTCCTCAGCGATGGCTACGCCGCGAATCCCGCTTCCTGGTACTTTCCCAATGCCGATCGCGTGGAGCTTGCCGAAGCCCTCGGAAGCCGCGGGCCGGACTGCGAGCACGTCATCAGTCCCTACACTTGCCTGTTGGTCGAGACCGGACGCGAAGTTGTGTTGGCCGATGCCGGACTGGGCAACGGGTCGAACACTTCCGGCGCGATTCCGGCTCGCCTGGAGATGGCCGGCATCCGGCCGCAGGACGTAACGACCGTGGTTTTCACCCACGCCCATCCGGACCACGTAGCGGGGGCCGTCGATTGGCGAAATCCCAGGGCGCCGCTGCCGATGTTCCCCAATGCCCGATACGTGATGGCGGAAGCGGAATGGGATTTCTGGACCGCTGCCCGCGTGGACTTGCGTGGCCTGCGCGTGAGCGATGACGTCAAATCGGCCATTCCGTTTACCGCGCGACGGTGCCTCGGCGCCTTGCGCCATCAGGTGGAATTGATCGGGCGCGAGACCGAGATCGTCCCCGGCATCCGTGCCATTCCCGCACCGGGGCACACTCCCGGGCACCTCGCGTTGTTATTGAGTTCGGATGGCCGTCAATTACTCAATCTGGGAGACGCGGCTGTCCATCCCTTGCACCTGGAGCACCCGGAGTGGCAAAACGGCTTCGACCTCGAACCCACCCGCGCCTTGGCCACGCGCCGCAGCCTGCTGGAACGGGCCGCCGCGGAGCAGATGCACGTCATGGCCTTCCACTTTCCGTTCCCCAGTGTCGGCCGGGTTGCCGCGGGGGCCAGTGGCGGGTGGGATTGGACTCCAGGCTGGTAGGAACGCGCGCCGCTACTTGCGCGAGCCGCGCTGGGGGTTCTTCAACTGCGACTGCCGCACCTTGATCTTCTTGCGCTTGGGCTTGCTGATCACGAAAGTGCCGCTACCCAGATACTCTGCTTTAAACACCTTGTCGTCCGCCAAAGGAAACTCTCCTAAAAGTGCCGATTTGATCCCCTATTGTACCGCGCATTATGCTGGTAGAAGTGCCCTCACGCCGCGCCACGCTGATTTTCGGAATCCTGCTTTATTCGGCTGTCTCCAGCGCCCAATCCGATCCACGCGCCAAAGCCCTATGCGCACAGGTGCCCGGCATCACCGCCGAGCTGACCGCGATCTCCGGCATGAAACTGCATCATGGCGTGCCGTGCGATTTCATCAGCAAAGAGCAGGTCAACCAGTTTCTGAAGAAGCGAATTAAAGAGACATCCACTCCCGAGGAGGTCCGCGCCGAAGAGCTCACGCTCAAGAAATTCGGCCTGATCCCGCCGGATTTCGATCTCGCCAAGAACGAAGTGGATCTGCTCACCGAGCAGGCCGCCGCGTTCTACGATTACGACCGCAAGAAGCTTTTCGTCACCGATTCCACTTCTTCCGAAAGCCAGGCGCCAGTGCTGGCGCACGAACTGTCGCACGCCCTCGCCGACCAGAATTACAACCTGGGGCGCTTCATAAAGCAGGGCCGCAAGAGCGACGATGGCTCCACCGCGCGCCTCGCCGTCATGGAGGGTCAAGCCACCTGGATGATGTCGGAGTACCTGGCGCGCCAGGCGGGGACATCTTTGAAAGACTCCGCTACCCTGGCCGTCACCATGGCCAATCTGGCGGCCGGCGAGGAGGGCGGCGACGGCAATAAGAGCGACGGCGATTATCCGGTGTTCGACAAGGAACCGCTCTATCTGAGGCTGAGTCTGGTCTTCCCCTACACCAAGGGCATGAGCTTCCAGCAGGCCGTGCTGGTGCGCGATCCGCAGACGGGTTTTGGCGAGGTCTTTCTGCATCCGCCGGTCTCCACCCAGCAGATTCTGCACCCGGAGAAGTATTTCGAGCACGTCCAGCCCACCGATCCGGCACTGCCCGTGGTCCACCTGCCGCACGGGTACAAGGGCCTCGTAGGGGGCGAATTGGGCGAATTGGAGCAGGGCATCATGCTGGAACAATATGCCGGCAAGGCGCTCGCCGCTGCCCTGGCCCCGCACTGGCGCGGGTGCAATTTCGAACTGCGGGAGAGTAAGAAAGCCGGCCGCGTGGTGTTGTTATACGTTACGGAATGGGACAGCGAGGAGAGCGCGGCCCAATATTTCGCGGCGTACCGCGAGATCATGCGCAAAAAGTGGAAGAGCATGACCGTCTCCGCCGAAGCAGCCGATTCGCTCACCGGCACGGGTGACGACGGCCGGTTCGAGCTGCGCCGCCATGGCGCGCTGGTCACCAGCGTGGAAGGTCTCGATCCTGAGATACACTGAAGCTCATGCGGTCTTCGCGATGGATTCCGGCAGCCGCGGTGCTGCTGGGCGTGCTGCTGCCGGCTGCTCCGGCGGCAGATTTGCCAATCAAGGCGTCGAATTTTACGATCGATCTGGTCGACGGAAAGACGCTGACCTTGAGCCAGTACAAAGGCCACCCGGTGGTATTGGCTTTTATCCTGACGTCTTGTGCACACTGCCAGATGACTGTTGGCATCCTTTCGAAGCTGCAGAACGAGTACGGCCCGCGCGGTCTGCAGGTGGTGGCTTCCGCCATTGAGACGGACGCCCAGGCCCACGTGCCTCTCTTCATCAAGAATTTCTCGCCGCCGTTTCCGGTGGGGTATAACAATGTAGCAGTGGCCGAAACTCTCCTAAAGCCCACGGGCAAGCTGCCCATGATGCCCCTGCTGGGATTCATCGATAAGCAGGGTTTACTGCGCGCCCAACATGAGGGCGAGGAACCCTTCTTCAACGACCTGGAGCAGAATCTGCGCAAAGAGATCGAAGCGCTTTTTAAAGGCGGATATCCCGCGAAGAAGTAGGGCGGACCCGATTGAGCGGACCCTGCTATAGTGGGCGGACCCCACTGGCAGATCGCCCGTCCTCGGCCGGCCGCTAGGTTGGTCCGCTAACGGTACCTCGCACTTGCGCCTCCAGGGGACCCGCGCGGGCCAGGCATAGGCACTCTTTTAGATAAGGCAGATGGCCACCCGACCTTGAGTGCGCGGCTTGGTTTCGAGCCCCGTGTCCGATTCAGACTCCCGTGCGAAACGGGATTCACCGATATCGACAGGAATCGCATTTCTAAACGCTATGCCGTTATTCCCGGTTAAAAGGTACCCGCATGCCAACTGGTAGGCCCTCGCGCGACACGGGCTCTTTCGGTCAGGCGCGCTACAGTGATTCGGCTTGACATGGGAACAAAGCGCAGTCATAATCGTTTATCGATATATCGTTGTTCGTTATGCCAAGACGAAAGCTTGATCCATTGCCCTCGGCGGCATTCAATATCCTTCTGGCCTTAGCGGGTGAAGATCTTCATGGCTACGCCATCATGCGGCAAGTGGAGCAGCAGACATGTGGACGTGTACGACTGGGACCAGGGACGTTGTACGGATCGCTCCGAACACTGCTAGGAGCGAGTCTTATCGAGGAACTCGACGATAACTCCACCTCGGAGGAGAGTTCAGAGCGCCGTCGTTATTATCGCCTGACGTCCGCCGGCCTCAAGGTGGTTCGATCGGAGGTGGAAGGCCTCGCTCAGACTCTCCGGGTTGCGCGGGCAAAACGTATATTTCGAGGGGCGGATGTCTGAAAAGCTCTACGAGTTTCTGCTCAAGCTTTATCCGGCCCATTTCCGACGGGCATACGGCGACGAAGCGCTGCGCCTGGTCCGTGATCGTGCCCGTAGTGAAAAAGGATTTCTTTCCGGCCTTCGCCTATGGCTGGATTTGTTGTTGGATCTCGCGAGATCGCTGCCTCGCGAATACAGCAACCCGCCAAGAACGACAATCGTAGCGGCGCATCCCCTACACGGCGAACGTTCGTTTCAGCTTCTGGCCGAACCATCGTTGAACCCGATTCGTCTGTGCTTGGCTGGTACGTTATCGGCCGCGTTGTTTTGGGTATGCGGCTTTGTCGTTGCGCACAGCGGGGGATTCCCGGCATTATTTACGGCTCCGCTCTCGTCGCAAGAGCCGCCAGCGGAGAGCACTCTGGCGCAGGCCCGGTATCCCTACGAAGAAGAATCGCCTGTTCGAAATTCAGCCACCAGTCTGGCGGCCGGCGGCTCACCCGGGCATTCCGTCTCGGCGGACACGTACAGCTTCTGCATGACCGCGCAACGGGAGATTCGGGGCAACTCAGTGCAGCCACTCTTTGCGTTTCACTTTGCGCGCCCCGGCGCGACCGGGGTCGCACGAATCGATGGAAAGGTCGTGAAGACATTCAAGAACGAACAGCGTCTCTCGATTCGAGCGCATGTGTTCGCTGGAGATCACCAGTTCGTCTTGCATCTGGATAGAGCCGCCGAGAATACCTTTATGTCCAGTAACGACGATGTCAGATATTGCCAGGCGAAATAGGAGGAGGCCGCATCATGACTGACTGTCGAGTTCGCGTACGATCCAGGGCGAAACCTTACTTTCGCGGGGTTTTGCGGTTGGCGACTGCGGCTGCTCTTTTGTATGCGGGGTTGGCTGGAATGCCTCAGGCCGGCTTGGCTCAGGTTTCCCCGGCGGCGGCTTCCGCCGGAGGCGCCAGCGCTGGCGAAAAACACCTGAAGTTTGAGGTGATTTCAATCAAGCGCCACACTGCAGACAGTGGGCCAGTACAGCTTGGGCCGACGTCGACCGAGTTTCGTTCGATCGGTCTGCCCATGTTCGGCATTTTTCAGTGGGCGTATGCGCTTCCGAACCAGCCCGGGTTGTTACGTGGAGACCAGCTTGAGGGAGATCCGGGCTGGTTGACTGACGAACTCTATGACGTGGTGGCGAAGGTTGACCAAGCAGACCTCGCCGACTGGCAGAAGCCAGCGATGAGGCAGACAATGCTCCGCGCGATGCTGCAGGCGATGTTGGCCGAACGGTGCAAAGTAGTGGTGCACTATGGAAGCAAAGAGGCGCCGGTGTATGACTTGGTGATAGCGAAGGGCGGGCCGAAGTTCAAACAGGCGGAAACTGTGGATACGGCCGAACTGCGGCGGAAGCACCCCGACGGAGGGATGATGAGGGGGAGCGGCACGATGGCTGTGCAGAGCCCAAATAGGACACAGTTCTACGCCATCTCAATGGCGATCCTGGCGAACACCATACTACCGAGCGTTGCGGAGAGACCAGTGGTTGACAAGACCGGCTTGACCGGGTATTACGACCTTGCGCTGCCATCGTCGGCCCTGCGGCGACCGCCGCCGCCCCCTCCTCCTGGGGCGTCGCAGCCGCAGGGCGCGCCATCCCCACCACTAGAAGATGAATCGATCTTCGCGGCGCTGGAGGCGTTGGGGTTGCGGCTGGAGCCGGCGAAGGGCCCGGTGGAGACATTGGTGATCGATCACGTGGAACGACCGTCTCAGAACTGACCTCGCAAACGACCGGCCTCGAAATAATACTGCGGTTGGGCAACTCCGGCTTGGCATGGCTGGGGGGCGAACCGTGACTCGCCATTAGTCGCGCAGCGGTTACTGACTCCCGTCGCTAACGGCCTCTACCACCGGCGGTCAGGTGCGCGGTCAAACAGTTTCCTCGTGCAGAGGCCGCTATTGCGTGGGAGTCCCTGCAGAGATCTCCGGATGCAATCCCGTATCTTCGGCAATCTTGGCCAGCGCGGCTGGTCCGATCTCCTCGTTGTCGTGGAAACAGAAAGTGAAATCCCGCCAGCCTGGCCGTTGCAGTTTTCGGTGAGAGCCAACCTGCTTTTTCAACGTCCAACCAATTCTCTGCAGAGCAGCATAGGCCCGCCTAGCTTTGGCTGCGCTCCAGGTGCTCACGCGGCGAACAGGACCTGCAGCGCTTTCGGAAGTTCATCGCCGCTTTCCATCATGTCGGCGAGAACCTGAAGCGCGATTGCCTTCGCCTTTCGCAGGGCTGTCTCCTCCGTATCGCCGTAGGCCATCACTCCCGGCAGATCGGGGACAGAAGCCAGGAACCTCCCGTCGTCTTCCCGTTCGATCTCAACTTGCAGCGGCTCAATCGCGACCATAGGTCTAAATCAATTCTAGCGAAATCGAGCTAGGTCTGCATGACGTTGCTTGCGCTTGCCGTTGCTAGCGTCCCAAATGAGCAGAACCCGGCGCCCCGAGCGGCCTTCTGGCCAGCGCGGCGCGGTGTGAGAACGAATCGGCCGGCCGAGGTCGTACTTGGGAACGGCCTGTTCTTAGCACTTACGGCTCGGCCCCCGCGGCGTGCCCCACCGACTACAACTTCTCCACTACTTTTTCCAGCAACGCGCCATCGGGAACGCTTCCCTGCGCCATCCGTGCCGTTCCGCCGCCGCGTCCGCCGGCTTCCGCAAGTGCTGCTTTCAGCCTCTGCCCCGCATCTACACCGGCATCGGCGGATGTGGCCAGCAATACCGATGGCGGATTCGCCAGCGTCGCCACGAAAATGGCCTGCGATTGAGCCGTAAAGTTCTGCGCCAGCGCGCGCAGTTCGTCCAGGCTGCCGGCCGTTGCGTTGCGCACCAGCCGCCGCACGCCGTCCGGCCCGGGTGCGGTGTTACGGTAGAGTTCTCTGCCCTGATAGGCGGCGACGTCGAGTTCCAGCTTGCGCCGCGCCTTGTCGGCCGCGTGCGCCGCCTCCAGTTGCGCCGCGACCATGCCCGGAGCTTCGTCCAAAGACGCCGAAAAGAGCTGGGCCACGCGGTTCAGCGCTTCGTAATCGGCGCGCGCGCGGCGCACCGCGCGGCCGCCGCATAGGAACTCCACGCGCACGGTTTGGCGCACCTTTTCCAACTTGCGCAGGAGCACCGTCCCGATTTCTCCAGTGGCGCGCACGTGGGTACCGCCGCAGGCACTGCGGTCCAGTGCGTCGATCGAGACAATCCGCAGGGCACCTTCGCGGTCCGTGGCCTTGCGCAATCCCTGCGCGCTGGCGGCATCTTCGTAGGCCACGCCCACCGGGCGGTTCTCCCACACGATTTCGTTGGCGCGGGCCTCCGCCGCGGCGGCAATGCGGGCATCCACGGCGCCACCCTCCAGGTCGATAGTGGAGCTTTCGGCGCCCAGGTGGAAGCTCACGGTACGCAGGTGGAACAGCTCTTCGAACACCGCGGACAGCAAGTGTTGGCCGGTATGCTGCTGCATATGGTCGAAGCGGCGGTTCCAATCGATGGAGCACTCGACAGGTCCTGCAGCCAACGGCGCGGCCAGCAGGTGGGCGATGCGGTCGCCCTCATCGACCACCTCTCGTACCGCCACGCCGTCAATTGTGCCGAGGTCGAACGGCTGACCTCCGGAACTGGGATAAAAAGCCGTGCGGTCCAGGTAGACGGTGCGGCCATCGCCCGCACATTCCACGGCGTGCGCGCCAAACTGGCGCAAGTACGAGTCATGGTAATAAAGGCGTTCGGTCATTTGAACTGATATTTTGGCAGAATCACCGCAGCTTTGGCCGATACCCCCAAAAGGGGGATGCGGGTACCTACCATAGTACTAGCGACGTTGTGCGCTGTTCGATAGCGCGCCAAGATGGAGCTTCGGCCGGTTTAACCAAATGCTTCGTGCGATATCTCTTCTTGGAATGGCGGGCGGTTTTCTCCTCATCTCACCTTCACTGCGCGGAAGCGTGCTCTCCGGGCTGGGTCAAGCGACTCTCGAGATGAGCAAGTACAGCCCGTACTCGTATATTGTTCTGGCGCTCGCCTTAGGTACAGCCGCAGTGTGGTCGCTGGCCACACCGAAAGCGCAGTAAAGACGCCATCAACCGTCAGCTTTCAGCCCGAAAGCCTCGCCGGCGCAACGCCAAGGGCTTGGTAGAGTAGGGCACAGGCGCGTTGCGCTGTCGCACGTTTCCTGCGCCCCCTCATCGAACTGGACGTGCGGATTTCCCGCATCCAGCTCTCCGACCACCTTCTTCCGGCGGCGTGCGCCGCAAGCCAGGCAGATGGCTCACTCTCCCTACCATTTGATACAGCCGACACCGTTTGTACAGGAACTGATAGTTCCAATGCTTCCGAGCCGACCGCCAACTGCATTGGTGCTTGCGTCGGAGCCATAGCTGCAGCTCGCTCTGCACGGCCCAATCGATCTGGTGGAAGATCCGGTTGCTGTTGCCGACCCGAAAATAGGTACACCACCCATTCAGGATCGGAGGCAGCTTCCGAATCACATCTCCGATCGTCGCGCTACTGGGAAACGACCGGACTACTTCGCGCACCCGATCCCGGATATGTTGACACGCCTTCTTGCGCGGCCACATGTACAGCATCCGTTTCGGGGG
>Ga0326727_10007346_pt1 | contig 29223 bp, 18 predicted proteins | sample MB2enrmetagenome_FD_207643 | JGI IMG/M metagenome (GOLD analysis project Ga0326727, IMG submission 207643) | Lab enriched peat soil microbial communities from McLean, Ithaca, NY, United States - MB29MY | ecosystem: Environmental > Terrestrial > Soil > Wetlands > Peat | place: USA: New York... | reverse complement strand
GCCGGAATCCCCAGGAAGATCAGCAATGCCAGGACCGCGCCGCCGCCAACCCATCTCCCGTCTTTATCGCGCAGATAGGGATGCACAAGCCGGCCGGTGCTGGCCGCGGTCGTGGTCACCGTAACGGTGGCGGTCCCGCTGGTGACGGTGGAACTCAGCGTCACCGCCGGGCTTGCAACGGAACAGCCAGGCAAATCCTGTGCGTTCGAGGGTGTATAGGTGGTGAGCGAGCAGGCCAGCGTCACGGTTCCCGCATAGCCTGTGGTTGTGGTCACCGCGACGGTCGAAGTGGCCGACGCGCCAGGCGCAACGGCAGCCGGGGTGGTGGCCGACAATGTGAATGTAGCGGAAGAGTTGGTTCCCGTAACCGAAACGGTGGCCGTGCCGGTCGCGGCGGCGTAATTAGCGTCGCCACTATATGAGGCGGTGAGAACGTCGCTCCCGGCACTGAGGCTGTTGGCTGGAATGGTAAATGTGTACGCTCCGGCTGAAAGCGTCTCCGCTGCCGAGCTATAGCCTCCTCCCGAAAGCGTCACCGTGCCGGTAGGCGTTGTCCCGCCGGTGGATGCGGCAGCCACCGTCACCGTCACATTCAGGGCGCTGCCGGCGCTCAGGCTGGACTGAGCCGGAGCGACGGTCACTGTTGCCGTCCCGCTGCCTATGGCAGCCGGCCAGCCGTTCACCACATTGGCCACATTCAACGATCCGAGGCCGGTGGCCAGGTCATATCCAACCCCCGCGCCATAACCGGGCAGAATGCCGATCAGATCGCCGGCGTGGAGCACCGAGCAGTTTGGCGAGAGAATGCCGGCTTGCGAAGGATAGCCCTCGGTGGCGCCGTAGTCGCACGGCATGGTGTTGGTATTCGTGTCGATGTCGTTGAAGTAGCAGCCGTTGCCGGTCGTGGCTTTTTCCGCGCTGCAGCTCGAATAACTCTGCTTGGCAGCCATCTTGTATAGCTCGGCATTGGGACTTCCCTGCGCCGCGCCGGCCTTCTGATCGATCAGCGCCATGACGCCGGCCATGGCTGGGGACGCAACCGAAGTCCCGCCAACCTCCAGCGCAATCGGCTCTTTGCGCGTGGAATAAGTGCATGCCGCAACGTCGGAGACGCAGATCAGGTAGGAGCTACTGGACAGATAGCCGTCGGAGGCGAAGAAGGCGACATCCGGAAGGTCGCGCGCGCCATCGTTGGGAATGCCGGTAACGCCGGTCTGCCAACTGGGTTTGGGCCATCCGTCCTTGACAAGGGGAAGTGAGCCATTCCCGGCGCCCGTGCTGGTGGTCGCGGAGGAACAACTGGATACGTCGCTGCCATCGTTGACCACGCACCCGCTCGCGCCGCCGCCTCCGCCTATCGTGTCGACAAAGTAGGCAAGGTCCACGCCGCCGAAGTTTTGATAAATCTGCTCCCAATAGTTATAAACAAAGTTACAGGCAGTCTCGGGGTCGCTGACGCCTCCAACGCCGATTCCGTATTGACTACCCGCCCACTCTTGTAGAAATCCCACCGATAGTGGACTTGCGCAGGTGTCGTTCCAGGGAACCTCGGGCACGTAACCAATGGCGCTGGACCCGTTGGCCGCATTGGTCGAGTTCCAGTAGGGCGCGGCTGTGCACTCCGCATTCGATGTCAGGGAGCACCAGTTGAAGTCGGTGCCGCCTACAGCCGTGTTGAAAGGCGTAGACGCCAAGCCGCTTACCGAAAGGCCATACTGAGCGGAATATGGATTTCCAATCGCATCCCCGCCATCATCGCAACTTGCCGAGCCTGCGTCTCCCGCAGCTACAAAGACGGCGATCCCCTCGGAAGATGCGGTTTGCCAGAGATTGTAGTACTCAACGTTGGTGGCGGTACCGTTGTCCAATTCGCACTCGCCGTAGCTTACGTTTATGATGCTCGCCGTATGATTGTTGACGATATAACTCTCCGAATCGTAAAGATTGTCGTCCGATGCCGAGGCTGGATAGGATGCGACCAACACGATGCTGGCGCCCTTGGCGATCGATCCGGCCCACTCCACGTCCAGCGAGTTCTCGATCAGGTCGTCGATGCCGCAGAGCGCGGTCGAGCTCGTGCTTGTGCAAACCGTCAGCGGCTGGCTGTTACCGGAGACGGCCTTCGGCTGGTTCGAGGCCGTGTAGGCCGGAAGACCAAACGTGCTGCGGAAGGTGTTGACGTCAGCAAGCAGGATGTCGCTGGTTCCGGCAATGGCGATCGTCTGGCCGGTCCCATCGATGGGTGTGCCCGCGTTCCACAGTGGGAGAATGTTGTAGATGGTGGCAAAGTCGTAGGGCGCCACATCTTCAACCAGGTAGGCGCTATTGCCGCCACTGGCGGGTACGTTGATACCGAACTGTGGCCGGGCAGCCGCAGACTTGGCGGCGTTTGCAATGGAATCGGCCGGGGAGCTGGCTACGCGCAGCCACTTTCCCGTCGCTAAGTCACGGGTAACCTTGCTGCCTATCCGGTGCAAGGGCCGCGGGAAGAAATTGTGGAGCGACTTCACGCCCACCACAGCCGGCGCCAGCGCTGCGGGAATCCGCGGGTCGCTCATATTGCCGATATGCTGAACGCCCTTTACTTCCAAGTTATGGATTTCCGCGTGGAAGGCGCTCTCCACCTGCGCCGCCGTGCCGCTGAACCGAATCGACATTCGATCCTTGGTCACTTGATCGATGGTGAACCCATGCCCGGTCAGCCAGTTCGAAATGGTGGCGATGTCGGTCTCGGAAGGGCCGAAGTCGGCTCCCACCTGTTCCGGAGTGAGCCAGCGATGGAAACTGGGCGAATCGGGATCGTACTGGCTGGCCACCATCCTGTCGAATGCCGCCTGCTGCCGCGGAGCGCGGCTCAAAACCAGAATCAGATCGGTCATGGGTAGATCGGGGCTTACCCGGCCGCGGTCGTTTTTCGCATTGGCAAACGGGTGGGTGTTGCCCGTCAGTGTTATGAGATTGCTTTCGTCGATCCGATTCACAATCCGTACTGAAGGCGCAACTGCCTGGGCCATTGCCGCTGCTCCGCAAAGCAATGCACAGGCCAATGCAAGAACGGGGAAGGAACGCGCCGGACGCATGGGTTCTTTCCTTGACTTTCTCGCGACGCCTGAAGGACCGGCTCCGGAAGCAACAAGCGGATGATGAGAACCGCCATAAACTGCCATTAGACCGATGGTCTACCAATGCAGGGCAGAGAGTCAATGACCAAGGGAACAGATCATTCTGCTACTGGCGGAAGATGGATGCCTCCGGCCAAATGGCGGTGCAGTCCCGAGCGTGCAGCGGGCCGCCGTGTCCAATGCCATCTATCCGGGGTGTCAAGGACGGAACAAGCCCCGACAACTTAGGCGGAGAAGGAGTGGACAACTGTATCGCGGAGGAACGGATGACTGCTTTTTTCAGCAAGAGAAGCCTGGGGAACTCTATCTTCCCGCCTCCGCTACTAACTTGAGAGCCCTGGTCATGGCGTCGGTGCGGCTCTGCTTCAAGGCCGCCATGTTCATGCCTCCCGGCAGCCATCTTTCAGGCGAATAGCGTTGCAGATGGTCCTCCAACTGGCTGGCAAAGGCCGCTCCGGCCTGGGCGACGGCGGCCTGCGCCTTGGGGAGAGCCTGACGGAAGTGAGCCATCTCCGCCGGCGCGGCTTCAGGGTGGTAGCTGAGCCGGTCGCCGGTTTGCAGGGCGTCGACCAGGGCGTCGGGAGCGTCGGAGACTGGCGAGGTGTGGCGCATGGCGTCATAGGCGCCGCGCAGCCGGGTTATCGAACCGGCAAAGCCGTCCAACTCGCCCCGGCGCGCGGTCAGGCCTGGGTCGCGGCGCACTTCGACGGTCACCATGGAGGTCACGCTTCGGCTGGACACGGGAATGACCGTGGTCAGCGTGTTGCCCTCGTATCTCCACCCGCTCTTCCCGTCGATGCCCGCATATTGCATTGGACTGCCATTCACGGTGACCCGCTCGGGGGGCCAATCGGCAGGCAAGCGCAACTCAAATCCGCGCGCGGGAGGCATTCCGGGATAAGCGCCCTGCACGGGGCCGATCTCCACCCGCAGCGTGCCGCCGGTCTGCGTGGCCTTGACCGGGGTGCGGGCATAGACGCCCCGTTGATACTCGACCCCCACGCCGGAGTCTTCATAAACCGAGTAAGTTGACGTTGTGCCCGGCTCCAGAGGCCAGATGTTGACGATGAGCGGGTCGACCGGCTTTTCTCCGGTGTAGAGCATGGGCGGCTGCATGGGGACAATGGCTCCGGGGCGGAGATAGACCGGAATCTGCTCGATCGAAAAGCTGCGCTCCACCGTGACGCCGCCGCGAAGATGCTCGCCGGTGGGCCATTCGATCCACTCGCCGGGAGGGAGCCAGACCTTCTCCGTGGCAAGCCCCGAGGCTTTGTCGGCAGGCGCGGTCACGGGCGCGGCCAGCATCTGGTCGCCGAAGAGGTATTCGCCCTTGCTCCGGTAGGCCTGCTCCTCTTCGGGCCAGTCGTAGTAAAGCGGGTGCAGAAAGGCTACGCCTGTCTCGTAGGTCTTGCGGGCCTCGGTATACAAGTACGGCTGCAGCGCATAGCGGAGCTGAAATGCGGAGCGCAGGACCGAGGAATACGGCTCGGGATAGGCCCAGATGCGGCGCTCGCTGTCGGGATTCTTGGTGGTGTGGGTGCGCAGAATCGGGCTGAATGCGCCAAACTGCACCCAGCGCGTGTAGAGTTCAGGATCGACAGAGCCGGGCAGGTGACCGCCGATGTCGTGGCTCCAATACGCGTAGCCCACATTGGCCGCCGTGGCCGTGAACCAGGGTTGAAAGGCCAGCGAATCCCAGACGGAAATGGTGTCGCCTGAAAAGCCGATCTGGTAGCGGTGATTGCCCAGCCCGCCCCAGCGGTGAAAGAGCAAGGGCCGCTTGCCCTCGCGCTGCTGGTCGGTGAAATGGACGTAGTTGAGCCACCAGGTGGGGTTGACCCCAGCCAGCCTGGTCTCCGCTTGCTGCTGCCAGTCGAGCCACCAGAAGTCGATGCCCTGTTTTTCCAACGGATGGTGCAGCAGGTTCATGTAGTTGGCGGCGAACTTCTTGCCGGTGATGTCGAAGGGCACGTATTTGCGGGTCGCCGGATCGATTCCCATGGCCCGGGCCATGGCGGGATAAGCTGCCTCCCAGGGCTCGATGCCAGCGGCTGGATGCAGATTCAGCGTCGTCTTCAGCCCTTCGGCATGGAGCTTGGCCAGGAACCGATCGGGATCGGGAAAGAGCAGCTTGTTCCAGGTGTAGCCAGTCCAACCCAGCGATTGGCCGGACTGATCCACCTCGCCGGCGGCTTCAAGCTGCTCCTGGCTCGTGTGCCAGTCCATGTCGATGACGAGCACGTCCAGGGGCGTGTCGTTTTCACGGAAGCCGCGAACCAGCTCGTCGAGTTCCTGGTCGGTATAAGCCCAGTAGCGCGACCACCATGCGCCAAAGGCGAATCGCGGCGGCAGCGGAATGCGCCCGGCGACGCGCACAAAGTCGCCCAGCGCCTTGCGATAGTTGTGCCCGTAGCCGAAGAAGTACCAGTCCTGGCGCTGGCCTTCGGGCCGCTCCATCACCCACGGCCAGGGGCTCTTCTCCCCGTCGCGAAAGGTGAAATCGGCGGAATCGAAAAGCGGCCGGGTGGAATCATCCACCAGCGCCCATCCGGAGCGCGAGATCAGCCCCTGCTCCAGCGGCTCCTTGGTTTTGCCGCCCAGCGCGCCGTCCAAGGTGCGGGTTGTGCCTTGCAGGTTGTTGGGGTCGGCATCGCTGGGATGCCAAACCATCTGTTTGCCGTTGACGGTGAGGGTGATGGAGAGATTGTCGTCGGTGAAGCGGCTCTCCGGACCAGATTCTGTAACCGCAACAGGTGAGTATTGGAGCGTGAGAGCCGAGGTCTTGATGGTCAGTCCGCGGCGACGTAAATTGACTGGTAGGCCGGTTCCTCCGGTTATTGTGACTTCGAACTTCGGCACCGGCATTCGCCGATTCAGAAACACGAGCGAGGCATGATCCTCGAACTTGCCGTCGGCCGCCCACTCCATGCGGATCAGCTCGGGGGTGAGGACGGTGAATCGCGCGTGGCCCACTATGACGACGGCCCTGGGGTCGGCCACAGGATCGTTAAAACCCTGGTCCAGCCTGTGTTGTATGCCCTGGCTTGCCGCGGCAGCCGGAGCGGAGGGCTGGGCCACCAGTGCTCCGGCAAGCGAGAGTGCAACTCCAATGGCGATGAAATGTCCCAGGAAAGATCGCATGCGCACGTCCATTCTTTGCCTCACCGAAAGCCTATCACCGCGGGGACTGAATCCTGTTGTTGCGGCTGAACTTCGTCGATTTTGGCGTGCCAAGGACGCAGGAACACTCCCATGCCGGTCCGTTGCGGTCCCGATTCACGGCATCTGTTTACCGAAGAGTAACTTCCGAATTGGCGGCAATCCACCCGGAACCTTGGCGTCAGGTTCGCTCTCGGATGTTCAACTGGATTCTTCTCAGGGTCTTCAATTCATTCCGAAAGCGGTGAAATTGACTCGGACCGGCATTCGCTCTACACTTGCTCGCATGACTCGCAAAGGCATTCTCCTGGCGTGCGGCGTTGCTTGTCTGTTGTGCACAGCAACCAGCGACAGCATCAGGGCTCAGGCGGCCTTTCCGGCGCCGGAATTCACTTTGCTCGATGCGAAGCACCAGGAGCCCGAACCGGATGTGCGGGTTGCGAGCGATTATGTAACCCAGGGAAGTCAGGTCTTTGTCCGTGTGCTTTCTTCCCCAACAAGAATCAATGCGATGTCGTTCAGCCGGGATGGAAGTCTGCTTGCCGCAGGCAAAGACTACGGCCGCGTCGCTGTTTGGGATGTGGCGAGCCGATCCTTCGTGGTAGCCCTGGATACAGGGATGGGACCGGTCGTTACGCTCGCGATTTCTCCGAACAATCGGTTAATTGCAACTGGGGGGCGAGGAAGTGAGATCCAGCTTTGGCGCCTGCCCGATGGAGGCTTGGTCCATCGGTTTCCCACGGGTTTCCCCGCACGATACCTTGCCTTCGCTCCAGATTCTGCCTCTCTCATCGTTTATGAGGCCGTCAATAATCCCGTCTACGTTATGGATACTTCAACCGGCAAACACATTGTCGACTTCGATGGCGAACATTTTCCAGCGTTATCGACGGACGGCACGATCATGATGACCGAAGTTGGCTCTCAGATGGTGCTTAGAAGCACGAGCGATTGGAAAGAGATGAGGACATTGCCGAAACCTATTGCAACGGCGTGGCCAGCGTCGCTCGACCCGCGTTCCGACACCTATGTCTACGCGGACATGTACGATGAACACAGCTTTGTCGCTGTTCATTTGAGCGATGGAACGCTGTATCCGAATCCCAGAGTGATCGACCTGCCCAGGTTCGCAACCAACAAGCCGTATTTTGCTTCGCTGGACCCTAAGTCAGGTTTGGTGTTTGGCCACTCGGGAGGCAGGCTGTGGGCCTGGAACTTCCAGACTGGCAAGACTTGCGTCTCGCAGGACCTCAATAGCGAAAGTGGCGCACTCAGCCCGGATGGACGCCTCGTGGCAGCGGCAATCGACAAATCGGGCAATGGAAGCGACGAGATCGAGCCCGGCGTTGCCCTCTGGCGGACTGATTCGGCCGTAAGCGCCTGCGGCCTATCGGAGCACCATAGGCCGAAGAAACGCGGTCTGCTGCAACGCCTGTTTGGAAGGTCAAAATGAATCTGTCGAGATTTGTTGCCGATTCTCGGTGCTGCCGCCACCGAGCAAGCCTTTCTGTTCAGACGGCCGCAAATCCGAGTGGTTGGCGAATTACCGTCATTCCGTCCTCAACTCGGCCCTGACCCGCGCGGGTAGGGCGCAAGCCCAGGCCGCAGCTTGCCGCATCGCCATCGCGCCACAGTTCTTCAAGCAGAATGGGGTCGATTCCATCCGGCAGACCGGAGAATCTTGCCGTTGGAGCGCTTTCCGCGCATTCGGACGGCGGGCTCCCCACGGCCTCAAGACAGGACAAAGACGGCACAAAAAAACCTGCAAGAAACATGCAGACCGGCGTTCCTCAGTCGAGGGCCGGCAATCCTTCCGCCGGCGAAAGGAGCATCATGAGGAATCTGGGCAGGTTCGGGCTGGCGATCGCGTTATTGCTTGCGCTGGCGCCGCTTGTGCGGCAAAGCGGAGTCAAGGCGGGCGGCGGGCCGCTGAACACGGCGAGTGAATCCTATCGGGTACTCGCCCCGATCGAGAGTGGCAATCTGCTGCTCTTTCCCGTCGTCCGGGTCAATGGCAACTCTCCCGGCGCAACCCCGTTTCTCACCCTTGACGAGGGAATCAAGAGCGGCCAGGTCGAGGTGACCGAGGCTGGCCGCGTGCAGGGATTGGTACGGTCAAGAGGCGGCCAGCCGGCTTTTCATGAGGAACGCAATCGCGGCGACGAGGTGAATACGCTGGTCCTCATCAACCACTCCAAACAGCCCCTTCTGCTGCTGGCGGGCGAGATTGTGACTGGAGGCAAGCAGGACCGGGTGATTGCCAAGGACCGCATTGTGCCAGCCGGCGGGGATCCGATCGATCTGTCTGTCTTCTGCATCGAACCGGGCCGCTGGACGGAGAGTTCGTCCACCTTCGGCGCCGCGGCCGAGACGGCTTCCCGCAGCTTCATGGTCCAGCCCACAGTTCGCCAGAACGCAATGGTCGCAAAGGACCAGCAGCAGGTGTGGGCTTCGGTCCGGGGAAGCATCTCCCAGATGGAGATGGCGGCGGCCCCGTCCGCTTCCGCCGGTAGGCAGGGGGACGAGGGGCTCGCGGGTCAGGCGGGTTATCCCCCCGCCGCCGGTACCAGCAGCTATGCCAAGGTGATGCAGGATAAGGCCGTCAGCGCAAAGGTGGATGAGGCGGCCGCCCAACTGATGAAGTCGCAGGATCAGTTGCTTGCCCAGCTTCGCCAGGAACATGCCGTTGGGGTGGTGGTGGCCGTGCGTGGGGAGATCGTGTGGGCAGACCTGTTTGCCGACACCGATCTTCTTTCCCGCTATTGGACCAAGCTTGTTCGCTCCTATGCCGCGGAGAGCCTTACCGCCGGCGAGACCCGCGCCGCCCCCAGCGTAGCCGATGCGCAGAGCTTTCTGAACGCGCCATCGGGAGGCGCCGAAACCAGCGAGGGTGAAGTGGGCGTCTACCGTTATCGCGAAGTGAACTCAGGCGGCACGGAGACATTTGTACTCGAGTCCCTGTTGCCCGCAACCGGCTACGACGTCCATATCAGCAAACTCAAGCTGAGAACCGCGGAGCGTCGCATCCGGCCGCAACTCCGCGTTTATTGATTGGGCAGGAAGTGGATTGAGCGAATGAATGTACGCGGCCCGCCGGCGCGGCGCGGCGGGCTGCGTGCCCTGGCCGATTCTCTCGGCGATGCACCATCCGCTTCAACAGCCCAACGGCTTGGGGCCTGAGTTCGCCGAGGCCCAACCGGCTGGGTTTAGGCGGCGGAGCCGGCTCTTTGACCCTTTCGGATTCGCGAGCTGAAAACCGATGAATTTCCTGCAACTGCCTGAAAACCCTTGAACTACCGGGCGAAACCGCGTTATATACAAGACTACCGGCAGACAGCCGGAATTCGCCCGGAGGCATCTCTGCTTCCTGGAGGCAACAATGCGCAACGCCGCCGCCCGCTCCAACCTGCTGGTTCCCGAGGTGCGCGAGGTCATGGACATTCGCCAGGCCTCGGACTATTTGGCCATCTCGCCCGACACGCTCTACAAATATGCCTCCGAGGGCTTTGTGCCCGCCTTCAAGCTGGGCAACCGCTGGCGCTTCAAGCGCTCCCGGCTGGACGAGTGGATGGACCGCCAGTCCGATCTGCACGCCGCGGAGGCCGAGATCGACCCGCACGAGAAGAAGCCGGTAAGGCCGGCGATGTAGGAGTGCAGGGGTTAGGGGCTAGGGATTAGGGGTCAGGGAGGATGGTAATGCAGACCCGAACGCTGACGGTTGCGCTCCTTCTAATCACACTGATCCCGAATATGCCAGGGCAGCAGCAACTGCGCTCCGTGCTTCTCCCGGCACATGAAGCGAAGTCAGTTTCAAACCGCTATTCGAGAGAAAGATCGGAGAAAATCAAGGGAAGCTGGCATCCAACCAAAGCGGACCTCGATGGCTTGGAGGCTAATCTTTCCCAAATCTCCGATCTAGAGATATTTGGATGGGGTTCCAAGATTCACATTGACCATCCGGATCAGTACTTTCGGCAATATGTGGCTGTGTTGGTGGACGGGAAAAGGAAGGTGTTCGTCAACGCATTTTGCGATGAAGAGCCACCATCCAACTGGCATGATCATCTCTTCCTTGTTGCCGACGGCGCCACATGCTATTGGCAAGTACTATATGACCCACTGACCCAGAAGTTCTCCAACCTGAGAATCAATGCTCGGGCCTAAGCGTCTGCTGTAGCCGTCCGTCTTCCGTTCCCTGACCCCTCACCCCTGATCCCTGCCCGCTGTTATCCTTACGCAGTGGACCACCTCCGCCGCGTCGGGCAACTGCGCCGCCGTTTGACCAAAGCACGGTTTGACGGCTGTTTACCGAAGGCCGTTGAAGCGGAAATCCGCCTTCCCGCAGCCCGCTAAAGCGTGTACGGAATCCGAATATCGGGGTCGTGTTCGGGAAAGTCGCGGGTATTCCGAGTGATAAGGAGCCGGCCCTCCACCTGTGCGGTAGCTTGGATGATTGCGTCGGGGAGCTTGATTTTTCGTTGGCGGCGCAACTCGAAAGCCCGCTCAGCCACCTCCGTAGTGACAGGCAGGACGCTGAAGGTCAGCAGAAAGGCCCGGACTTGCCGCTCATCCTCCCGCGTGGTTCCCGCCATCACTTCCATCCAGGTAACGATGCTGATGGCGCGCCGGGAACACCGCTCCATCTCAACTCGCGCCTGGGAGATGCCGCTCAGGTAGTCGATCAGGATGTTGGTGTCGAAGAGGACGTTCCTTGTTCCCATTCCTCGCGCATCCTTTCCTGATACTTCAGGCCGTCCACCGGACGGTTGGCCCACAGCCCGAAGGCCTCTTGCTTATGCGCCTGGCGGTGCGGCTCCAGGGACTTCGAGATTGCGCGGCGCACGAACTCGGCGCGAGAGATGGCCAGGGTCTTGACCACGCCGTTGAGAAGATCAAGATCTTCCGCCGGAATGTCCACCAGAGTGCGCATATCGAACTCCTTTGATATACATACATGATACCACAATTCAATCTGGCCGATTCTCATGCGCAAGCCCCTGACCCCTGATCTCCGACCCCTGTTATCCTTACGCAGTGGACCACCTCCGCCGCATCGGGCAGCTGCGCCGCCGTTTGACCAAAGCCGGGCTGCCGGGGCTCGTGGTCACGCACCTGCCCGACGTTCGCTATCTCTCTGGATTCACAGGCTCCAGCGCCGCGCTGGCCATCACTCGCCGCGCTGCCCGGCTGTTTACCGATGGCCGCTACACGGCGCAGGCTGCAGAAGAAGTCCAGGCCGCGCGGGTTGAGATCGTTAAAAGCTCACCGGCTGTGGCCGCCGTGGAGTGGCTGGCCGCGCAGCGGGGAGTGAAATTCGCCGGCTTCGATCCTGCCCGGACCACCGTGGCCGAGCTGGCACGCTGGAAGGCCGCTCTGCCGGCGCGGCTGCGGCGCGGCTTTTTCTCTGCCTTGCCCGCTCCCCTGGTCGAGCCGTTGCGCGGGGTGAAGGACGAGGACGAGCTGGCGATGATGGCGGAGGCCGCGCTCGCCGGCTGCAAGCTCTTCGAGCACATTCTGAGCTTCATTCGGCCAGGGCTCAAGGAGGTGGAGGTGGCCGCGGAGCTTGAGCACCGGGCCCGGCTGCTGGGCGCAGAGGGAATGTCGTTTGAGACCATCGTTGCATCCGGCGTTCGATCCGCCCTTCCTCATGGAAGGGCTACCGGCGCCCGGCTGCCGCGGCGGGGATTCGTGACCCTCGACTTCGGTGTTATTCTCAAGGGTTACTGCTCCGATATGAGCCGCACCGTGTTCCTGGGGAAACCGAGGGCCAAGGAGAGGAATGCATACCAGGCTGTGCTCGAAGCCCAGGAGGCCGGCGTGGCCGCGGTAAGCTCGGGCGCAAGCTGCGGAGAGGTAGATGAGGCCGCCCGAAGCGTGCTGCGCAGGGCGGGCCTGGCAGAGGCGTTTACCCACTCCACCGGCCATGGCGTGGGCCTTGAGATTCACGAGCCGCCGCGCATCGGCGCCGGACAGACAGCCAGGCTGCTGGCGGGCATGGTTGTTACCATTGAGCCAGGAGTCTATCTGGCGGGACAGTTCGGCATTCGCATCGAGGATATGGTGGTTGTGACAAGAACCGGAGGGCGGGTGCTGACGCCAGCCCCCAAGGCACTGATCGAACTTTGAAACCTCAGGCCCGCCCGCGCGGGAGAGTTAAGGAACGAATGAATCCACTGAGTCCTGAAGATATCGACGATCTGAAACAACTGATCGATTTCCTGAAAGAAAACCAGGTTGCCGAATTCGAGTTGGACCGCGGTGAAGTGCGCGTCCGGCTCAAGTTCGACCGGCCCCAGGCCTCGGCGGCCGGATTGCCGGAGCTGGCTAGCTTGCTGGCCGGCGCCCGGACCGCCTCGGCTCAGCCGGCAACCGCCGCATCCGGCGCTTCGACCGCGGCCGAGGAGCCGCCCGCGGACCCGAACGCGGGGCTGCACATCGTCAAGTCGCCCATCGTCGGCACCTTCTACGGCTCGCCTTCCCCCGGCGCGTCGGCCTTTGTCTCTCCCGGCGATCGCGTGGAGAAGGGCCAGGTGATCTGTATCGTCGAAGCTATGAAGCTGATGAACGAGATCGAATCCGACGCCGAAGGCGAGATCGTCAAGTGCTTTGTATCCAACGGCCAACCGATCGAGTACGGGCAGGCGCTGTTTTCCGTCCGGGTGGGGTAGGGAAAGGCAGCGGAGCTTGCGGTGTTAGAACGGCTAACCCCGCTAACTAAGCTAACTCCGCTAACACCGCTGACCCCGCCAACTCCGCTAACTCCGCTCTTGAAGGGTCATGAATGTTTCGTAAAGTGCTGGTTGCCAATCGCGGGGAGATCGCGCTGTGCGTGCTGAACGCCTGCCGGGAACTCGGTATTCGCACGGTCGCCGTTTACAGCGAGGCCGATCGCGACTCGCTGCACGTCCGCTTTGCCGACGAGGCGATCTGCATCGGCCCACCGCGCCTGGCGGATAGCTATCTCAACGTGCCTGCGGTGATCTCCGCCGCCGAGATCGCCGATGTGGATGCGATCCATCCCGGCTATGGCCTGCTGAGCGAGAACGCCAACTTTGCCGAAGTCTGCCGCGCGTCGAACATCAAGTTCATCGGCCCGCCGCCCGAGGTGACCCGGCTGATGGGCGAGAAGGAAAAGGCCCGCCAGGCGATGAAGAGGGCCAAAGTGCCCATTCTGCCGGGATCCGATGGCGTGATTGCGACGGCCAAGGACGCGGAAAAATGCGCGCGAGCGGTGGGTTACCCGGTCATTCTCAAGGCCAACGCCGGCGGAGGCGGGCGCGGCATGAGAATCGTGCGCGCCGCGGAGGAACTGCCCAATCTCTTCCACGCGGCAACCAGCGAGGCGGCCAACGCCTTCGGCAACGGCGAGCTGTACATGGAGAAGTTCATCGAGCAGCCCCGCCACATTGAGTTTCAGGTGCTGGCCGACGAGCACGGGCATGTGGCCACCCTCTTTGAGCGCGAGTGCACCATCCAGCGCCGCCATCAGAAGCTCATCGAGGAGGCCCCTTCGCTGCGGATGACTCCCGAGCTCCGCGAGGAACTGAGCCGCACCCTGTGCCGCTGCCTGGCCGAGATCGGCTACCAGAACGCGGGCACCGTCGAGTTTCTGATGGATGAGGACCGGCAACTCTACTTCATTGAGATGAATACCCGCATCCAGGTGGAGCACCCGGTTACCGAGGCCATCACCGGGGTCGATCTGGTCAAGGCGCAGTTGCGCATCGCCGCCGGGGAGCGGCTGGAGGCCATTCTGCCCGCGAAGCTGGAGATTCGCGGCCATGCCATCGAATGCCGCATCAACGCCGAGCATCCCACCAAGTTCACTCCTTCGGCGGGCAAGATCACCGCCTTCAACGTTCCCGGCGGCAACGGCGTGCGGGTGGATACGGCGCAGTACGCCGAGAGCGTGGTGCCACCCTACTACGATTCGCTGATCGCCAAGCTGATCGTCCACGGAGCCGACCGCGCGGAGGCCATCGCCAAGATGGAGCGGGCGCTGAGCCAGTTCGTCGTGCAGGGGATCGAGACCTCGATCTCAATGCATGGGGCCATCTTTCGAGACCCCGCCTTTCGCGCCGGAGAATTCGACACCAAGTTCATGGAACGGTTTCTGGCCAGGGAAGCGGAAGCATAAACACGGGAGCGCTTCCGAATAGCTTACTTCCCGGCGGCAAGCGCCTGCAGAACCCTTTTCAGGCTTTCTTTGACCTCCGGACCGTTATCTCCCAAGGCGATTGCCCTTTGCAAATGCTCCTTGGCGCCGGTCATCTGGTTCAACTGAGCCAGCACGAGACCGAGCGCCTCGTGCGACAAGGCGTCGTCCGGCTGGAGCGCCAAGGACTGTTCAAGATGCGCGCGCGCCGGCTCCAAGTTGCCGGCTTTCATATCGAGGATGCCGCTGAGGTAAAGCAGCTTCGAGTTTTGCGGAAAGACGAGCAAAAGCCTGTGCGCGGCCTCCGGAGCTTTCTCCGGGCGGGCGGCCATCAGCGTTTCAAGGTAATGAACCGCGGTATCGGAATCATCGGGATGCTGCGCCAGCGCCAGGTCGAGAACCGTGACCGCCTCATCCCGGCGGCCGAGTTGAACCAGGAGATCCGCCAGCCGGTTGGCAAGGGGCAGGGAATCAGGCGAGGTATTGAGGGCATCGCGCAGGACGCTGGCCGCGGCATCCAACCTTGCTGTCCCGGCATATGCCTCAGCCAAATTGAGGCTTTGCTGCGGCGTTCGCTCTCCCAGGAGCCGCGGATTCTCCAGCAAAGCTATAACTCCGTTGAAATCGCTCTCAAGAAGCAGGTCGTTGGAAAGACCATCCAGAGCGGTCGCAGACTCGGGGTCCAAGGCCAAAGCCGCGCGCCACTCCTCCGCCGCGTTTTTGGTCGAGTGCGACGCATCCAGAGCCGTAGCCAGGACGATATTGAGTTTGAGGTCGCGGAAGCCGAGTTGTTCAGCTTGCCGGAGCGCGGCGATCGCTTCTTCCGTGTCGCCGGAAAAATAGAGGCTGACGCCGAACATGAAGGCCACATGGGCGATGTCCTTCTGATTGGGCTCCATCTGCAGAGAAGTGGCGAACGCATTGGCGGCGCAGGCATACTGTTTCTGGCCGGCGAACCAGACCCCGAGATCGGTGAGTGCGGCGGCGCTGGGCTTGTCATGAAGCTGCGCCTTCATCGATGGCGGCGGCGCGCACGGCGCCTGCCCATGGACAGGCCCGGCGCTCAGAAGCAGAAGCGCAATCAGGAGAGCGACCGAGCGCGTCAAGGGGAATGAACCGGAAAATGAAGGCAGGATTGTCATCCTGTGCAGATTCTACTTGGGCAGATCGGCAACGTGAACCTGAATGTCCTCGATTCCGTCGCCGTCGATGTTGGCGAATTCGGGAATGTTGACGGCGCGGTTGGCGGCGGTGGTGTTGTCGATGAGGATGGCCGGGCTGTCGTTGCCGTCGGCGTCGATGTGGGTGAGATACATCTGCGTGTAGGGCGACCGGGCTTTGGAGGCGAAGACCAGCCAGCGGCCGTTGGGCGAGAAGCTGTGCCAGGAGTTCATCAGGCGGGTGTTGGCCCTCATGCGGCGCGCGACTCCGCCGGCGAAGGGAACGATGTATAACTGGCTGTCGGGGCGCATGAGCTGGCCGTTGCGGCACTGGACGAAGACGATCCAGCGGCTGTCGGGCGAGACTTTGGGGAAGTTATTGCTCATGCCGTTCTCCGACGCGCCGACTATGCGCTCGGGCACGCCGCCCCTGCCATCGTTGAAGGGGATGCGGTAGAGGTCGTACTTGATCTGCGTTTCGTTGGGGTCGTTGGCGCGCAGCGCCCTGAGCTGCCCCGGAGTCCGCGGAGGGCGGGCTTCGGCGCGGGCAAAGACGATGTACTTGCCGTCGGGACTCCAGACTCCATCGGTCTGCGCATAACGGGGATTGTCGGCTCCGGGCAGGGGAGAGCGCAGGCCGGTGGCGCGGCTGTACCACTCCAGAATGCCGCGCGTGGGATAGAACACCTGGAGAAAGTGATAGTCCATGAAGTTAATGACATAGTAACTGTCCAGGAGTTTCAGCGACGGGCCGGCGAAGGTGCTCACGATGAAGCGGCCGTCCGGCGAGACCTGGGACATGAATCCCACCCTAGTCAGGCCGACGCGCCCGTCGGTGTTCCAGTGCACCATGTCCTTGCTCTCGATGGTCATGTGCTTCTCGACTGGAACGATGGCATAGAGGCCCTTGTCGTTGGCAGGTCCGTCGATGTCCATGCCGAAGGTCTTGCCGTCGGCGGAGAAGGAGTGGCAGTTGGCGCAGGTGGGCATGTCTTTGAGAACGGTGCGGCTCTCCGGCTGGCGAATATCGCGCAGGCGCCAATGAATGAGATGGATCGCGGTGGGCGCCAGCGGCGACACGACTCCGTTTACGCCCGCCGAGGGCATCAGCGGAACATCGCGGTAGAAGATCGGCGCGCCTACCGGATCGGGGGACGTAGTAAGTTGAATGCGCGCCTGGGAGAAAGCGATATGGGCGTCGCGATAGCCGGTAATGACGACGGTGGCCGGCTGCGCGACAGAGTTCGATTGGATCGCGGCCCATGTGGCCGCATCGGGCGTCCAGGTCCAGGCCGCGGCCTGCTGCAGAGTCAGCTTCGGCGGCTCATTGGAATCGGCGACGCAATCCGGATCGATGGCTCCCAGGCGCATGCGTTCGCCCTTGGACACTGCGTGGATTGCGGGAGCCTTGCCGGCAAACGTAATGTCGATGCTCCAGGAGGTTCCCGCCGCATCCCTCCAGAGGAAGGTGGGCGGGGTGATGCCGGGGGGAAAGATGGAGCCGTCCTCGGGATAGTCGATGGAGATGGGCGACAAAACCCGCGGAGCCTCCTGGGCCGCGGAGACCGGCTGCGATAACTCCGCGATGCCATAGGGGAGCTTTTGCAAGGGCAGAAAGCCGATGGAGAGGAACGCAAGGGCGAACAGGGCAAAGAATCCAGGCGCCTTGAGCCTTGGCTGTCTCCGGGGCCGGAAATCTGGGAGCACTGTTCCTCCATGGGGCCGCAATCCGCGCCTTGAGTATCTCGCGAACGCGCCACCGGGCTGTAGACGCGCTCCATGGAAGGCGCAAACCCAAGGCGCCGGCGCTGATCCGGTAATTCACGAGCGGCGTTCGATCTCAATTGTAGGCCCCGGCGAAGGTAGGGAAGCGAGGCCTGCAACCTCGAGAAGATGTTTTCAAGAAGTGAATCCGGCTGTCAAGCCGGCCCCGGCGGGGCTTCCTCATGCGCGCGGCGGGGCATGAGGAAGCGCTCCGGGGAAGCCGCGATTACTTGCTGGCGAGCGTTATGGAGCTGAGCGGAATCTCCAGCGTGCCCGCGCGGCTTGACGAAAAGGCGTAAATGCCGGTGCGCAGATAGACGTCGCCCGGTGGCGCATCGAAGTCGAAGTGGAAGGGAATGCCGGAGCTCTGGGCGATCGCCATCTGCTCGGGCCGTACAGCGAGTCCGATGGAGCGCACCTGCCAGTTCAGCGGCTTGCCTGCCTGGCTGTAGGCCATGAGCGCCACTTCGATGGTCTGGCGGCGAACCCCATCCGGACCCGGAACGAGCGTCAGGCCGTCCATCGCCAGCGAGAAGCCGACGCGATAGCGCGTAAACGGGGGTTTCAGGTCGGCATTGCCTCCCGCGCGGGCGGCATCCGGAGCCGGCTGGGGCACTACCGGCGCAACCGTGATGCGGTAGCGAAGCTCGGTGAAGTCGGGCATTCCGCGGTCCATCAGCGGGCGCAAGGGGTCTTTGGCGGGAGCCGCTTCGGCCGCCCTCAGTTCCTTGGGAGTTTCCTCGTCGTAACTGTGGCGGTAAAAGAGTTTGTATTTGCCCGACAGGACTTTCACGTCGATCTTGCGCTCGCGCCCTATCTCTTTTCGATCGCCGGGCGTATACGCGAGCGTATAGTAACGCGAGCCATCGCCGATGGCTTCGGCCAATTCCTGCTTGAAATCGTTACGAACAAAGGCCTTGCCTCCCGTTTTCTCGGCCCATATCCCCCTTTCGATAAGATCGGACTGGTCGCCGAAGGGGCCCACGGGAAGTGGCGGCCCGGTTAGCGAGGAATGTAACGGGTCGGCTCCGGCCATCGTGGTCAGCGGGGACGACTGGCCTTGCGCTTGACCGGAGATGTCCCCGTTGGGCGCCACAACGCCGCTCGCGGAAATCGGATAAACGGAGACCCGCGCCGCGGCGAGCATCTTAATGGTCTTGTCATACTTCTCCTGGAAGGGGCAGCCCAGCACCGAAGTGGCGACGCCAGGGAGGCAAACCGGGATGGATCCGACAAACCAGATCAGGTTCTTTCGTCCGGGAACGCCGGCCAGATAGTGTGCAATCGTTTGAAGCGAATCCAGCGTTACCAGCAGCTGCTCGTTATGTTCGAAGTTGCTTTCCTCATTCATGAAGTCCTGAAGCGCTATCGCGCTTGTCAAGCCTGATCCCATGGGTTGGTCCAGGAGCATATTCACCGCACTGCTCTGCGCTTCCATTTCGGAAGTAGAGGGCAGCAGCGGGGCGGACCGGGGATTGGCCGCGAGGCGGGCGATGGATGCGCGCAGAACCGCCGAATCCTGGGTGAATCCCTGAATGATGCGCAGCTTCTCGCTGAGCAGAAAGATGCCAATGCGAATGCCCGGAGGAATGGAGGCGAGATACCTGACCATCTCCTTGTGAACGTACATCTGGTCCGCCAATTGCGTGTTCAGGGCGTCCATGAGCAGCACATTGACCGCTTCGTTGGGGGCCGTGGCCGGGACGTTGGTGAAGGTGTTGGGCGGCAGAGGCGGAACGGTGGGGGCCGCGCCGGGAGCTGCGGCAAAGTGCGGCTCAAAGAAGTCGATGGCCTGGGGCGCGCCGTTTTCGGTGACCTGAAAATCGTCCTTCGTCAGGCCGGGAACCGCATGGCCTTCCTTGTCCATGACCACGACATCCACCAGCACGGTGCGAACATTCAATTTGAGAGTGGCGGCTGGAACTTCCGCGCCGGACGGCGCGGCGTCCTGGGCGACAGTTGCGCCGGCGGAGAATGCGAGGAAGACAAAGCCTGGAACGAGATAACGGAAGCCGATCATACGAAACTCCTTGAAAACGACGATCAGGTGAGAAAACCGATGCCTGTCAATGCTACTGCATACGCTTTGAGGCGCAAACACTTCCTCAGGAGCCGAGGTTGCTCGCACCGATCGGCAACCTTGCGGCGCTTGTGAAGGCACTCGTTATGCGGTCACTTACGAGCGACCGTGATGGAAGTTAGCGGAATCTCCAGTGTGCCCGCGCGGCTTGAGGAAGCGTCGTAGATGCCGGTGCGCAGGTAGACGTCGCCGGGCGGGGCATCGATGTCGAAGTGGAAGGGAATGCCGGAGTTCTGGGCGAATGCCATCTGCTCGGGGCGGATAGCGAGTCCGATGGAGCGCGTCTCCCAGTTCAGCGGTTTGCCTGCCTGGTTATAGACAACCAGCGCCACTTCGATGGTCCCGTGGCGAACCCCATCGGGACCTGGGACCAGGGCAAGACCGTCCGTTGCCAGCGAGAAGTTGACGGTATAGCGGGTGAGCGGGGCTGACAGCGCGGGGCTGTCGCCGGCGCGGGGCGCATCCGCGGGAGGAGTGGACGGCAGAACCCGCATGCGGTAGCGGAGCTGGGTAAAGTCGGGCATTCCGCGATCCATCATCGGGCGCAGGGGGTCTTTGGCCGGGGCCGCTTCGGCCGCCCTCAGCTCCTTTGGCGTCTCCTCAAGGTAGCTTCGACGATAGGAGAGCTTGTAATCCCCGGTGACGGTTACTACATGAATCTTGTGCTCTCTGCCTATTTCCTCCCGATTCCCAGGTGTATACGCGAGTGTGTAATAGCGCGAGCCGTTGTCGATGTCATCTGTAATCGCCTTCTTTATATCGTTCGATTCATAGATTGCCTTGCCGCCCGTGGCCTCTGCCAGTTGATCCATCTCCTCCTGGGTCAGGGCGCGTTGAGAAGCATCGGAATTCAGGGAGGAAGTCTGGGCCGATATCAGTGCTTGAAACTGAGGAACCGATGGAGTTTGGGGGGCGTTGGGGTTTGCGTTGGAGGAACTCGTTCCTGCCGCTCCAACGCTCGCCGAGGCCGGAGGGGCGTCTGCGGTATAGAGGGAGTCGGGTTGCAGACCGCCGGCCGCTATTGGATAGATCGAGACCCGCGAGTCGGCCAGCATGGTCAGGGTCTTCTTGCGTTTTTCCTCATAAGGGCAACCGTTTTGGGTGAGTTCGGTCTCACTCGTGATGGCTGCCAGACACAGTGGAACGGAACCGACAAACCAGATCAGGTTCTTTCGTCCGGGAATGCCGCTCAGGTAGCGCGCAATCTGCTGAAGAGAATCCAGCGTCATGCTCTCTCTCTCATTGGCCTCGAAGCCAGCCTGCTGGTCCTGAAACTCCTGAAGGGCGGCCGCCATCGCCGCCAGCTGGGTACTCCCGGTATCGCTCGCCTGCGCCATGATCATATTCACGGCGGTACTCTGTGCGGCGGTTCCCAGAGGAGTAGGCAGCAGCGCGGAGGAAGTGGGATTGGCCGCGAGGCGGGCGATGGAGGCGCGCAAAACCGCCGAATCCTGCGTAAATCCCTGAATGATGCGCAGCTTCTCGCTGAGCAGGAATACGCCGATGCGAATGCCCGGAGGGATGGATGCGAGATACCGGACCATCTGCTTATGAGAGTATGACTGGTCCGCCACCGGAGTGTTCAGCGCATCCATGAGCAGCACATTGACAGCTTCGTTCGGGGCTGCGGCGGGAACGTTGGTGAACGTATTGGGGGGCAGCGCCGGAGCGGGCGTTGCACTGGCCGCGCCGGAGTCGGCCGCGAAGTTCGGCTCAAAGAAGGTAACAGTCTGCGGCTTTCCATCTTCGAAGACCTGGAAGTCTTCCTTCCGCAGGTCTGGAATCGCCTTACCTTTCTTGTCCGTCACCACAACATCGACCAGTACGGTGCGAACGTTCAGCTTGAGGGTTGCGACAGGGGCTTCGGTCTCCGGAGTCGCGGCGGTCTGGGCGAGCACGGGGCCAGACAGGACTGTAACCAGGGCCAGAATCGGCAGGGCGGAACGGCAACGCAACATTTGGCTCACCTCTCACGGGCAATGCTACCACAACCTCGAAAAGCCTTCGGCGACATCATGAACAATGCGATCGGACGCCGCGGAAGCGGACAACCTCGGGCATCTTCGGGCATCTGTGAGATTGGACGGCGCCGTCGCCCTTGCGGTTATGGGGATTTTTCCGCTGGCGGCTTCGCGGCGGGCGCGGGGACGGGCGCTGGCGTGTTTCCGTCCTGCTCCGCGCCGTCGGCGGGGAGTATGCGCGACTCGGCGCGAAATACGTGATAGCTGTCGAAGACAACATCGTTGATCGCGGTCACCCGGGGTTCACTCGCCGATTCGGCGTGTTTCAGCTTGTTGTCAGGGGCATCCGGCTGGCCCTTCATGTCGGCGTAGAGCAGGTCTCCATGAAACTCCAAAGCGACAGCCCTGGTTATGGAGATACTCTTCAGGGGGCAGATATAGGTCTTTCCTCCGATCTCCACCGGACCGTATTCCACCAGCCCATCGGCTCTTTCCATGGGAAGCGCCGGCTTCAAGTCTGTCTTCACGACCAGGCGAAGAACGGCTCCGCTTTCGGGGTCGATTGCGATCTCTCCGTGATAAGCGGGAATGGTCTTGAACTCCTGCATCACCCCCCGGTCCGATCGGAAACAGCAGTACCGCACGGCATAATTCGATCTATCTTCCTGGACCGCAAATCGAAAGACCGCCAGCGGCCCGGATGGACCTTGTTCCCAGTGGTCCCATCTCACTTTGCCCTTGAGAATATCCGCCATCACGAAGCCCAGCAGCGGCCCGAATACATTCAAGCTGGTCAAGCCAGGTGAAGATGTCACGCTGCCTGCGACCTTGCCCGCCCCTAGCGCTTCTGTAACTTCCCGGCCGTCCCGGTAGTACACGGTGGCGCTGAGCCTGTCCACAAGATGGAAGTCCTGGTTGAAAGCGAAAACCGTCTGGTAAAACAACTGAGACACCTTCATATCCTGGAAGCGGGTGGTCGTCCGCGTCGCGAAGAAATTCGGCATCTTGGAGATGGTCGCCACGACGAAGTCCGCGGCTCGAGAGATGATTTGGCCCTGGGTGACGGAGTTTGGCGCGGCAACAGGCGGAACATCCGCCGCCGGAAGGTCGAGAAACGCGGAAGCATCGGCCAGAGCGAGCAGCGCCAGGCGGGCCTGATCGCCGGGCAGATCGGCTTTCAGGCGTTCAAGCCGCGCCGTGCTCAACCGTTCGGTCAACTCCAGGTTACCGAGGCTCTGCGCCACTGCCTTATCCGGCTTGCCGTGAGCCGCGGCCACTGCCTGCTGCAACTGTTCTACCGTGACCCGGCTGGCCGCTGGCGCCGGCAAGGCGAGCGCGGCCAGCAGCAACAGGAGCGCGGACTTTCGCATTTCAATTACTCCAATCGGCGGAAGATGAATGGGCTTTGACTGCGTCACGCCCAGAAGCAATCTCTGTGACACCGCGATGCACCTGTCTGGAGCTTTGCGCATGGTCAGGCATTTGAGTTCTTGGACGACGCCGGCGCCCTCGCGGTTATGGCGATTATTGCATGGGAAGGGCGTTCCGGGAGCGGTCGCGGGGACGGACGCGGGCGCATTTCCGTTCTGCTTCGCGCCTTCTCACGGCAACAGGCGCACCTCGGCATGAAACAGGTGATAGCGTTCGAATGCAACGTCGTTCATTTGCAACTGGAAGGGCGCTTCTTCCTTCTGCGGAAGCCCATATACGTCGTGCAGGAGATCGAACCTTCGCGCCAGAGATATGGCGACGCTTCTAAGCGGGCAGATATAGCTCTTGCCGGCAATGTCCACAGGTCCATACTCGATCATGATGTCTGCCTTGGCTACCGCGCTCTTCGGCCGCGGATCCGCCTCCAGCGTCAGGCGCAGAATCGCGCCGTTCGCCGGATCGATGGCGATCTCCCCGTGGTAGGCGGTAATCGTTGGCAGGAACCCGGGGTCGCCCGGAACCCGTGCGCTATAGTGCGATTTTTCCTCCGGCACATCGAACCGGAAAACCGCCATCGGCCCGCCGCTTCCTTGCTCCCAGTGGCTCCAGGGCGGGTTGCCGCCAAGAACATCTTTCAGGACAACCGCAAAGATGGTGCCGAAGACTCCCTCGGTAGTCAACTGCTCATGGACCAGTGTGAGTTTCCCGTTCTCCTCCCGTTCATCGACCACTTCTTCCTTGCCGGCAATGAACCGCACCGTAGCACTGGATTTGTCCACTACATGCAACGTCGGATCCTGAAAGCTGTCGTCATAGGAGCGCGAGGCTTTCACCGGCCCATTCGCGAAGTAGATCGTCTCCCGGGTCGCAAATAAATCCGGCAGCCTGGAGATGGTCTTCTCCACATAGTCCACGGTTTTGGCGAGCAACGCATCCTGCGCTGCCCGATCCGGGGGAGGAGTGGCGGGAATATCCGCCGCGGGAAGGTCGAGAAATGCGGAAGCATCGGCCAGGGCGAGCAGCGCCAGCCGGGCCTTCTCGCCGGGCAGGCGGGCTTTCAGGCGCTCAAGCCGCGGCGTGCTCAGCCGTTCGGCCAGCTCCATTGCTCCCAGCCGCTGGGCCACTTCCTGATCCCGCTTGCCGTGAGCCGCGGCTACCGCCTGCTCCAATTCCGCCACTGTGACCCGGCCGCCGTCCGCAAGCGCGGGTAAAACCAGCCCTGCCAGCAACAACAGGAGTGTCAACTTTCGCATTTCAATCGCTCCGGAACCCGGCAAAAGCGGGAAAAACAAATCCCCTGACAGATAGGACGGCGCCGGCGCAGTTGCGGTTATGGCGATTCTTGCGCCGGCTACTTCGCAGCGGCCGCCGGGCCGGTTAGCGCGATCTGTTGCCGGTCCGCATGGGCAACCTTGTCGTAGAAGTCGCGCAGCCTGCCGTACTCGGATGGATCGAGCAACGTAAATCCGCGGGCCAGGATGCGGGCGCTGGTGATGGAGTTGGCGCTGGCTTTGGAACGGAGCTGGTACGCGGCATTCTCTCCCCATCTCATGCTGGCGTCCTCCGGCGTTTCCTCGAGGGCGAAGCCGGCGGGGAAGACATAGGTGACCTGCTCCTGCTCCTGGGCGGGATAATGCAGATCGACGGGGAGCGACCGGGAGGTCTCGGCGGGGAACGGGTCCGTCTCCTTGCTGTCGAAAAAGAGGCGGGGAAGGATCAGGTGGCTGCCGGTGCGATTGCCGATCGAGCCGGTAACCGGAACGACGGCCACCAACTGCTTGTTGGGATCATCGAGGCCCGAGAGATAGTCGATATGGGCTTCGACGCCGTCGGGAAGCTGCGCGACAATCATCCCTTCCAGCGTCCGCTTCACCGAGTCGGAATCGGTGCGGAGGGCCATCTGGCGCAACTGCAAGGCCTGTTGGCCGACGAATCCCACCTTGAGCGTGCCGGAGACGGTCCCTTGGGGGCTGATGTTGAGGCTGCCGACCCGGACAACCGTGTTGTCTTGATTGTCCTGCAACGGCGTGACGATGGTTTCCACCTTGCTGTTGGCTGCCATGGCCACGCCGCCGGCCCCGGCGCGGGGCCAATACAGGGTCTGGAAGGGGGCCATTTTCACGCCCGGATCAAGAACGATTTCCTTGCCGTTGATGGTAACCCCGATCACCACGGCGTCCAGTTGGTCGGTATTCAGGAACTCGGAGTCGAAGATGCTGCGATTCCGGCTTGCAATCCGCACCGGCCGGGCGTTGAGTCCCGCGGCCCGCGCCAGGGAAAGGTAAAGAAGCGCGATCTGCTCGCCGTTGCCGCTTTTGCGCTCCAGGACCTTTTCGACGCTGCCTTGCGGAACCTCGTCGGTAACGATCGAAGGCGAGCCGCCGGCGATGTCGGTATTGTTCAGCCTTTGCACCAGCTCGTAGAGCTGCTTGGCTTTGTCCAGAGGATTATCGAAGCCGGAAGCCACCTCCGCCGCGGTGCTCTTGATCGTCGCGGTGGGGGCGATGTACTTGTCCACAGCCTTGATCCAGCCCTGCATCTCCTTTTGCCAGAATTCCTTCGCGTCCGCCGTACTGGTGTAATAGAAGTCGACCTTGTAGATTTGAGCTTCGAGGGGCGGCGCATAGGCTTCCTGCGGGATTGGGGGGATGTCGGTAAAATCGACAAAATAGCGGCCCAAGGCGTCTTTGTTGACCTCTTTCCCAGGCGGAAGAACCCGCGCCAGCTTGATGTCGGTCAAGACTTGACCGTCCAGCCCGACGATTGCGTTACTATCGACTCCGGCGCTAGAGGCGTGATTGGGAAGGAACTGATCGGTGGGGATGAAGATATAGCGCGCCTTGTGCACAAAATAGGGCTGCTGAACCTGCCACAGCGGTGCTTGCTGAAACCTGAAGTCGTAGCGCACCTGGTAGCGATACTCCAGGACGCTGCCCACCTCCACGCTGGGCAGGTTGAACGTGATCTCGTTGAACTGGTCGGCGCCACGCTTGACCTTCAGCAGATCGGCCGAAGCGCCGGTCAACGGGATCACCGTGCCGTCGGGATGAATGGTCCTTCCCTGAATGGCTGAAACCTCGACATGCGCAAAGATGTTATCGGGGTCCAAACGCGTATTCTCGCCGAAATGGTTGACATCCGGCATATCGAAGTAGTTCTGCATAGCGGAACTGCTTCTGTTGGTGTTGTTTCCGGCCGGGTTGAAGACAAAACTCCGGGGGTAGTTGACATGGACCGTGGCCAGATCCTTGCCCTGTTCCGTGAGCACCTTGATGCGGGCATAGACGGTCCTGAAGTGGTGCGGATCGTCCTCGGTTTGTTCCCGGTAGAGATAGACCGCCGCCGCCCCAGGCGCATCGGGGTCGGAGGTCATTTTCAGCTCCTCTTCCGACGGAGCCTGGAATTGCCCGAAGGCGGCATGAGGAGCCGCTGCCGCGAGCAGCAGCACTCCAAAACACACAACGCTATGAACGCACGCAAACAGGCCGGTAGCCGCCAGCATCATCCCCAGTCTTTTCATAAAATCGCCTTTCTTCCGCAAGGGCTTTCTTGCGGGAGGCGGCGGTTCTGCCTGCCAGCTCCAGCAATCTGCTCGCTGCATCGATTCTAGTAGAGATCGCCCCCGGCCGGCCGGCAACGCTATACCTGCTACCCGCCCGCTCCGCCGAGGTTAAACCTCCATCCGGCGCAGGTGGACTTATAGTCGGCATTTCTCACAAGGCTCGTCAACGAATTTGTAGCGCCGGCCTCCTGGCCGGCTGTAGCGTGGGTCTCCCGGCCCACGCCGGACACCGTTTGCTCCGTCACGGTGTGTGCAAACGGTATAAATGAACGAGGCTTTGATCTGGCGGCGAGGACGCCGCCAGCACAGCCGGCCAGGAGGCCGGCGCTACAGAGCGCCGATCTGGCCGTGAGAAATGCAGGATAGTCCTGCTTCCACTTGCGGCCGTTGAACTTCCGCTGAGGAGCGGCTCGCCGGAGGCAAGCCGGGGGAGGTTAAACGCCGTTACATGCCAGTTTCCCCCTGCCGCCTCAACCGTTAAACGCGCCCCGGTTCGAGGATCGGAGAGCTTTCGCATCGCAATCCCTCCCAGAGCCGGCAAGAACGGGAGAGCAAATCCCCGCATTGTCACTTGCCGGCCGGCTTTGCCGCGCTGAGCGCGATCTGCTGGTGATCGGCGAGGGCAACCTTGTCGTAGAAGTCGCGGAGCTTGCCATATTCGGATGGGTTGAGCAACGTGAATCCGCGGGCCAGGATGCGCGCGCTGGTGATGGAACCGGCGTCGGTCTTGGAAACGAGTTTGTACGCCGCATTTTCTTCCCATCTCATGCTGGCGTCCTCGGGCGCGCCTTCGAGGGTGAAGCCGGCGGGCAAGACATAGGTGATCTGCTCCTGTTCCTGGGCTGCGTAATGCACATCGACGGGAAGCGACCGGACCTCCTCGGCGGGGAACGGGTCCGTTGCCTTGCTGTCGAAGAAGAGGCGGGGAAGGATCAGGTGGCTGCCCGTGCGAGTCCCGAGGGTGCCCGAAACCTGAAGGACGGCCACCAACTGCTTGCTGGGGTCGTCGAGACCCGCAATGCGGTCGATATGGATCTGGACTCCGTCGGGAACCTGGTTCTGAAGCTCGCTCTCCATCCGCCCTTTCAGCGCATTGGCGTCGGCCTTGAGCGCCCGCTGCCTCCATTGCAACGCCTCCTGGCCGATGAATCCCACTCTGAGCATTCCGGAAACGGAGCCATCCGGTCCGATGTTGAGACTGCCGACCCGGATCACCGTGTTGTCCCGGTTGTCCTGCAAGGGCGTCATGATGCTTTCGACCTTGCCATCGCCCCCCATCGCCACTCCGCCGGCGCCGGCGTGCGACCAGTGCAGGGTCTGGAAGGGAGCCATCTTGCAGCCGGGATCAAGCGCGATCTCCTTGCCGTCGGCGGTAACCACGATCACCACGGCGTCCAGTTGGCTGGTGTGCTGGAAACTGGAATTGAAGATGCGGCGATTGCGGCTGGCGATCCACTCCGGCCTGGCCTCCAGTCCCGCGGCCCGCGCCAGGGCCAGGTAGAGGAACGCGATTTCGTTGCTATTGCCGCTCTTGTGCTCCAAGACCGTCTCTACGCTCGTGTCCGGAATCCGGTTGCTGGTGAATACAGCCCCGGCGTTGGCCATAAAGTCCGTATTGTCCAGCTTCTGCACCAGGTCGTAAAGCTTCTTGGCCTTGTCGAGCTGGCTATCGGTGGGGGATACCGCCGCGGAAACGGCCTGGCGAATCGCATTTGTTGGCTTGGTGTACTGGTCCACATCCTTGAGCCAGAACTGCGTCTCCTTCTGCCAGTACTCCTTCGCAATTGCGGTGAAGGTGTAGTAAAACTCCACCTGGTAAAGCCGATCTTCGAGCGGGGGCGCAAAATCTTCGCGCGGAATGGGAGGCACGTCGGTCACATCGACAACCCACCGGCCCTGGGTATCCTGCTGGGCGGTTTTTCCCGACGGAAGTATGGCCAGCGCTCGAACGTCGTACAGTATCTGGCCGTGCCCGTCCGCGAGGGCCCCCCCTCCGAGCCCGGCTCCAGTCGAGCGGTAGACCCAGGAGGGCAGGAAAACATAGTGCGCCTTGTGCACAAAATAGGGCTGTTGGATCTGCCAGGTCGGAGGAATGAAGAAACGGTCGTAGCGCAACTGGTAGCGGTATTCCAGGATGCTGCCGACCTCGACGCTGGGCAGGTTGAAGGTCATGGTGTTGAACTGGCTGGCGCCGCTTTTCACACTCATCAGGTCGGCGGTCTGTCCCGCGGCCAGCGGAATCACGGTTCCGTCCGGGTGGATGGTCCTTGCCGAGATTGCCGCAACCTCAAAGTGGCCAACGGAGACATTCTTGGTGGTGGCAAGGTTCTGCTGGTGGCCAATCTGGACTGTGGCCAGTTCCTTGCCCTTCTCCGTGAGCACCTTGATGCGGACGTAGAGGGTAGAGAAGTACTTATCGTCGTCTTCTGTCTCCTCCCGGTAAAGATAAACCGCGTCCGCGCCCGGCGCTTTGGGGTCGGAGGTCATCTTCAGCTCTTCAGCCGTCGGAGCCTGGAATTGCCCCAAGGCGGCAAGAGGAGCCGCCGCTCCAAGCAGCATCGCTCCATGACACAGCACATTATGAATACGCATCTGATCGCTCCCTGTGGCCGGCTCCAATCAGAGGCCAAGGAGTCCGGCGCAAAACCATCACTGGAATTCTAACCCTTCCACCCGGAAGAAGCGCCGGCCGGCGGCACAAGGGGGTGTCGTCAAGCCGCTTGTGTAAATACTCGGAGGGTGCGGGTTTTCCATTCCAGGTTGAATCTCTGGAAGATGGAGTAGATGATTCGGTCCACGGACTGCACGTTCACGAAGCAAACCATGGGG
>Ga0326727_10007345_pt1 | contig 29225 bp, 26 predicted proteins | sample MB2enrmetagenome_FD_207643 | JGI IMG/M metagenome (GOLD analysis project Ga0326727, IMG submission 207643) | Lab enriched peat soil microbial communities from McLean, Ithaca, NY, United States - MB29MY | ecosystem: Environmental > Terrestrial > Soil > Wetlands > Peat | place: USA: New York... | reverse complement strand
CGAGGGCGCGGATATTCTCCTGATCCACAACGCCGGCGAAATCATGGCATGGCCGGAGAACCCCGGGGCCTTCGCCCTGGTCCTAAACGCAGCCGGAGTTTCCTGGACCTTGTCTTCGGAGCTGGCAGGGTACGACTCGATCAACTACGGAGCATGGTATGACGACGCCCAGTTCGCGCGCGTGGCGCTGAAGCACGCGGAAGCGGCTCGGAAACTCAAGGTCAAGAAGATCGTCGTGGGCGAGTGTGGACATGCGCAGAAGGCCCTCACCGTGATCGCTGACCGCCTGCTTACCGGAGACTTGAACATCCCGAGGGAAAGCTCGATGACGCTTCTGCGCGATATTGTCATGGGAGGGCAGCTCAAGCTGGATCCTAGCCGCAATGATTTCCCTGTAACGCTTCATGATCCCTGCAACTTGGTGCGCCTCATGGGAGTGGTCGAGCCCCAACGGGAGATCGTCCGTAAACTCTGTCCCCAGTTTAGAGAAATGGAGCCGCACGGCGTTGACAACTATTGCTGCGGCGGGGGCAGCGGCTTCGAAATCATGAACGGTAACAATTTTCCAGACTGGCGATTCCACGTGTCGGGCCGCAAGAAGCTCGAGCAGGTCCTCAAGGCCTTCCAAGATTGCCTGGAACCCTCCACCCCCAAGTACATCTGCGCCCCTTGCAGCAACTGCAAAGGGCAGTTCCGGGACATATTGGCTTACTACGATCTCTGGAATCAGAACCGCATCCTTTACGGCGGCTTGGTGGAGTTAATCGTCAACGCCATGACCGACGTGAAGCCCGGATTTATTGAATGGGAGTGGAGGTAAGGAAGGGCAGTTCAAATGGCAAATGGCAAATTCCCAATGGTTTGCGACATGCCATTTGCCCTTTGAAATTTGAATTTCCGGTAATGCCCGTCACGCCACCTTTATCCCGACTGCACTCGGCCTGCGGCGCCGCGCCCATGCTGCTATCTGAGTCATTGCTTCGACTGCCTTCGCGACGTCGTGCACGGTATTGAAGGGGCCGACTGAGAAACGCACCCCGCCACGGTTTTCCATCAATCCGAGTTGCTGATGTACAAGCGGGGCGCAGTGCAATCCGGTTCGGGTCGCAATGTTGTGATCGACATCGAGCATCATGCCGACGTCGCCCGGATCGGCACGTTTCACGTTCACCAAAATGGTCGAAAGATGATTCTCGAGATTATCGCAGCAGTATAACTGCACGCCTTCAATCCTTCTGAGTCCCTCCACCAGCATGCGTGCCAACTTCATTTCCCGGGCGTGCACCTTCTCGACTCCATTTTCGTCGAGCCACTCCTGGCCCGCCCAGAGCGCCGCCACTCCCACCATGTTCGGCGTTCCGTACTCGAGTCGAAAGGGATACTCTTCCAGGTGGTATGGCTCAACGGAGCGCACTCCGGTGCCGCCGCTTCGCACTTGCCGCACGTTAACATGCTTGCGAACGCAGAGACCGCCGATTCCCATGCTGCCCATCAACGCCTTGTGGCCTGTGAATGCGACCACATCAACGTTCATCTCTTTCATATTGATCGGGATCACGCCTGCGGTCTGCGCCGTGTCCACCACCACCAGCACACCATGCTCCCGGCAAATCTTCCCGATTTCCCGAACCGGTTGCACTGTGCCGATTACGTTTGATCCGTGGTTTACGATCACAGCTTTGGTGTTCGGCCGCAGAGCTCTCTCGATTTCGCCCGGCTCGATGAACCCGGCAGAATTGAAGCGGACGAATGTTGCCTCGGCTCCGTGATCGCGAACCATGTGGTTGGCCGGCCGTATCACCGAGTTGTGTTCCAGGGTCGTGGTAACGATGTGGTCGCCTGATTCAATCAGGCCGGAAATGATGAGGTTGAGAGCGTCGGTGGCGTTGTAGCTGAAGATGAGCCTTTCGGGCGCGTCTTCGTCCCCGCCGAAGAACCTGGTCAACCGCTTGCGCAGGTTCGCCAGCAGTGAGCCCGCTTCCATGGCCAAGTCGTAGCCGCTCCGTCCCGGGTTCACACCCTGTGTGCGGTAGAAGTGGTCCATGAACTTGTAGACCCCTTCCGGTTTCGGCCACACGGTCGCCGCGTTATCGAAATAGATCAGTCCTTGTTCCATGTTGTTCTCTCCGCACGGTGCCAAGATACTCCACCTTAAGACGAAAAGAAAGTAGTCGTAAGTACCAGAACGCAAATGCAGACTTAGCACGGAATTGGCCGTGGCGGCCCAGAAGGGGAGACCCGGCGAAGGGCAGCAATTCTTCACTGCCGCAGTCATGTTGGGCGGCGGGATGTGCAAAGTTGGCTTCAAGAGCAGAGGAAGGGAGGGGATTTTCGGGGCGGGAGGGTCCGGTTCGGACAGAAAGTCACGTCCCCTAAAAATAGTTCGGACATTAAGTGCTAACTCATTAAAAACGTTCTTGCATTAATCATTAACCAAACTAAGATTATCGCGTGTTAGAAAGAATCGTGGCTTCAACGCGAGGCGTTGACGACATGAGAGAGTGGGAGGAGATGCAGCAGGAAATCACATCGGAGTTAAGCAACGAGTTTCTGAGTAGTGCGCGCGTGTTCGCTTGGTCAGTTCGCGAGGTCATCGAGAGGACCGTGTTGCGCAAGGTGGCGGGGAACGGCCTGACCTTCGCGCAGCTCAAGCTCCTCTATCTGGTTGCCCACACGGACATCCTCAATATCAGCGACGCCGCGTCCTTTATGGGAGTGAGCGCGGCCGCAGCCAGTAAGGCGGTGGACAAGCTGGTGCGGCGCAGGTTGCTACGGCGCGTCGAAACTCAAGCCGACCGGCGCATCAGCCATCTTTCGTTGACCGAGACCAGCCGCAAGCTGATGGAAGCCTACAAGTCGGCCCGGGATCAGATGGCCAACGCCGTTTTTTCGCAGTTCTCCGAGGACGAACTGCGCAGAACTTCAGAAGTTCTGGATCGTCTCGCGGGCGCCATAGTCAGCAACAGCGATGACCCGAACGCAATCTGCTTACAGTGCGAGATTTACTTTCGCGAGCCCTGCCGTTTCCGCGAGTTCGGCCAGCGCAATTGTTTTTACCAGCGTCATCAGATCGAGAAACAGGATCGTGCCCTCACGGACGCGGAACTTCCGACTAAAGGGAGGGGGAATAATGCCGAGTTACGTTAATCCGGAAAAGTGCGACGGGTGCAAAGCACTGGACAAAACCGCACTCCAAGTTTGCACACTTGGCTTATCGAACCATAGTTTTGGCGGCCGCCGAACCATGGAGAGCGAAGACTAGGAGCAACGCAATCATTACCAGGAGATGCCGACATGGACAATGATGAGAAAAAATCAAAAACTGAATTGTTAGACGATCTCGAAAAGGGCCCGTGGCCGAGCTTCGTCACCGAGATCAAGAAAACGAACAATCCCACCTGCGACGATCTTCTCGGACAGCTCGAGCTCTCCTATGAGGAGAAGAAGGGGCACTGGAAGCACGGCGGCCTGGTTGGGGTTCTGGGATACGGAGGCGGCGTCATTGGACGTTATAGCGACGTGCCCGAGAAGTTCCCCAAGGTTGCTCACTTCCATACGCTGCGCGTCAATCAGCCGTCCGGCTGGTTTTACACCAGCGACGCGTTGCGTACTCTTTGCGACATCTGGGAGCGGCACGGCTCCGGACTTACAAACATGCACGGGTCCACGGGCGACATTGTGTTTCTGGGCACGAAGACGGATGAATTAGAGCCCACCTTCAAGGAACTCACCGAAGCCGGCTTTGACCTGGGAGGCTCTGGTTCGTGCATGCGCACGCCCTCCTGCTGCGTGGGGGAGGCTCGCTGTGAGTGGGCATGCTACGACACCATGAAGCTGTGCGACGACCTGACTCGCGCTTACCAGGACGAACTGCATCGCCCTCCCTTTCCCTACAAGTTCAAGATTAAATGCGCCGGATGTCCGAACGATTGCGTCGCTTCCATTGCCCGCGCAGACCTCTCCATTATCGGCACCTGGAAGGATGAGATTCAGCAGGACGACGACGCCGTGGCCGAGTACGCCACCGGCGAACTCGACATCCAAAAGGACGTATGCGAGCGTTGCCCGACGCGGTGCATGGAGTGGAACGGCAAGAAACTAACCATCAATAACGGCGAGTGCGTGCGTTGTATGCACTGCATCAATGTGATGCCCAAGGCACTCCGTCCTGGCAAGGAAAAAGGCGCGACCATCCTGATCGGTTCGAAGGCCCCCATCGTTCAGGGCGCATTGCTTTCTTCTGTCCTGATTCCCTTCGTTCCTGCCGCCGAATTATTCGACACCATCAAAGAGTTGCTTGGACGCGTGTGGGACTTCTGGGCTGAGTATGGAAAGAACCGTGAGAGGGTAGGTGAACTCATTCAGCGCGTGGGCATGGCGAACTTCCTGGACGCCATTGGTCTGGATCCGGATCCGGCGATGATCAGCGCCCCACGGGACAACCCTTACATCTTCTTCCAAAAGAAAGCAGAAGAGTGACGTAGCTGCGGCCTTAAGCCGCCAAGTGACGATCGCGCAGACAGTGGGATCGCCGTTACAACTCGAATGGCGAGGCAAACTCGCCGCTACAACGCCCAAGGAGACGAGATTATGGCAGCCCCAGCAAAACGCATTACTGATATCGGACCTCCGCACTATGAGAAGTTCCTTCCCCCGATCATCAAGAGGAACTATGGCCAGTGGAAGTATCATGAGTCCCTCGCTCCCGGCGTGCTGTGCCATGTGTCGGAAGCGGGAGAGAAGCTCTTCTCACTCAGAGCGGCATCACCGCGCCTCTTAAGCATTAAGACCATCCGCTTCTTTGCGGACCTGGCGGACAAATACTGTGGTGGTTACTTGCGTTTCACGAGCCGCAATAACGTGGAATTTCTGCTCGATGATCCCGGCAAGATCGAGCCGCTCAAGCAGGAGTTGCGCGACGCGGGGTACCCCGTGGGCGGCACCGACAACGCCATCAGCAACATTGTTCATACCCAGGGGTGGATTCACTGCCACTCCTCCGCCACTGACGCTTCGGGTATAGTGAAGAGCGTCATGGACGCCTTGTGCGACCATTTCACTCAGCAAAACCTTCCCGCCAAGCTTCGGATGGCGGTGGCTTGCTGCCTGAATATGTGCGGCGCCGTGCATTGCTCGGACATCGCCATTCTGGGCGTCCACCGCAAGCCGCCCAAGATCCAGCACAACGTGCTACCCAAGGTTTGCGAGGTCCCAACGCTGATCGCCTCGTGCCCCACGGGGGCCATCCGGCCGAAAACCGTGGATGGAAAGCAGTCGGTGGAAGTGGTGGAAGAGCAGTGCATGTACTGCGGCAACTGCTACACCGTGTGCCCGGCAATGCCCCTCAACGACCCGGAAAACGACGGGATCTCGATTTGGGTTGGCGGAAAAGTGAGCAATGCCCGCACCGCTCCTAAATTCACCAAGTTGGCTATTCCCTTCTTACCCAACAACCCGCCACGCTGGCCCGAGGTGGTGGATGCGGTAGTGAACATCGTCAATGCTTACGCTCAGAACGCTAAGAAATTCGAACGGGTGGGCGAGTGGATCGACAGGATCGGCTGGCCGCGATTCTTCCAGTTGACCGGCATTGAATTCACCCGCTATCACATCGATGACTTCAAGAACGCCGGACAGACCTTTGCGCGCTCCACGCATATCCGGTTCTGAAAAAGGCGAGGGGTGGCACAGCGCGGCCTGAAGGCCGCAATCAAAAATGCAAGGTAGGGCCGAACGGCGTTCGGCCCTGGGGCGAGCGCCGCTCGCCCCTACATGCCTGCGGTTCATGAAAGGGATGCAAAACAGTTGAGCACAGGCAAGAGTGCCTGTGCCACCGTAATGCGCGTCATTCCCGCGAACGCGGGAATCCACTTTGGCGGGCGAGGTGGCCCCGCCTTTCGCGGGGGTAACGATATTGGGCAATTTGATGGGACGGACTGCGGACCACGGACGACTGACAAACGGGTTTGAAATATGCCTCTATTTAAGGCAGTAAAGAAACCGATCATCAAGGGGGCGGCTTCGGCAGGCGCCGAAGTCAGCCCTTTACGGCCCCAATACATACCGAAGACTCCGCCTTGCATTGGCCACTGCCCGAGTGGGCCTGACATCCGGGGATGGTTGACCACCATCGGCCAGGCAGAAGCTTACGGCCGTACGCCTGAACAAGCTTACCAGATCGCGTGGGAGAAGATCGTAGACCGGAATCCCTTTCCGGCGGTGTGTGGCAGGGTTTGCCCTCATCCTTGTGAAGACGGATGCAATCGCAAGGACAAAGATGGGGCGGTGGCCATCAACGCCATGGAACGTTTTGTGGGGGATCTTGGCATCGCCAAGGGTTGGAAGCTGCCGAGAATTGGCGAAGAGCACTATTCCGGAAAAGTGGCGGTGGTGGGTGCAGGCCCAGCGGGACTCTCCTGCGCCTACCAGCTTGCACGGCGGGGTTATGAGGTGAGCGTGTTTGAGGCCTTCAGCCAACCGGGTGGGATGCTGCGTTACGGCATTCCGCGCTATCGCTTGCCGCGAGAGGTCCTGGACGCAGAAATTCAGAGGATTCTGGACCTCGGGGTGGAGTTGAAGTGCAACTTCACGATTGGCAAAGATATGTCAATCGAGCAGCTCCGCCACGATTATCGGGCGGTGTTTGTGGGCATCGGCGCCCGTAAAGGGCTCAAACTGCGGGTGCCCGGCGAGGACGCACCCAACGTATTGACGGGGACTGAGTTTCTGAATAAGGCAAACAGTGGCGAGGAAGTTCAGCTCGGCGGAAAGGTCCTGGTGATTGGCGGGGGGGACACGGCCATTGACGCCGCCCGCGTCAGCCGGCGATTGGGAGCCGAGGTCACGCTCTTGTATCGCCGGACTCGCGCCGAGATGCCGGCCATCAAACCGGAGATCGAAGGAGCGCTGGAAGAGGGCGTGCGGATTGAATTCCTGGCCGCCCCGGTGGAGATACTGCTCAAGGACGGCATCGCCGTTGGCGCCCGGTGCATCCGCATGGAGCTTGGCGCGCCCGACGCTTCCGGGCGGCCGCGACCGGTGCCCAACGCTGGTTCGGAATTTGAAGTGGAGGCTTCGGCGATCATTGCGGCTGTTAGCCAGGAGCCGGAGTTCGACGGGTTTGTTAGCCTGCGATCGGGCCAGGACTGGATTAAGGTTGACGAGTGGGGCGCCACGAGCGAGGAACGTACATACGCCGGAGGCGACGATGTCGGGCTCGGGTTGGTGGCCGTGGCCATTTCCCAAGGCCGCTTTGCCGCTGAGGCGATCGACGCCTATTTCCATGGCACGCAACTTTCACGGCCAGCGGTTCCGCCCACCATTGCCGCGGAGCGTCTGAAGCTCGATTGGTATAAGGGAGCTCCCCGGCACGAGCGCCGGCACATTCCCGCGGAGCAGCGCAGCATGGAGGCCGAAATCGAATCGGGCTTGACTGAGGCGGAAGTGCTGGAGGAAGCCAAGCGATGCATGTCCTGCGGCTTGTGCATGGACTGCGAGAGTTGTTGGATGTACTGCACTAATAGCTGCTTTGTGAAATTGCCCAAGGGAGAGCACTACCGAGTGAAGCTCGAGTTGTGCAACGGATGCAAGAAGTGCGCCGAAGCATGTCCCTGCGGGTATATCGAGATGAGTTAGTACAGGAGGAGGTATTACCATGCCTGTCTTTGAGGTGGGCGAAAAGAAGTACGATGTGGATGAAGACGGATTCTTGCAGAATCCTGAGATTTGGAATCAGCAGGTGGCTTGCGACTTTGCCACTTCCGAAGGCGTCGCCGAATTGACTGAGGATCATTGGAAGGTAATCAATTATCTGCGCAACTATTACCTGCAATTTGGCATTGCTCCCATGATCCGGAAACTCTGCAAGGAAACGGGCTTTAAGCTAAAAGAGATTTACCAGATGTTTCCCTCAGGACCTGCCAAGGGTGCATGCAAGCTGGCGGGCCTGCCTAAACCAACCGGCTGCGTGTAGCGGTATACTCAGTATCAAGTTGGGGAGAGAACGAATGCAAGACCTGGCGCAAAAGCGCGGCGCGATTCTGGAGAAGTGGCTCGAGCAAACGCTCGCCACCTACCCCAGCCAGGCCGCGGGGTTTCTGCGCAACGAGAAGGACCGTTTCCACAACCCTGTCGGCGCCACGCTGAAGGAAGGGCTCGCCACGCTGCTTGATGAGATCACTGGCGAGATGGATATGGCGAAGGTCAGACCCGCCATGGAAAGTATTGTGAGGGTGCGGGCCGTTCAGGACTTCACCGCCGCCCAAGCCACCGGCTTCATTTTCGCCTTGCGCGAGATTCTGAGCGAAACCTTCGAGGGAGGCGGCCTGCCAAGCTGGGCCGGCAGGATCGATCAGATGGCATTGCTCGCCTTTGACCTGTACACGGGATGCAGGGAGGAGATTTACGAAATCAAAGCTCGTGAGCGTCAACGCGCGGTTTACGTTGGCGAGAGGATGGGTCATCGGGCTTAGGTTCTTCCGGCCTTGCCTCCCTAAGGGGAGCTCGGCAAGTAGCCGTGAGGTAACGCAGGGCAGGGAAGCCCACTAGAGATGATGGACAAAAGCAGATGAAGGCGCTTGGCTCACTCAGCATAGTTTTGGCATGGGCTGCGGTGGCTTTCTTCTTCGGCCGCCTCGAGCAGCTGCGCCTGCTGTTCGGTGTGTTTGTCCCCTATGCGGCCATAGCCACTTTTCTCGTGGGAATATCGTATCGCATCGTCCGCTGGTCGCTTTCGCCGGTCCCCTTTCGCATCCCTACCACTTGCGGGCAACAGAAATCTCTTCCTTGGATTAAAACGAGTTGGCTGGAGAGCCCTTCGCGGACGGCGGGCGTGGTTTCGCGAATGGCCTTAGAAATTCTTCTCTTCCGGTCTTTGTTCCGAAATACCAAGGCAGAACTTCGCGAGGGCCCGCGGCTCAACTACGGCGAGAGCAAAGTCCTTTGGCTGGGGGCGCTGGCATTTCACTGGTCCTTCCTCTTGATTTTCCTGCGACACCTGCGCTTCTTTACCGAGCCCATTCCGCACTGGGTGCTGTTGCTTGAAAGGGTGGACAGCTTTTTCCAAATTGGCGCACCTAATCTCTACCTTTCCGATGTGGTCATGGTGGCGGCCCTGCTCTATCTGTTGCAAAGAAGGCTGCGGGATCCGCAGGTCAGGTACATTTCCCTGCCCGGCGATTATTTCGCCCTCTTTCTGATTCTGGGTCTGGCGGTTTCAGGAATCTCGATGCGGTATCTCACGCGAGTGGACACCGTCGCCATTAAGCAGCTCGCCCTTGGGCTGGTAACTTTCTCTCCCATTGTGCCCAAGGAGGTTGGGTCGCTGTTTTTTGTGCATTTGTTTTTGATGAGCGCGCTTGCGGCCTATTTCCCTTTCAGCAAGCTGGTGCACATGGGTGGCGTGTTCCTGAGTCCTACGCGCAACCTCGCCAACAACAACCGCATGAAAAGACACATCAACTCCTGGGATTACCCTGTGAAGGTCCACACCTACGCAGAGTGGGAAACAGAATTCCGGGACAAGATTGTGGCCGCCGGCTTGCCGCTCGATAAGTGATTGAAGATGGCTAACCCCAAGCCTGAACAACTCGTGCAGATTGACTATCGGCCTCCTGGCAAAGACTGGATGGACCCGCAAGTGGAGTTCCGCAAGGGCGTCATGTGCTACAGTGCGGCGCCCAAGAACTTAAAGTACCTTGGCCTTCCCAATCCCAGGGAATGGCAGCCATTCGATAAGGACTGGAAACTGCCGCCGGACTGGAAGCGAATCATCCTGGATGGCATGCGCGACAGGCTCAAGAGGTACCGGTCGTTCCGCCTTTTCATGGACATTTGTGTTCGGTGTGGGGCTTGTGCCGATAAATGCCATTTCTACATTGGCTCGGGCGATCCCAAGAACATGCCCGTGCTACGGGCGGAGTTGATCCGTTCGGTCTATCGCCGCTACTTCACCAGTGCGGGGAAGCTCCTGGGCAGTTTAGGCGGCGCGCGGGAACTCACCGAAGACGTGCTGAAAGAATGGTTCTATTACTTCTACCAGTGCACCGAGTGCCGTCGCTGTTCAGTTTTTTGTCCCTATGGAATCGACACAGCGGAAGTGACCATGATCGGCCGGGAGTTGCTCAATCTGGTTGGCTGCAATATCAACTGGGTGCTGGAGCCGGCGGCCAACTGCTTTCGCACCGGTAACCACTTGGGCATCCAGCCACACGGCTTCAAGGACAGCCTCGACTTCGCTGTGGATGAACTCGAGGAAATCACGGGCATCCGCGTCGAGGCGCCGATTAACCGCAAGGGCGCGGAGATCCTGTTCATTGTGCCCTCCGCCGACTATTTCGGCACGCCCCATTACTACACCTTCCTTGGGTATCTGATGTTGCTGCACGAAGTGGGACTCGACTACACGTTCAGCGCTTATGCTTCGGAGGGCGGAAACTTCGGGCTGTTTCAGTCGCACGAAATGATCAAGCGCCTGAATGCCAAGGTTTACGCGGAAGCGAAGCGGCTGGGCGTGAAGTGGATTCTGGGCGGTGAGTGTGGCCACATGTGGCGGGTCCTGCATCAATATATGGACACCATGAACGGTCCGGCGGATTTTCTCGAGGCGCCGGTTTCCCCCGTGACCGGGACTCCGTTTGAGAATGCCCGCTCGACCAAGATGGTCCATATCTGTGAATTCACCGCCGACTTGCTCCACGAGGGCAAACTCAAACTTGACCCCAGCCGCAACGACCGTTGGAACGTGACCTTCCACGATTCCTGCAACCCCTCACGCTCGATGGGACTTCTTGAGGAACCGCGTTACATTCTACGCAGCGTCTGCCGCGAGTTCCACGAGATGCCCGAGAATACTATCCGGGAACAAACCTTCTGTTGCGGAAGCGGCTCCGGGCTGGGCACTGATGAAAACATCGAAATGCGACTGCGCGGCGGGCTACCGCGCGCTAATGCCGTCAAGTACGTCCGCGACACCTTTGGAGTGAATCTTCTCACCTGCATCTGCGCAATCGACAAGGCCACGCTGCCTCCTTTACTCGAATACTGGGTACCGGGTGTCGATGTGGCCGGCGTGCATGAACTGCTGGGTAACGCCCTGGTGATGAAGGGCGAAAGGGAGAGAACCACTGACCTGCGGGGCGAACCTCTTCCAGGCAAGGAGGCTCCGGCCCATGCGTGACCGCGGCGTGATTTACTCCGGCCTTTTGATTTTTCTAGGCTTGATCACTTTCCCGGTGTGGCATGACATGGCGGCGGGGACGACATCCCGCGGCCCCCAGCCGATCCTTCCGACTCAGGAAAAACAGTGCGTGGCGCCCGCGAGTTACATGCGGACCTCCCACATGCACTTGCTGATGGACTGGCGCGATGCCGTAGTGAGGCATGACGCGCATTCCTTCAAGGCTTTTAATGGCAAGACCTACACCATGAGCCTTGCCGGGACTTGTCTTTCCTGCCATACGAACAAAGCCGACTTTTGCGACCGCTGTCACAACTACGCCGCCGTCTCAGTCTACTGTTGGGATTGCCACGTGGATCCGAAGTTGGTTCGCAGGAGTTCACAATGAAGATCACGCGAAAGCGATTCTTGGAGCTTTCCGGCGCCTGCCTGGTGGCGCTCTCGGGAAGGGAAATACTCGCTCTGCTGGACAGTCCAGGGCCAAGCCAGGCGGGGCCGGCTTCCGCAGGCGGCCCGCGCAAGCGCTGGGGAATGATTATCGACACCAAGAAATGCGCCAAGGAGCAAGGTTGTACGCGATGCCTCGAAGCCTGCAACACCACACACAACATCCCAGCCTTTCAGAATCCCGCGCATCGCATCGAGTGGATCTGGGAAGAGCCTTTCGAGGACCTTTTCCCTTCTTACGAGACCCCATACTTAGAGAACTCGCGCAAGGGAGAGCCCACGCCGGTGCTCTGTAATCACTGTGATGACCCTCCCTGTGTGAGGGTATGCCCAACAGGCGCCACCTGGAAAAGGACCGAAGACGGCATCGTCATGATGGACTGGCATCGTTGCATCGGTTGCCGGTATTGCATGGCGGCCTGCCCTTATGGGTCGCGAAGTTTCAATTGGCTGGATCCCCGGCCGTACATCAAGACCCTGACCGCTGATTTTCCGACCAGAACGAAGGGCGTGGTTGAGAAGTGCACGTTTTGCTCCGAGCGATTGGCGAAAGGGCAGATGCCGGCCTGCGTGGAGGCTTGCCCTGAAAAGGCGCTGGTATTCGGAGATCTGAACGATCCCCAATCCGAAATCAGGAAGTTGCTCGCTTCGCAGTATACCCTGCGGCGAAAGCCGGAACTAGGCACGGGACCGAACGTCTATTACGTGGTTTGAGGCGCTGCTGATGTTCATGTTCGAAAAAGCCGTGGTGGGAAGCCGCCGATACTGGATTGGTGTCGGAAGTCTGCTGGTAGTGATCGGCGCCGGGTTCCTCTTCTATCTTCACCAATTGAACTACGGGTTGGGCGTCACCGGCATGAGCCGCAACGTTTCCTGGGGGCTGTACATCGGCCAGTTTACTTTCATGGTGGGAGTCGCCGCCTCCGCCGTCATGGTAGTGTTGCCCTACTATTTGCACAATCACAAGGAATTCGCACGCATGGCCATTCTCGGCGAGTTTTTGGCCATCGCTGCCGTGAGCATGTGCATGCTCTTTATCTTCGTTGACATGGGGCAGCCCATGAGGGTTCTGAATGTTATCCTCTACCCTCATTTGAGTTCCCTCATGTTTTGGGACATGCTCTCGCTTTCCGGTTACCTTGTGCTGAATGTCACCATCACCTTGGTCACTTTGCACGCCGAACAGCGCGGTGTTTTCCCGCCCCGCTGGATTAAGCCCGTTATCTTCTTGTCGATCCCGTGGGCCATCAGCATCCACACCGTTACGGCCTTCCTCTACAGCGGTTTGCCGGGCAGATTCTCCTGGCGGACCGCGATCATGGCGCCCCGATTCCTTGCCTCGGCGTTCGCCGCAGGACCTGCCCTGCTCATCCTGCTATGTTTGTTGTTGCGTGGGATGACGGGCTTTGATGTGGGGAAGAAAGCCATCCAGGGGCTTTCCGTGATCGTGACCTATGCGATGATTATCAACGTGTTTTTCATCCTCATGGAATTCTTCACTTCCCTGTACAGCCATGTCCCGGAGCTGACGGAAGATTTCCAAAATCTGTATCTGGGTACGCTGGGCCACACTTCGCTGCTGCCTTGGGGTAGGACTTCCCTGGTTCTGATGGCAGTTGCGCTTTTCCTGCTTCTGATGCCGGCGGCCCGGAGAAATGAACGGTGGCTCGCGGCGGCTTGCGTAGTGACCTTCGTCTCTCTTTGGATCGACAAAGGGATTTGCTTGGTGGTGTCTGGTTTTGTGCCCTCGCCTCTCGGCGCCATAACGCGCTATGTTCCGACGCCACCCGAGATCATGATCAGCGCCGGGGTGTGGGCCGTCGGCGGCCTGATGATCACCGTCTTTTACAAGATCGCCCTTTCGGTGCGCCAGAGGGCGCTTGGACTGCCCGTAGAGCATGGAACGACTCCTCTGCCGGTGGCCAAATAGGGCGTGCACCTGCCTGCGCTTGCACTGAGGAGATTCTCAGGTGGGCTTTCTTCCTGTCTTTCTGAAGCTTAAAGGCCGGCGGTGCTTGGTGGTCGGAGGGGGCGCGGTGGCTGAAGCCAAGGTCCGCAGTCTGCTGGGCAGTGGTGCGGATGTATATGTGGTGGCGCCAAAAGCTACCGCGACACTAAAGCAGTGGGCGCGGGAGGGGAAGCTTAGTTGGCATGCGCATTCCTACCAGCCTTCGCATCTCGATGGGATGTTTCTGGTGGTTGTCGCCACCTCTTCGCGGCGGCTGAACGAACGTGTATCCCTAGAAGCTGCCCGCCGGCGGGTTTTGTGCAACTCGGTCGATGATCCCGCACACTGCGATTTCTACTACGGAGCGGTTGTCCGCCGCGGTCCTCTTCAGATTGCCATTTCCACATCAGGTCGTAGTCCCGCTCTGGCGCAGCGGCTGAAGCGCGAGATCGCCGAGCAATTCGGACCGGAATACGGAGCTTGGGTGGAACAGTTGGGGGAGGCCAGGCGAAGGCTGCTCGCGCAGGCCATGAATCCAAAGCGCCGCCAACAACTGCTTCACCGGATGGCAAGTGAGGAACGATACGTGGAATTTCTCCAAAAGAAAGCAGCAAAGAAAAGACGGCAGTAGTGGTTTAGCCAGGATGCAGGCGGCTTTACGCCGCCATTCGGCAGATTGAACACGCCGTCACAAGAGCAAACCGAAAGATTACAACCTATCGCGAGGAGATCCTATCTGTGAAGGGCCTGCTTGGTTTCAACTCGAGATTCGGATTCTTGTTAACTATCATTGCTGTTCTTCTGACGGCATGTTCGACTTTGTCCCAAGCTGCCAGTTCCTCGGCGGCAGTTACTGACCGAGACAATGCCGTGACCGGCGCCAAGAGTACACGCGGTTCCGCCAAAGCGCCGGCGCAGCTTATTGCCAAGACCAAAGCATCCTCGACCACTGTCCCGGCCGGCGGGCAGCGTTCCGCGGTTCGCGCCGCCGCTCCAGGTAATGAGTATCGCGTCGCAATTGCCGCCTTGCGGGCGGGGCTCGACCGCCAGGAACAACTGCTCGCAGCGCAACAGCAACAGATCGCAAAGTTGGTCGCGACAGTGGATGAGTTGAAGACGTTCCTATACAGCGGGCAGCTGGGACCCAATACCGAGCCGAGACCGACATGTTTGTTGATTTCTAGTCTGGCGGCGAGTCAAAGGCGCAGGAATGAGGTGACAATCCATGCCGGCTGAGAATGCCCTCTGGGCCTTGACGTCCCGTGAGACGGGCGGCCAAACTTCCTGGCTTCCCGAGGCACACAGGCTATGCCAGGAGCATGAATGCGAGTCGTGTATTGCGGCCTTGCTGCAGGCGTCTCAGGCGGAGCCGATGAACTATGCGATTCATTTCCAGATGGGAGTCTGTTGCAGCGGAGGCTGTCGTTCGCACTCGCAAACGTCACCGGAGATTGCGTTGAGCCATTTGCGCGTTGCGCTCACGCTTGTAGGTCCCTCCCATCAGCCAAGAGAGCGAGCCCAAGTTCTTAGCGCGATGGGAAACACCTGGCTGATTTCGTCTCGAGAGTCGACCCAAGTCCGCTTACAGGCAGCTATAAGCTGCTTCCAAGAGGGCGCGCAAATTTATCGCAGTGTGGGTGACTTGGAAGCGTGGGCGCGAGAGGAGTTCAACCTGGGGAACACCTACTGCGAATTATCCGAGGAAGCATCCCCAGGCAAGTGGGCGGAGGCAGTGTCGCACTATCAAAGGGCGCTGCAACTAAGGACCAGAGTGAGTGATCCTGTTTGCTATGCAGCTACACTCGAGAACCTGGGCACGGCCTACCGGCAACTGTCCTCCGGGGACAAGGCGGGCAACATTCGCAAGGCCATCCTATGCTATCGCAAGGCCCTTCAGGTGTACACGGCAACGCTGTTCCCGGTTCAGAATGCGGGCTTGCACAACAACTTGGGCAACGCCTATGTCTCCCTGCCCTCCGCAGACTCGGCGTCGACCAGCAAGAATTTGCGACGCGCCATTCGCCACTTTGACCACGCTCTTCGCTTACCGACAAGGGTGAGCTTCCCGCGCCACTACGCGGCAACTTTGTTCAATCGTGGCAGCGCCTTTCTCCGATCGGCGCTCGAGGAGCATAATCCGCAATCGAGTTTGCGGGTCGCGGCGATATGTTTTGAGGAGGCTGAAGAGCTTTTCACTCAATGCGGACAGGTTGAAAACGCCCGCAGGGCGCGGGAGCGTGTGGGGCCGATACGCTCTTGTTTGCACCCGCCCACACCGGGAGAGGCCGAGAAGCCACGTTCGCGGCCCTAGGCGTGAGTAATAGAACAGAGTCTCGCTATGTGGGGCCCATCGGGACGGCCAAGACTATGGATCGGAGCCTCTCCATGGCGTCCACGTTACGCTTGAAGAAAATCTGGGAAATCCTCTTCTGGACGGCGTAGCCTATCGCGGGGTTTTCATCCAGGATGCGGCGCAGCACCTGGCTCTCCACCTTGAGCACCTCGGAGTCCTCCACGCACACGGCGTTCAACATGAACGCACAACCGAGCGTCAGGTTTCCCACCGAACGGTGGTATATTGGTTGTCAACATCTGGGAAGCGAGGATACATGGACGAAGCAGAAAGCAGATCATCGCGGCGGGAATTCTTGAGGGCTGGCGCCGGCGCTATGAGTGCAATCGCCCTTGGCTCAGCTTTGCCTCAGAGTGCCGCAGGGACTGCACCACCGCCAGCCCGGCCGAATTTCATTTTTGTAACCACCGATGGCCACCGGCCTGAAGCACTCAGCCTGAACGGCAACAGCATTCTCCAGACCCCCAACATTAATCGCATCGGGCGCGAGGGCATTCAGTTTCAGAATTCGTTCGTGGTCAACGCCCTCTGCCTGCCGTCGCGCGCCACGGCGCTCACCGGACTCTATTCGCACCGTACCGGATGCGTCGACAACCTGGACCGGCGAGCGATTCCCGCCGAAGTTCCGCTTTTTGCCGAGTTGTTGCGTGAGGCAGGCTACGAAGTCGCGCTCTTTGGGAAAGCGCATGTGGGTGGCCTGGGCACGAGGTAGTGGGACCGCTATTTCGGCTTCCCAGGAGCAGCCGCGGACTATTTCTGGCCACGGATTCAAGCTGGGTCAAACGGAAGGATCGAATCGAACTTGGTCTACGAAGGTTATGTTGACGACCTAGTTGCAGAAAGAGCCATTCAGTGGCTCCGGCAGAAGCGTGCCAAACCATTCTGCTTGATTCTGTGGTTCCAGTCGCCGCATGCTGCCTTTTTCAGGGCGCGGCGCTATCTGGATCTTTACCGCGGGGCGACGATTCCGAAGCCGGCCACTTTTGATGATGATTTGAAAGGGTATTCCGGAAAGTCCAGGGCCTTCGCCGACGCGGATAACAAAATCGGAGGACCGTACGCGAAGGACAGCAAGACCCATGACAATTGCGCCAGGACATTGGAAGAGATCGTCAAGGACTATTATGCCGGCATAGCGGATGTCGATGACAACCTTGGGAAGGTCTTCCAGGCTCTAAGTCAAATGGGCCAATTCGATGATACGCTGACGACGTTCAGTTCGGATCACGGTTTCTCCCTGGGAGAATGGCGAATGTACGACAAGCGGTTGATATACGAACCGTCAATCCGCACACCCATGCTCATTCGTTATCCTCGTCTGATCCAGGCCGGTTCAAGCGCTCCGCAGATGGTGCTGAATACGGATATTGCACCCACCTTGCTCGAGCTGGCTGGGCTTAAGATTCCCACGTGGATGCAGGGACAGAGTCTGGTTCCATTACTGAAAGGGGAAGAACGAAAGTCCTGGCGCAAGGACTGGCTTTACGAATACTACGGGTACCCCGGACCGCACAATGTGCGCAAGAATCGAGGGGTCCGCACCGACCAGTTCAAGTTGATCCACTATTACGAGGCGCCTCAGGAGTTCGAGCTATACGATCTCACAGAGGACCCGGGCGAACTGAACAACCTCTATGCCGACCCACGGTATGCGACGTTGGCCCGCGATCTTCGCCAGCGCATCAGCGAGCTTCGGGAAGAAACTGACCACCACTACATCGGGGCGTAATTCGAAGCGGTGAACGGAACTTAGTTCCCCTCCTTAGTAAGGAGGGGCGGGGGTGGTTGCCCGGGAAGGAGCCAGCCCTCCTCCTTCGGGGGAGCGGAGTCATGCGCCGCTTACCGCATGCCGAATGACTTTAGGAAACATGGCCAGCGAACCCAACGTCGACTGTGCCTGCGATCACTATGTCTATCCGGAAAATCGGTTGGGCAATATCACGGAACATGCGCTCTCGACCATGGTAAGCTCCGATCAACAACGCCGATTCGGCCTGGACAAGCGTGACAGCCTGCCGCGATACTGCCGGGAGTGCGAAGTCCGATTCGCCTGCAACGGAGAGTGCCCCAAGCACCGATTCATCCGAACGCCGGACGGTGAGCGGGGGCTTAATTATCTGTGTGCAGGCTACAAGCTGCTTTTCAAACATATCGATCCCTTTATGCAGTTCATGGCTTCCGAACTCAGGCACGGCCGGCCGCCGGCCAATGTCATGCAGATGTTTCGGAGCTAAGTTTGTGCGTCCGGCCCAAATCCACCACCCAACGGTGGATTTCGGCCAGGATAATTACCTCGTGCCTTTAATTATCAAGAAGTTAAGTGCTTCCGGATTGGCAGACGAATTGCCTCTGCAATACTGGGTGCTCTCTCTACGGGGAGCGATGGGCAGGAGGATTCATATGAAAAGGTTGATTCTGGCGTTGGTGATCGGGCTGGCGCTGGCCACCACCGGCTTCGCACAGGGGCGGGGCGGCGGCGGTGGACACTCCGCGGGAGGGTCGGGCGGACATGGCTTCGCGGGAGGATACGGCGGCGGATCCTACGGGCATGGCGGCTACGGAGGATATGGAGGCGGGTCGGGCTATCACGGCTACGGTGGCGGTTACGGCTGGGGTGGATACCGCGGCGGCCGCGGCCATGGCGGCTGGGGTTACGGCGGTAGGGGTTACGGGGGCTGGGGCTACGGCGGCTTTGGGTTTGGCTTTGGCTATTACCCCTACTGGGGTGGCTATTACGACTACCCATATCCCTACTACGGCTACCCGTATCCCTATTACGGCTATGGCCCGGCGTACTACCCATACGGATATGGATATTATCCACACGGATATTATCCCGGAGTGAGCATTGGTTTCTTCGGAGGTTACCGCGGCCGCGCCTTTGTGGGGCCCGGCGGTGGTTGGCGCCGATTCGGAAGGTAGGACCGAATCAGGGCTTAGAATTTCGATTGTTTTCTGACTCCCCAAAAGCCCACGGTGGGAATAATCCTGCCGCGGGCTTTCTCTTCTAAGTCACATTCGTCAATTAAGTCAATTCCGTAGAAGCGTTGGTAGTGTCTCGGTTTGACGTCGAGGCGGCTTTACGCCGCCACGTGTCGAGGTAAACTCGCCGCTGCACTACCGGCTTTTCAGACGCCTTGCTGGAGGAATGCTTCCATGGCTAAAATGGAACTCTTTGGGACCCTAAGCTGTCCCTACACGCGGGAAATGCGCGAATGGCTCGAGTTTCGGGGCTGGGAATTCCTCGAATATGACGTTGAAGCTGACGCTCCCGCCCGCGCACGTCTTCACGCTCTGAGCGGCAACCAGCGCATGGTCCTGGTTCTGGTTGAAGATGGCAAGGTAGTGCAAGTGGGTTGGCAAGGCCGTGGCTGCGTCATTGGTGATTGACGATTGACGTATGAACGCTCTCTCCATTCATGTTCGGGGTGTGGTCCAGGGTGTGGGCTTCCGGCCGTTCGTTTACCGCCTGGCCTGCGCACACTCGTTGAGCGGCTGGGTAGTGAATGCGGAAGCGGGCGTGGAGATTTACGTCGAGGGAGCCAGCGAGGCGCTCCAGGCTTTTGTTCACGAACTCGAGACCAAGCCTCCTCCCGCCGCGCAGATTAGCGCCCTCGAGGTGCGGACGGAGAATCCAACCGGCTTAAACGAGTTCACCATTCGGGAGAGCCTGCGGCGCGACCGCCCCACCGTCCGCATTTCGCCTGACTTGCCGGTGTGCGAATCCTGCCTGGCTGAGCTCTTCGACCCCCACGACCGGCGCTACCTCTATCCTTATATCAACTGCACAAATTGTGGGCCGCGCTACACGGTGATATTGGGTTTGCCCTATGACCGGCCTCGCACCACCATGCAGCGCTGGCCTCTGGATGAATATTGCGCCTCGGAGTATAACGATCCCGGCAATCGGCGTTTTCATGCCCAGCCGGTGGCCTGCCCCGCCTGCGGGCCCCACTACGAGCTGCGGGCCGGCGGGGAAACAGTGTGCGGCGATCAGGCCAGCGTGCGGCGGGCTGCCGAACTGTTGCGGGAAGGGAAGATCGTAGCCATCAAAGGACTGGGCGGCTACCACCTGGCTTGCGACGCAAGAAATTCCGGCGCCGTGCAGGCGTTGCGGGAACGGAAATACCGCAAGGAAAAGCCCTTTGCGCTGATGGTCAAGGACCTCGATGTAGCGCGCGAACTGGTCGAGCTTTCGGCGGAAGGCGCGCAGCTTCTCACCTCGGTGGCGCGGCCGATTGTGCTGGCTCCCGCGCGGGCCGAGATGGCCGGTGTCGCGCCGGCGAGCGACGAACTCGGCGTGATGCTCACCTACACGCCGCTTCATCGCCTGCTCTTTGCTGCTGGCGCTCCCGAAGTGCTGGTAATGACCAGCGCCAATCGCTCGAGTGAGCCCATCTGCTACGAAGACGAAGACGCACTCGAGCGCCTGGCGGGTTTGGCCGATGCCTTTTTGATCGGCGAGCGTCCCATCGCGCGGCGCGTGGATGATTCGGTGGCTCGCGCCGGCAATTTCGGTCCCGTGATTCTGCGCCGCGCGCGCGGCTATGCTCCCGGCGCGGTCTCGAGCTTGCCGGCCCAAAACCCGGTGCTCGCCGTGGGCGCCGACCTGAAGAATTCCGTCACCCTCGTCGTGGCCGGCCAGGCCTTCGTCAGCCAACACATCGGGGATCTCGACCATTACGAATCCTTCCGAGCCTTCGAGGAAACGATCCAGGACCTTGTCTCGATGTACGGCGTGCGCTGGGATGACCTCGTGGTGGCCTACGACGCCCACCCGGAGTACGCCTCCAGCCAGCACGGGTTGGGTTTGCCAGCCCCGCACAAGCTCGCGGTTCAGCATCATCGCGCCCACGTGGCGTCAGTGCTGGCGGAGCGCGGCCAGTTCGAGAAGGTGGTGCTGGGCGTAAGTTTCGACGGCACAGGCTTCGGCGACGACGGCGCCATCTGGGGTGGTGAAATCTTCGCGGGCAGTGTGGCGGAAGGTTTTGCGCGCGTGGCTCATTTGCGTCCCGCTGCGCTCGCCGGCGGCGACGCCGCGGCGCGCTATCCCGTGCAAGCTGCCGCCGGGTTTCTTTATCAGGTCAATGACGCTTACGGTTTGCCCGATCTCGCCGCGCCTCCCTTCGAGTTTCCGGCGCGCTATCGCCGCTCGACCGAACTGGTGCGCAAAAGGGTGCGCACCTTTACCACCACTTCGGTCGGACGCCTGTTTGACGCGGCGGCGGCGCTCCTGGGCTTCACTCGCGAAGTTACCTTCGAGGGGCAGGCCGCCATGTGGCTCGAGCACCTGGCCCGCTCCGCTCCCCATTCCGCGCCCTACCCGTTTCCGTTCTTGGACGGCGAGCTGGATTTCCGCCCCCTGCTCTTCGCCGTGACCGTCGACCGCTTGCGAGGGCGGGATCGGCGCGAAATAGCCCGCGCCTTCCAAGCGGGCGTGGCGCAGGGTCTTTCGGACGCGGTAAAAAGCCTCGCCCAAGAAAGGGACGTACGCGCAGTCGCATTTTCCGGAGGCGTCTTTCAAAATGCACTTTTGCTGAGCGATCTCCACGCACTCCTCGCCGGCTCGGGCATCGAAGCGCTCACCAATCATTTGGTGCCGCCTAACGATGGGGGAATCAGTCTGGGACAAGCGGCGATGGCCGTGTTTAGCGGACTCGGCGCGGTCGTCCCGCCCGTCGTCGCGCGCGAATCCTGCCCGGCCGGAGAGCCGGAGAAGGTGTGAAGAAGAGGAGGGATCATCCTCGTTACAGGCTCTTGAATTTGGAATCTTGAATTTTGAATCGCGCCTCTGCCGCGCTGCAGCACTAGTTGTTGAGACGTTGTTATTTTGCGAAGACTTCTTCTCCGTGTTCACTGTGCCTCGAAAGACTGAACACAGAGCTCACTGAGACCCTCCGTGATACAAGGTCGTAATTTGTTGCTTTTCTGGCAAGCATTTTAGGTTGCGAGAAGAGCAAGGTTCATTTCACGAAACTTCAGTGCAGTGTTCATAACTTGGTGTCCCTTCTCGGCAAGTCTGTAGTAGTAAGTTTTGGCGAGGCGATAGATTAGTCCGTGAGCTCGGAGCAGCAGCAAGAGACGGGTGACATGACCGGCAAGGTTTCGAGGTCGGGCCGGATCGGGTGCTTCCTGAGGAAAAAGATGACGACGCAAGTCCTCGTTGCGAACGCCCTGCAAGCTAAATTCGCCGCGCAACAAGACGGCGAAGACGCGGCTGTCCTGCGGGCTGACGGGACGCAGAGCGCGAAAGGATCGCTGCGCAGTTTCCACCCCCTGGCTGACCGGATCCAGGATACGATGCGAAGGTGTCGAATCACCAACTACGGCGAGCGCCTCCAAGTAGCGCTCATTCGCCGCGCGACTCAGTTGCACGCGCCGACGGAGATCGGCAATGCCTTTCCGCAGGGGAAGCCAAGCCACGACCCTCTGACCTTGGCGGGTGCCCGAACGCCGAACGCAAAATCGGCGGGGATTATTCAGGGTCGTTTCCACCCTCAACACGCTTCCCTGCTTGTCGTACATCTTGAGGGAGTTTTCTTCCGCCCAATGTTTCACGCACACTCCCTCTACCCGCCGTTCCAGATAGCTGCGGACTTCTCCATTAAAGCGGGGAGTGGGGCGTCGTCCCAGAAAACGCAACACCTGGGGGGCGCTAAACTGTTCGATGGCGTGGCGGCAGAGCGCGGGATAAACCTCCGCCAAGGCCTCGGCGCTCTTGAACACCACGTCGGTGGCATACTCACTTTCCCGCACCGTCCAATAATAGCTCCGCCAGCGAGGTCGAGCCGAAGGGGCCAGCCAAGGGTTCACCCGCCGCGCCCAGGCGTTCAGCACCTTAGCCCATCGTCGCACGACCAACTCGTCCAGGAGGGCTTGAGCACGGGGCAGGTCAGCGACCAAGGTGAAACAGTTGTCCTTTTGCTCATAAGTGATCCCCTCTTGCTGCATGCGGCGAGCCAGCCACTCCCGCCCGTTCAGGCAAACCTGGATGGTCAGGGGAAGCCAAGTCTGCAAGCGGATGTGCATCAGGCCAAACTCCCGGTCGAGGTAGTAGAAGTACAGATGCAGGCATTTGCGTTCTTGGGGGAGCAACTTGAGTTTTTGACTCTCCCGGTCGCGGCGGATGCTGAACGTCCGGCAGATTTCCACACAGGAGAGCACGCACACCAACCCCACTTGGATCTGGTCTTTCTTCACCCACGCCTGGGCGATGTCCTCTTTAGAGGCTTGGGCCGAAGCCAAGTAGGCAAAGGGCCTTCCTGCTTGCTTGGCTATCTTTTGGGCCTGCGCCTTGATCCGGTTAGAGATCTGTTCCACGAAAGGCTCCCAGTCCTTGTAGAGCACGCCTTGGCTACCCAGAAATTTGTCCAGGCCATCCCGATGGCAAATCGACAGCAAACTGCCGCGAAACAAAAGGCGGTCAAAACCTGTTATGCTTCCCAGGATGCGGTCTCGATGACGCTTCAAAAAACGCTCCATGATTGCCTCCGCATGACAGTTTGGCAAAACCATCATGCCGGAAAGTGTCATGGAGCGTCTTTATTTTCTGCGGCTTCTCAGTGGCGCACCCATAAGAGATTCACACCGAACGATGCTTTGGCTTTTCTCTGCGAACTCTGTGCCTCGGTGGTGGTCTTTTTTTGGTTGCGGCCGAAGGCCGCGCCGTGTTCTCCGTGTTGAGGCGCTAATGGCACAGAGGACGCGGAGAGGTTTGTTTTGGTTGCGGCGACCGACCTGCGCTGTGCTGGTATCGGCGATTTTCTTCGCCGCCCGCAAAGTTTTTGCTCGGGAATCGCTTTTATTACAGGCTCTTGAATCTCGATTGCGGCCGCAGGCCACCCTGCGCTATCCCTCCAAGAGGACCCTTTGTGCAACATGGCAGAGTCACGCAACCTCCATCGCGGATGAACCCTCCGAATCTTCGCTAAACACAAGGCGACTACTCGTTGGTGGTGTCAAGACCGCTGGGAGTCTGGCACGCTTTCAAAGTGCAGTTATCTTGTTTTCCGGGAAGGGCGTTCGTTCCCAATGCGGCCGGTTATCCACTCAGCATAGTTTCTGAGCGCCGCCAAGAATGCACCGAAAGGGCTCGGAGGGGATAAACTCACGCCAGCCCTTGTTGCCTCGTTGTCAGGTGACTTTGATTAGGGCGCGCTGGTGGTAGCGCACCGGCGTGGCGATAATGTTGCCCGTCTGTCGATTAGTGAAATAAGGTCGCAAGCGAAGTTCTGATTGGTTGTTGTGAAAACCAAATTGGCGACTCTCGCGTCACTCAGTTCAATCGCGAGATTTGAGGCCCTATTTGTTGTCTGGATTCGGAAGCATGAAATTTCGGACTTGGCCATCCAAGTCATTGCACGCGGTCGAGAATTGCCGAAGTGTACGCACCGTCGGCGGGAAATCATCGAATTCATCCACAGACATGCCGTCTTCGGCGTAGGCGCGGCGAAAGTCTGGGAATTTCTGCAGGAGCTCGTGGACGATCCTCGGCTCCACCGGATTGTGGATTCGTTCCACGATGGTGATGTCGCTTGCGTTGTAACGCAATTGCCAAGCGTACGGCGGCGAGATCACCACATCCCCGCCTATGAACTCGCTCCAGTGCATGTGATTCCGGAAAGCCGCCGAGAGCAGGCGGATGCGGTAGCCGCGCTCCCGGAAGATCGCATAAGTCTTCTTGAACACGGCTACGCCTGCCCATTCCAGAAACCCTGGGTCAACAGTAATGTTGTCTTTATCCGCCACCACTTTCAGCCAGTCGTCCAGTCTGCCGACCATGATGGTGCAGACGGGGCCCAAGGTGGAGATGTCCAAGCCCTCCCTCTCTCTCCTAGCCAGCCCGCGCTCGACGGCCTCGGCCACCGCGAGACATTGCGGGAGTGAAAAACAGACAGTCGCATTGATGCTGATGCCCCTATAGGTAGCCTCCTCAATCGCGAGAATACCGGCGCGGGTCACGGGTATCTTCACGATCATATTCGGCGCGAGCGTCTGGAATCGGGCGGCCTGCTCCAGGATTGCCCTCGTGTCGCGATAGAATCGCGGGTCCGTCTGGATGGACAACCTTCCGTTTTTCCCGTGGGACCGGTCGAAAACAGGTTTGAGGAGCTCGGCACCCTTCACGGAGATTTCTTCGACGAGCTTCCAACCGATCTGGCTCTCGGTGGCGGTTGGCATCTCCTGGATGAGTTGCAGAATGCGTCCCTTCCAGAGATGCATCTCCTTTTTCAGCACATCGAGCACGATGACAGGGTTACACGTCGCTCCCACCGCCCCGTGCTCCATGGAGTAGGTCAATTCCTGAACTCAAGCCGAATCGTTCCACAGGCAGGTTGGAGTGGTCTGAGTCATTTCGTGCAGCGGACTCTTAAACGCTAACAATCTCGTCATGCTTTTATCCTCGTCATTGAGTCTCCAACCGGCCGGCAGTGGCGGCTTGATCGGGCGGAGCGTGGATCTTTAGCGCGCATCCGGCACGTGCGAAAGATGGTCCCGTCCCACGTTCCGACTTTCGTCTCCTTTATCTCTTCTTTGCTGAACGAGTGCGAGGTAACGGCCTTGGTTTCGGTGTAGAAGGCGACCCCGTCTTTCCCCATGACGTGCAGGTCGCCGAAGAAAGAGTCCTTGTGCCCCGAAAACGGGAACACCGATGCCGGAATGCTAGCCCTCGGGATACAGCAGTACCTTTAAGGCTTCCTTGTTGACACAGAGATCGAACCCTGTGCGCCACTCCGATAAGGGGAGCTTGGCGGAGATCAGATCGCTCAATCGGACCTTGTCTTGAGCGAAGATCTCCATCACGCGGTCCCAGGTTCGGGCCGTGTAGCACACTGAGCCAGCGAGCGTGAGCTGCTTATAGAAAATGTGATCAATCGGAAATGTGATTACGCGGCCGCAGATTGCGACTTGCGTATAGTGTCCCATCGGCCGCAAAGCTTCCAGGCAGTTGCGGACCGAGTCGGGGTGCCCCGCGCATTCCAGTGCGACGTCCACGCCCCTCCCGCTGGTTTCCTTTTGGACCTCATCGAAAAGTCTGTTCTCATCAACATTGACAACGCTGGCCGCGCCAATACGCTGCGCAAACGCGAGCCTGGCCCCGTCCCGAGCTGTCCCGGCAACAATCGTTTTCACACCCTCGGCAACAAGCAGCTTAAGGCACAACAGCCCGATGGGGCCAGGGCCAGAGATCAGGGCCGTATCCCCAATCCGCACCTGCGTCACGTCAGTGACCGCCTGGACGGCAGCAGCGAACGGTTCGCAGAGCGCGGCCTCTTCTAACGGAAGCCCCGCGGGGATGTGGTACACCTGGTCAGGACGTACAACCACGTAACGCGCGAACGCTCCATTCACTCCGTGTCCCATACCCCGCCGGCTCGAGCAGAAGATGAAATGGCCCGAGCGGCAGTATGGACACTGGCCGCAGGTGACTGCGGTGGCCCCCAGGACCGTCACGGTGTCTCCAGGAGCTACCCCTGAAACGCTGCGGCCCACTTCGATCACCCTCCCCGCAAACTCATGCCCTAGAATCACCGGAGGATAGTTGCGGAAAGTATCGTGCATGACGTGAATGTCGGTTCCGCAGACACCGCAAAACGTGACCTCGACTTTGACTTGGTTCTCCCCACAGAGGGGCTCCTCGACATCCCTGATATTGACGTTGCCGTCTCCACGGGCGTATTTCACTAGGGCTTTCATAAGTGGTTCTCCTGCCCAGCCGCGGCCTAGGCTTGCTTCAGGTCAGAGGAAGGCACGATAAAGTCCCGAACTTAGTCACCCAGATCGTGGCATGCACCTGTAAATTAGTGCAACGTGCGCCTGGTGGCCGCGAAAGAACCGAATTCGTCCACTAAAGGAAGATCACCTGCTTGCCTTTCTTGATCGGGGCAGGTCATTCACGGGTGAACGCATTCTTCTAGCCCAGCTCCCAGCAGTATATCTATCAAGAAACCAGAAATTTCTGCTGTAAGGCTATTCTCGCCAAAATCCTTCGAGTATGCATTTCGAAACAAACGCGCAGGCGTGAGTGGGCCCAGGCATCCGCGGGTTTTTACAACAAAGAAACAGAAGATTTCGACAGACTCGCCGGTGCATACTAGATACTCTCACCGCAGATTGATAAACGAGAGATTGGTAGCGGAAGCGGAGGATGACTGCTCACCGAATCGGACTCATAGGCTGCGGATGGATCACGGCCTTCCACGTTGCCGGGCTGAGCAAATTGAACCGGCAGGCCGAGATCGCATGGGCGGCTTCAATCGTATAGTTCGGCGGGTCACTGGGAGGAATTGTGGATTACAGCCTCGTGCTTCGTAACGGCCACGTTATTGACCCATCGCAGAGGATCAGCCGGGTAACGGATGTTGCCATCCGCGATGGCTACATTGCTGACATCGGCGATGCGCTGGGTCCCGGCGTGGTGGAGAAAGACCTTTCAGGCAAGTATGTGTGCCCGGGCCTCATCGACCTTCACGGACACTGGTGGGAAGGAAGTTCGTGGGGAATCGATCCGAACATCTGCCTGAACTACGGCGTCACCACCGTTGTAGATGCCGGTACCACGGGATTCATCAACTTCCCCGCCTTCCGCAAGACGCAGGTGAGTGTGGCGACCATTCGCGTTTTGGCTTTCGTGAACATTAGCGGCATTGGACTCCTGACAACACTGGTCGGGGAACTCGAAGATATTCGGTTTGCCCGCCCACTCGAAACCCGGCAGGTGATTGACGCCAATCGTGACGTGTGTGTGGGTGTGAAGCTCCGGGAAGGCGCCATGAGCGGGCGCAACGGCATAGAGGCCCTCACAAAAGCATTGGAGGCCGCGGAGACCATCCGCCTTCCCCTCATGGCTCATATCACGAAGGGGGCTGACACGCGCCACATCTTACGGCGGTTGAGGCCGGGCGACATCTTCACGCACTGTCTCCAGGGGCGGGGGGATGGAATTCTCGGAGAAGAAGGCGAGAGTTTACTCCCCGAGGTCGTCGAAGCGCGCAAGCGGGGTGTGGTGATGGATGTCGGTCACGGCGCAGGCGCGTTCAGTTGGGCTGTAGCCCGCAAGGCGTTTGAGTACCAGTTTTACCCGGATACGATCAGCACGGACCTGCACCGGTTTTCCTTCACTCGTTGGGCGTATAGCATGCCCTCCGTCATGTCAAAGTTTCTTCACCTTGGCATGCCCCTCGAGGATGTGATCCTCAAGTCAACTTGGGTTCCTGCCAAGGCGCTTGACCGCGGCGGTGACTTGGGCACGTTGAAGCCCGGGAATGCCGCCGATGTTTTTGTCTTTAAATTGGCAGAAGGCCGGTTTCCTCTTGAAGACACGCATCTGCGCACTGAGTACGCCGCGCGCGAGATCCAGCCTTTCCTAACCATCAAAGGAGGAATTATCATTGAGCCGGGCAGCTATCCAGTCCGACTCCGGGAATTGTATGAAAGCGACCATGAGCTGTTCCGCTTCATAGAGCAGACAGCCAATCCGTCCTGAAGTCATCGCGATCATCCCCGTGTTGCTCCCGGAAGGTTATAGGGGCACGCCATGGCGTGCCCCTAAGCCCGGAGCAAGATTCCTCGCTCTGTTCGGAATGACACCCGTGGCTGAGTTTTCGAGAAGACCCCCAGCGGAACACTAAACGTTGCCGCCATCCAAATCAGCCTTCCGGTACATATCGAACACCAACGCCATAATTTTGCGTCCGAGCACTCCGTCAGTTTCAGGCGTTTGCCCGGTGTCGACGCAGGTGAAGAAATGCTCGATTTCCGGCGCCAGGTCGAGACCCTCACCGCTTTCAAACAGCACCTCTTCGCACTTTCCCACTGCCTTGATCCGAGTCACCCATGCACAATTAGCCCCTTCAGTGTTCTGGTTGCCCAGATCTGTGGTTGTTAAGATGACATGAGCTTTCTCACACATGGCACGCATCGTGTACCAATTTCGAACCCTCGGCGAGGCCCACGTGTCGCTTGCCATCCCGATAACGCCGTTCTGGAATTTGATGATACAAGCTGCCGTATCTTCACCTTCCATGGGAAGGCAGGCGTGGGTTCCCACCATGCTGGCGGTGTGAACATCCCCGCCTAGCCACAGCATGATGTCGAGCAAGTGACCGGACGAGGAGAATAGAACGCCTCCCCCGAGAGTCTCCCTTTTGGTGAACCAGGGCGCAAGGGGTAAACCATCGGTTGTCTCGTCCAGCAAACCATCGAGCATGCACAGTTTTCCGTACCGGCCGCTTTCGATCACCTGTTTGAAAAGCCGCAGGCCCTTTCGATATCGGTGCGGGTAGGCTATCATCAGCGTC
>Ga0326727_10007344_pt1 | contig 29227 bp, 27 predicted proteins | sample MB2enrmetagenome_FD_207643 | JGI IMG/M metagenome (GOLD analysis project Ga0326727, IMG submission 207643) | Lab enriched peat soil microbial communities from McLean, Ithaca, NY, United States - MB29MY | ecosystem: Environmental > Terrestrial > Soil > Wetlands > Peat | place: USA: New York... | reverse complement strand
CAAGTTCAGCGGCCGCTTTCATATTGGAATCTACCCGAACATTAAAGCCTATAATAATTGCATTTGACGCTGACGCCAGCATAATGTCGTTTTCGTTAATTGCCCCAACTCCACCGTGGATTGGATTGACCCGCACCTCGCCGGTTGAAAGCCGCAGCAGCGACTGCCGTAATGCTTCGACAGAACCTTGAACATCTGCTTTGATAATAATGTTTAACTCCTTGATTTCGCCCTCTTTGATCTTGTCAAAAAGGTCTTCCAGGCTAACTTTAAAGACTGTCTTTTTAGATTCTTCCACTTTACGCACCGCAGTACGGGCAGAAGTTATTTGCCTGGCCAGTTTTTCATCCGCAACGACATAGAACGCATCTCCGGCTTGAGGCACTTCGGATAAACCTTGAACTTCAACGGGCATGGATGGACCGACTTTTTTAACGCGTCGCCCTTTATCATCGACCATAGCCCGAATTCGCCCATAGGCACACCCCGCTACAGCCACATCACCTATATTAAGGGTCCCCTTAGCAACGAGTACCGTAGCAATGGGTCCCTTTCCCTTGTCCAGTTCAGCCTCAATTACAGTCCCTGCCGCCGGGCGATTCGGATTGGCCTTCAAATCCTTAACCTCTGCGACAAGCAGGATCATCTCGAGAAGTTGGTCGATGTTCAGTTTTGTTTTTGCGGAAACAGGAACCGCGATCGTATCTCCGCCCCATTCCTCAACTACAAGACCAAACTCGGTCAGTCCTTGTTTTACTTTTTCAGGAGTTGCATTCTCTTTATCTATCTTGTTTATCGCCACAATAATCGGAACCTTAGCCGCTTTGGCATGATTGATGGCTTCGATCGTTTGAGGCATGACTCCATCGTCGGCTGCTACTACCAAAACTGCGATATCCGTGACATCCGCACCACGGGCACGCATCGCTGTGAAGGCCTCATGTCCGGGCGTATCTAAAAACGTAATCTTTTGACCTTTAATTTCTACCTGATAGGCTCCGATGTGTTGCGTAATTCCCCCGGCTTCAGAGTCCGTCACATTTGTCGTACGAATTGCATCTAAAAGTGATGTTTTACCATGGTCAACGTGCCCCATCACCGTTACAACCGGCGGACGGAAAACGAGGTCTTTCGGGTCATCGTCTATCTCTTCAATAACAGCCATAGATTTCTCGGCTTTCACCTCAACCGTGACACCCATTTCTGCTCCCAAGATTGTTGCTGTTTCAGCGTCCAACTCCTGATTAATGGTCGCCATAACCCCCAAGTTCATAAGGTGTTTAATTAATTCTCCGGCCTTGCGACTCATTTTACCGGCTAGGTCCTGTACTGAGATAGATTCCTGAATCACAATGTGTTTTGGCGTTGTATCACGCACTTCTTTTTTGGGATGCTTTTGAAAACGTTTATGCGGCGATCGTATCACATTTTCTTTTTCTTTTTCTACTTCACGTTTCCGTTCGTAAGCTTTGTCTTGAGCTTTTTTATTTGCAGGTGGTTGTCTTTTGGCCTGCTCAGTAATGGTTGGAGTCGCCGGGGCACCTACACCGGCACGCTGGGGCATACCTGATCGAGGACCCTGTGACTGTCCTGGAGATCCTGGACGGGGGCCTTGCGGCTGTCCCTGATACCCCGGACGGGGGCCTTGCGGCTGTCCCTGATACCCCGGACGAGGGCCCTGCGGCTGTCCCTGATACCCCGGACGAGGGCCCTGCGGCTGTCCCTGATACCCCGGACGGGGGCCTTGCGGCTGTCCCTGATACCCCGGACGAGGGCCTTGCGGCTGTCCCTGATACCCCGGACGGGGGCCTTGTGGCTGTCCTTGATACCCCGGACGAGGGCCCTGCGGCTGTCCTTGATACCCTGGGCCTGGCGGCTGTCCTTGATTTCCTGGGCGGGGGCCTGATGGCTGTCCTTGATACCCTGGTCGTGGGCCTTGCGACTGCCCTTGATACCCTGGACGGGGACCTGGCGGACGTCCTTCTATTCCTGGGCGGGGGCCTGGCGGCTGTCCTTCCGTTCCTTGGCGAAGTGCATTGGGTTGTCCTTGATTTCCTGGACGAGGACCTGACGGCTGTCCTTGATTCCCTGGGCGGGGGCCTGGCGGACGTCCTTCTATTCCTGGGCGGGGACCTTGCGGCTGGCCTTGGTATCCCGGGCGTGGACCTTGTGACTGTCCTTGATTTCCTGGGCGAGGACTTTGGGGCCGTCCTTCTATTCCCGGACGGAGTTCTGGCGACCGTCCTTCTTTCTCCACGGATATATTTGGTTTTGTTTCTTCAGTATTGTTGTGTTCAGAATGATCCAAATTTTTCTCCTTTCCTTTCAGTTGGTCCCGTAAATAATCTGCGTCTTTTTGATCAACCGTACTTAAATGGTTTTTTACATCTGTTCCAATAGCCACGAGTCTTGTCATCACTTCTTTACTGCTAAAATTTAATTCTTTTGCTAATTCATGAACACGAATACTCATTTAACCACCCCCACATATTCGGCTCCCACATTACGCTCCAAGCATCAGCTCCTTGCTAGTAAAATAGCCTTCGCAAACCCTTGATCTAAAATAAGCACTGCTGAACGCGGCGAAAGTCCTATTGAATGACCAATTTCCGACTTTGTACCAGTGACAAACACCGGAAGCTTTAAATCACTCGCCCACTGATTATACTTTTTCTGCGCGCCGTGGGCGTCCTCAGCAATAATCAGCAGAAATCCTTTTCTTTTTTTTAAAAATGCTTCAATTTGGGCATCTCCGGAAGCAATTTTACCGGCTCGCCGAGCGATCCCTATTAACGATTGGACACGTGTATTCACAAAGAAATCTTCCCTTTCAGGTGTGCATAAATTTCGGGATCAACATCCACACCAAAGGCCTTCCTGAATCGTCGTTCTTTAACGGCGGCTTGGAAACAGATCAAGTCAGGGCAGAGGTAGGCGCCACGTCCATTCCGTTTTCCAGTAGGATCAAGTTCCACAGTCCCTTCAGGAGTCCTGACAATTCGCAAGAGCTCTTTCTTGGGCTTCATCTCTTGACACCCCAGACACATCCGCATTGGAACTTTCCGTGTCTTCATACCATCACCCCTTCCCTTTCTTTTTTTTCTCCTTGAGCATTACTTGGTCATCTGTTTTCAAATCTTCCCCAATATCAATAAGAGCTTTTTCATTAACCTTTTCGGTAACATGCTCAGTCTCAGTAGTTTTATTATCGGAAAATTCCAGGTTGGGGGCATATTCATCATATGTTTCATTATCTTGGCATGCTTCGTTTAGATCATACCCCGGAAAAGTTTTGCCTTTGCCGGTTTGTTCGTTAACCGGAGTCAGACCAATTTCCTCAGGTCCGGTTTCTTCATATTCCTGATAGTTATTTGTTTCGGCGAATTCATCATATTCCGAGTACTCCTCATATTCGCCGTATTCTTCGTAATTTTCATAAGCTTCTTCCTGCCCTTGAGGAATGATATTTAAGGCAACAGCTTGGGATTCACTTTTAATATCAATCTTCCACCCCGTAAGTTTAGCAGCTAAACGAGCGTTTTGTCCTTCTTTCCCGATCGCCAAAGACAGTTGATAATCCGGAACGACGACGATAGCCACTTTCTCATTGGTTTTGGGATATACTGCCATAACTTTTGCGGGAGAAAGTGCATTCGCTACAAACTCTTGCGGATCTGTCGAAAAATTTACGATATCAATTTTTTCCCCTTTTAATTCTGTAACAATGGTTTGCACTCGAACTCCTTTTGGCCCGACACAAGCTCCGACGGGATCAACATTTGAGTCACGTGAATATACGGCGATTTTAGAACGAGCCCCTGCTTCACGGGAAACGCCCTTAATTTCAACGATACCATCGTGAATTTCCGGCACTTCCAGCTCAAACAAACGCTTTATCAGCCCGGGATGGGTTCGGGAAAGCATGATTTGCGGTCCCTTCGTTGTTTTTTTAACCTCTACGACATACGTTTTAATCCGTTCGAAGGATTGATAAACCTCTCCCGGGATTTGTTCCTGAGCAGGAAGAACGGCTTCGACCTTCCCTAAATCAACAATCACATTCTTTTGTTCATAGCGCTGAACAATCCCTGTGACGATATCCCCTTCACGATTAACATATTCATCATAAATCATGCCGCGCTCAGCTTCTCTGATGCGCTGAACGACAACCTGTTTGGCGGTTTGAGCGGCAATTCGTCCAAATTCCCGAGGAGTTACTTCGTATTCCACAATATCTTCCAGCTGGTAATTAGGATCGAGTTTACGCGCTTCCTCCAATCCAACCTGAGTTCGAGCATCCTCCACGATTTCTACAACGGTTTTGCGAGCATACACTTTAAACTCACCGGTTAAACGATCAATCAGAACTCGAACATTTTGCAATGATCCGAAATTCTTTTTGTACGCAGAAATAAGTGCTGCTTCAATTGCCTCAAATAGAATCTCCGCAGAAATCCCCCGTCCTTTTTCTAACTCGTGAAGGGCCTCGATGAACTCCATATTCATTTTTCCATTTTCCTCCTCATTCAATTGTACCTAAAGAAAATACTAAAAATCCAGTGCCAGATGCGTTTTCTTTGCCAAAGCGCGTGGAATTGCCATACGCTTATCTTCATATTCTAAGACGATTTCATCATTAATCAAACCCATCAGATTTCCTGTAAACTCCTTATATCCTTGATACAGGGAAGTCGTATGCACCGTAACCAGACTTCCCTGAAAGCGGATGAAGTCCTCATCTTTTAGTAGAGGACGTTCCAGTCCGGGAGAAGACACTTCCAACATGTAGGCCTGTGGAATTGGATTTCTTTGGTCAAGCATTTCACTCACCGCGTGGCTCACTCCCGTACAATCGTCCATGTCCACGCCACCGTTTTTATCAATATATAGGCGCAAATACCAATGCGCCCCTTCTTTTATGTACTCAACATTCACTAATTCCAGCCCTCTTGCTCTTACGAGAGGCTCAACCAGCGAACTAATTTGTTGCTCCATAACTGAACTCATGTGAAATCGCTCCTTTAACATGGCGTGAAGAACGTGCTCTTTATAGTCTAACGAAGATACCCCCGTGTTATACTTATGCCACGATTTGAACAAACGAAGGAGCGGGCTAGAACCCACTCCTTACCGATCACTACAAATTCCCTATACTAATATAGCATATCCTTAGGACATCTGCAACCTTAGAAGACTTTTAATTGTTACTTGATTTCCGGAACGTCTCCTGCGGAAAACTTTCGAATATTTCCCTTGGCATCTTTATAGCTGAGAGAAGCATTATTTTAGCGGAATTGCGTCAATCAGTACAGACGCTAAGGCGTTAAGAAACGCAATGGTTCACATGCGACGGAACAGGATGTTCCTAGTGTCGAATGCGCCAAGGATGGCATAGCATTCGACCAGTAATACCCAAAGGTTTTGTGTTTTAGCCGCGGCGTCCAGTGAATGAGTAGAGTCTTTTCTACAATTGTCTTATCAGTGAGGCACAAAGTTAGAAGGAGAGAGCTTTCTCGATCAGACTTTTAATCTGCCCAACGACATCCTCAACCGGTACGAGTTGTGTTTCGCCTGTTTTACGTTCTCTTAGTTCGACCTGACCATTGGCCAAGGTTTTACTCCCAATCGTCATCCGCAAAGGATATCCGACCAAATCCGCATCCTTGAATTTCACACCGGCACGTTCATCTCGATCGTCAAGGACAACCTCCACGCCGAGACGCTGAAGCTCCTGATAAAGTTTCTCAGCCATCTCCACCACTTGAGCATCTTTGGTGCTGACCGGAACGATTATACAGTGATATGGGGCAATTGGTATCGGCCAGATTATCCCAAAATCATCGTGATTTTGTTCGATAGAGGCTGCTAAGGAACGACTAACTCCAACACCGTAACACCCCATGACACAGGGCTTTTCCACTCCATTTTCATCCAAAAAATTTGCTCCCAGGGATTTACTATACTTTGTTCCTAATTTGAAAACTTGACCGACTTCAATCCCCCGCGCTTCTTTAAGAGGGGCACCACACTTCAGACAAGCTTCTCCCGACTCAACCATTCGTAAATCGAGAACCTTGTCGATCCGGAATTCAAGACTGGGAACCACATTCACCAAGTGATAATTCGTCTTGTTCGCTCCACATACGGCCCGCTTCATCAGCGGAACCTCTTCATCGGCAACAACCGTCAGACCAACTGGAACTTCAACGGGACCCACGAAACCGGGTTCACACCCTAATATCTCCGCTACGATCAGCGGAGGTGCAAGTTCGAGGGAAACGAACCCACCCAGAGCATTATTTAGTTTTATTTCATTCAGTTCGCGGTCTCCACGAATCAGCACCAGAAATAGTTTGTCATCCCCTTGATAAAGTAGGGATTTAACCAGACTGGTCTTGGGCACAGCCAAAAACTGACAGACCTCATCAATTGTCCGGGCTTTCGGCGTATGCTCCAACCTCCGTTCACTTTCAATCCCGGCACCCTCAATCACTTGGGGACGGCACTCCGCTTTTTCCACGTTGGCAGCAAAATTACACTCTGAACAATAGACAACCCCATTTTCTCCCGAATCCGCCAAAACCATAAATTCATGAGTCCCACCCGTTCCTCCGATCGCCCCAGCATCCGCTTCAACCGGTCGATAAGCTAAACCACAACGCGAAAAGATTCGGCAATAGGCCTCGTACATTTTTCGATAACTTTCATTTAAACCCGCTTCATCCTGATCAAACGAGTAGAGGTCTTTCATGATAAATTCCCTGCCGCGCATCAGGCCAAAGCGAGGACGCCGCTCATCGCGATACTTATTCTGGATCTGATAAAGCAGCAGAGGAAGCTGCTTATAGGAGCTGACCTCACCCCGGACCAAATCCGTTATAATTTCTTCGTGCGTCGGGCCAAGACAGAACTCTCGGTTATGACGGTCTTTCAAACGAAACAACTCTGCACCATATACCTCCCAACGCCCGCTCTCTTTCCATAATTCGGCCGGTTGAATGACCGGCATAAGAACTTCTTGCCCGCCTTTGGCGTCCATTTCTTCGCGAACAATCGCTTCGATCTTTCTTAGAACTCGTAATCCCAAGGGCAAATAAGTATATACTCCTGCCGCAGACTTGCGAATTAAACCGGCCCGCAGCATTAGCTGATGGCTGATAATTTCAGCTTCGGCCGGAACCTCCCGAAGTGTTGGATTTAATAGTTGGCTGACACGCATTATGTCCATTCCTTTCCTTAACACGTAGGAGCAATTCCTGAATTGCCCCTACGTTATTTCATGTATCGTCACTCTTCAAGGGCAGTTCACGAATTGCTCATCTTTTTAACCCTTACCATGAAGGCGAACGTACTCATCAATTTCACGGAGCAAAGCCGGTAACAATTCATCTTCCGAAAGGTTGGCGACAACCTCTCCTTTCCGGAACAAAAGCCCCATCCCTTTGCCGCCGGCAATGCCAAAATCAGCTTCTCGGGCCTCACCCGGCCCGTTGACAGCACATCCCATCACTGCAACTTTTAAAGGCTTGTCCAGGGGCGGAAGCTGTAGTAACCGTTCATCAACTTTCTCGGCAAGCATCGCCAGGTCAACCTGGGTACGACCACAAGTCGGACAACTGATTAGATCGACATCGTGCTGTCGTAAGCCAAGAACCCGCAGAATTTCCAGGGCCACCGGAATTTCGCGCACGGGGTCACCGGTGAGTGACACTCGAATCGTATCTCCAATCCCTTCCGAAAGCAGCGCCCCGATCCCTATCGCCGATTTAACCAGACCCGAGCGGACGGTCCCCGCCTCTGTAACCCCTAAATGAAGCGGGTAATCCACAACCTCTGACATTTTGCGGTAAGCTTCCAACATCAAGGGAACCGAAGAAGCCTTTAAGGAGACCTTAATTTTATCATATCCTTCATCTTCCAGTAAACGAATATGTCCTAAGGCACTCTCGACCATTCCTTCGGCAGTTGGACCTCCATACTTCTCCAGGATCTCTTTATCCAGTGACCCAGCATTAACGCCGATCCGAATCGGAATCTGCTGTTCTTTAACAGCCTGCACAACCTCTTGAACTTTCCAACGCGCCCCAATATTTCCCGGGTTTAGCCTTAAACCGTGGATACCTTGTTGAACAGCGCGGAGAGCCAGCCGATAATCAAAATGAATATCGGCAATCACGGGGAGTGGGCTTGAGGCAGCAATTTCTTTTAGAGCTTCCGCAGAATCCCCATCCAACACAGCTAAACGCACTACTTCACACCCTGCTTCAGCCAAGGCCTGAATCTGAGTTAAGGTTTTCGCTACCTCGCGGGTATCCGTATTGGTCATTGATTGAATGACGATCGGGGCTCCGCCGCCGATCAATACTGACCCAACTCGGACCGGTTTTGTTTTCTTTCTTCGTATCATCTCAGCCTCCTGCTCCTTAGTACCTCACCCGGCTTCTACAAACAAGCGTAAGACATCTTTGTAAGTAACGGCGATCATTAATACCATAAGCAATACGAAACCCACTAAGTGGATCAAATTTTCCTTTTCCGGGTTTAATGGCTTCCCTCTTAATCCTTCGATCAACAAGAAGACCAATCGGCTTCCATCTAAAGCGGGAATGGGGAACATGTTGATAAGTCCCAATTGGATGCTTAAAACCCCGGTTAACTCCAGCAAATTACTTAAGCCCTCCTTGGCCCCTTCTCCGATTACCTGCGCAATCATAACCGGTCCGCCCACCTCAGCCGGAATCTTCCCGGTTAGCATCTGAGTTAAAGTCAGCACAATGAACTTTGTGAAATCCAACGTACGGTCTAACCCAAATCGGGTCGACTGTAGAATAGAAACATGCAGGTACTTGACCTCCGGCGCAATCCCAATCATCCCATACCCTGTTTGCGGATCTTTTTCCGTCTTCACTGCAACGATTTGAGGTTGCTTTCCGCCGGCCCGCTCGATCGTTAGGCTTAACGCTTGATCCGGCTTGGCATGAATGACTTCCGTCAAACGATTCCAATCCGGCGTGGGCTCTTGATTAACTGCGAGGATTTTATCTCCCGCTTGAATGCCTGAAGCAGCGGCCGGTTTTCCCTTAACCAAGGAGCCGATCAGATTCGTGTTCCCCGGGGAGGGAATCCCCAGATAGGCAAAAACGCTCACAAACAAGATAAAAGCCAAAACAAAGTTCATAAAAGGACCTGCCGCGATCACTGCCATGCGCTGCCAAACTGGTTTATTCGTAAAACTCCACGCATCCTCGATTGGCGCAATCACCGCCCGGCCGTTTTCATCAACTTCAGGATCCATGCCGTGAAGTTTAACAAATCCACCCAAAGGGATAATCCGCAGAGCATAAAGTGTTTCTTTGCCTCGATAGCCTACAATCTTCGGACCAAAACCAAAACTGAACTCAATTACCTTAACCCCAATCCATTTCGCGACCATATAGTGTCCGAGTTCATGGATCATAACCATGCTTCCAAAGACAAAAATAACTGCGAGTGCTGTCAGCACTTTACTCCCCCCTTTTTCGATGTTCGAGGTTCGAGGTTCGAACAAGAAATACAGAATACCAAATATTGAGCATATAGTCCAAATCTGATGGTTTAATCCCGTGGTTCGTGCATCGAACTTCGCGCATCGAACTTCGCGACAAGTTCCTCGGTTCGACGTCGTGCCCAAGTATCCGCCTCAAGTATGTTTCCCAAATTCAAGTTATCTAACACTTGATGTTCCGAACACACCTTTTCGACAAGGTCATGAATCCCCAGATAAGAGACCCTCTGTTGCAAAAACGCCAAGACAGCAACTTCATTGGCTGCATTCATGACAGCCGGAAGCGTGCCGCCGCGTCGACCTATCCGATAAGCCATCGCCAGGGCCGGAAACGCCTCCAGATCCGGTTCATGAAACGTTAACGTCTTGCCTCGAAGATCCAGGCGTTCAAAAGGGTTTTTCCAACGGGTCGGATAACTCAGAGCATACTGAATAGGCAATCGCATATCCGGTCTTCCTAGCTGGGCAAGTACTGAGCCATCTTGATATTCGACCATGGAGTGGATCACACTTTGCGGATGAATGAGGACCTCTATCGCCTCATAATCCATATTAAACAGATAATGTGCTTCAATTACTTCAAGTCCTTTGTTCATCATGGTTGCAGAGTCAATGGTAATCTTAGCGCCCATATCCCAATTAGGATGGCGCAGGGCTTTCTCCAAGGTGACCGTCTCTAAGCGTTCTCTCGACCACCCCCAAAAAGGCCCCCCTGATGCCGTCAGAATAATCTTTTCCACGGTCTCCGGATTATCTTCCAAACACTGAAAAATGGCCGAGTGTTCACTGTCCACGGGCAGGATCGGGCACTGCATCTTTCGAGCAGCAGACATAACCAAGTCTCCGCCGGCGACCAAGGTTTCTTTATTGGCCAGGGCAATGGTTTTACCTGCTTCTATCGCAGCCAGAGTGGGTTCTAAACCAATCCTGCCCGAAAGCGCCGTAACAACCGTATCTACTTGGGTATCGAGAACGGAATTAATTATACCATCCATACCCTGTTCTACCTTAATTGGCAAATCCCTCAATCGACCACGCAGATCCCGGGCCGCGGCCTCATCCATCATCACCACAACGGCGGGACGAAAAAACCGGGCCTGTTCTTCCATAAGTTCAACACTTTGGGCTGCCACCAAGGCCCGAATCTTAAGGCGACCTTCAGAGTGACGAACAACATCCAGAGTTTGGCGTCCAACCGAGCCTGTCGATCCCAATAAAGCCAAATTTTTCAATGCAAATCATCTCTTCCTGCTCTTAAAAGTTATTTATTTGTCCAACCAATAAAACTAGTTCATACAACAAATTTTGAAATTGCTTTAACTTTTAGGCGGTCCAAAAACTCCGGCCTTCCGTAAGGCTTCATAACTGATGACTAACCCCGGCCCAACAATCAGACCTATACCTCCCAGCAATTGAAGTCCTGCATACATCGAAATAAGGGTTGGCAGGGGATGAAGCCCAATTCCTTTGGCCATGATTTTAGGCTCAAGAAATTGACGAAGCACAACCGTAATGAACCACATCAACAACAGCTTTAACCCTTCCCCAAAGAGTCCCATGATAAACAAACCAATGACCCAAGGAACAAAGAGAATACCGGTACCAACAATCGGTACTAAATCCAAAAATCCGGTCAGTACCCCAAGGGTGACAGCATAACGATTGCCGATGATCAACAGCCCGGCAATGGTTGTAAGCGCTGTCACAGAAACCAAAATAGCCTGAGCCCGAATATATCCCACGACCGCCGCTCCCAAACCCTCGCTGACCGCCTGAGCACTGACATGCCAACGGCGAGGAAACATATGAGAAATAAACTGTTTAACATTTGGATAACTTGAACTCATGAGCAAGGTAGCAACAAGGGATACAATCAACACAATAAATACCCGAGGCAACCCCGCCAGAAAACCGAGCAAAAATACACTTCCCGATTTGGCCCACTCTTGAAGAGTTTTAGCCAAGGTTTCTGTTGATGTGAACAGAGTGCTTTGGATTTGAGGATTTACCTTTACAAATTTTTCGACTGAGTCCACTTGCTTAATCACGAGATCTACAATATAGCTATAATTAGGCAAGGTGATCGCCAGCTCGGATAACTCAGTGTAAAGGCGGGCAACAATCGAAAAGATAAACAGACCCAATACCGCAATCGCCAAACAGAGGGTAAGTACCACTGCATAGGGACGACGAAGGCGTATCAATCTCATCAGCCGCACAACGAGCGGTTCAAGTAAAAAAGCCAGCAAAAGCGCAATAATAAATGGCAAAAAAGCGCTCAGCGTTCTACCGATAACTGCGACAAAAACAGGCAAGAATTCCTGGAAAAAATATGTAAAGACTTTCAAGAGCACAAGAACACTCGTCACTACTGCCAGCCTATTGATACTCGTCCACAAAGGATGGTTCTGGTTAAAGCTCAACTCTTTCACCTCACAATAAACAGAATTACTCCATAATATACTAATGGAAGAGCGCAAATAAGACTATCGAACCGGTCTAAGATCCCCCCATGCCCAGGAATAAGATTTCCGGAATCTTTGACCCCAGCGCTTCTTTTCAAGGCCGACTCAAACAAATCACCGACTTGTGAGCTGATTCCGACAACCATAGCCAAGACAATATACGTTATCCAGGAAGCTCCGCCGACTAGGCGCCAGAACGCAAAAGCTACTAATACACAAGACATTAATCCCCCCAACGAACCTTCCACAGTTTTCTTGGGACTAACCTGGGGTGCTAAAAGGTGACGTCCAAATTGTCTCCCTATAAGGTATGCACCGATATCTGTCGCCCATACCAAAATAATCGTCAGAAAAGTCCACTCTTTACCTCCGGGCAGTTGCCGAAGCAAATAAAAATGGGACAACAGGAAAACTGTATACAGGAGCGAAAATAAATTAAAAATTGCTTCTAAAAATTGTGTCTTGGGATAAGTCAAGGCTACTCGCCCAAGACCGATTAGCAGCCAAAAGACAAGCATCGGCATCATCCACTCTTTACCACCGCTGAATAAACTGATCAGCCAAACAACCGCAACAAGTGTCGTCAGCTTATACCAAGCAGGCATACCCATCTGTTCGCCAATTTTCAAAAACTCCCAGAGCGATAATAACGCTAAAATGGCAACTAAAAAGGCGGTATAGGGTCCACCCAGATATGTCAATACCAAAAAAATTGGAGCACCAATCAATGCACTAATGGTTCTTCTAAACATGTGCTACTCCTCAATTTGTATGTATTCCTCCGAAACGGCGATCCCGTTTTTGGTATTCTTTAATTGCTTCCAATAAAGCCTGCGGACCAAAATCCGGCCAAAGCACCTCAACTACGACAATTTCTGTATAAGCCAACTGCCAGAGCAAGAAGTTACTGAGCCGCATTTCCCCCGAGGTCCGGATAAGCAAATCCGGATCAGGAAGCCCGCTGGTAAAGAGTGCTTTGCTAAAGCGTTCCTCATCAATCTCTTCAATTCGTTGCTTGCCGTTTAAGACATCTTGGCTCATTCTTTTGACGGCATCAATAATTTCAGATCTCCCGCCGTAATTTAAGGCCAAGTTAAGAATAAGACCCGTATTATTCGAAGTACTCTTCATCGCGTGTTCTAATTCCTGCTGCGCCTCCTGCGGAAGATCATCGATTTTCCCTATGGCTCGGATGACAACATTGTTTTGGTGAAGCTCATTAAGTTCCCTTTTCAGATACTCCGTGAGCAATTTCATGAGTACGCTCACTTCATCTTTAGGCCTTCGCCAATTTTCCGTAGAAAATGCATAAACTGTCAAGACCTCAATTCCAAGTTTAGAGCACGTCTTAACAACCTTTCGCAAAGCCTCAACACCTGCCCGATGCCCCATTGAACGAGGAAGCGCTCGTTTCTGAGCCCATCTTCCGTTTCCGTCCATAATAATGGCGATATGACGAGGAAGGCGGTCCTTGGCAGCCAAGCCTAATGAATCTTCTTTATTTTTTTCCCAAGGTTTGAACCACATCATACCACCCCCTATGCGATGCACGAAGTTCGAGGTTCGAGGTTTGTGCTTCGATATTCGAACCACAAACCTCGAAAAGACCCCCTGTTTCGCGGTTTGTGCTTTCGTGGTTCTTAGTTTGAATAATCGAACCTCGAACCACGAATATCGAACCTCGAGTAGGGGGTCTAAGTCGGCTTAGGCGAAAATTTTTCATGTGCTAGTATTAGGTCCACACGATCCGCAAATTCTCTGACGCGAACAACTCTACAGCTCCCCCACGCTTCCATTTTACCATGAGGATGCGTAATATGGAAAGCGTAGGCTTTTCCTGCACCTTCAAGCTCAAGCTTAACTTCATCCCAGGTTCGTCCGAGCCAGGAATGGATCATACTTCTGTGACTTCGCTTTCCTTAACTTCCATCACATGTTCAATTTCTTTGATGATCTTATCGGTCATCTTCTGAACATCTTCTTGAGCCCGCTTAAGCTCATCTTCGGAGGCCTCGTGATCTTTCTCCAATTTCTTAAGCTTATCATTGACATCTCGGCGCACGTTGCGCACAGCTATGCGTGCTTCTTCCGCCTCTTTTTTTACCTTCTTCACCAATTCCGCTCGCCGCTGCGCCGTGAGTTGGGGAATGATGAGCCGAATTACCGTACCATCACTTGATGGATTAAGACCCAAATCTGATTTCATGATTGCTTTTTCGATGGCAGGTAGGACGGTTTTGTCCCAAGACTGAATCACAAGCATCCTTGGTTCAGGTGCCGAGATATTGGCCAGCTGGCTAATCGGAGTCGGTGCCCCATAGTACTCAACCATAACTTTATCCAAGACGCTGGGATTAGCGCGGCCGGCGCGAATCGTGGCATATTCCCTGCGTAATGAGTCAACCCCTTTATGCATCCGCTCTTCTGCGTCTTTAAGCACCGCAGTAATCATTAAATATCCCTCCCGACATATGTTCCAATGGATTCGCCTAACATAACCCGATGAATATTTCCTTTTTTCGTAAGGTCAAAAACAATGACCGGAATATCGTTATCCATACATAGTGAGGTCGCTGTGGAATCCATCACCCCTAGTCCCTTGCTTAAAACATCCAGATAACTCAAACGATCATACCTCTTCGCATGAGGATTCTTAAGTGGGTCAGAATCGTAAACCCCGTCCACCCGTTTAGCCATCAAAATAACATCTGCCTCGATCTCAGCCGCTCTTAGAGCGGCGGTTGTATCCGTCGAGAAGAATGGATTACCCGTTCCGGCAGCGAAAATCACAATGCGCCCTTTTTCCATATGGCGAATAGCGCGACGCCGTATATAAGGCTCAGCAACCTGGCGCATTTCAATAGCCGATAAGACGCGAGTATCCGAGCCGGCCTTTTCCAAAGCATCCTGCAAGGCCAAAGCATTAATCACCGTCGCTAACATGCCCATGTAATCGGCCTGAGCACGGTCCATGCCTTGAGCACTTCCTGCAATACCACGCCATAGGTTTCCGCCGCCAACAACCAGACAAACCTCGACCCCCATGCCTCGAATTTCAGCCACCTGCTGCGCTACGGAAACTAACATTTCATGTTGAAGTCCAAAGCCCTGAGATCCTGCCAGTGCTTCCCCACTTATTTTAAGGACAACTCGTCTATACCGTGGTTTTTCCATGGGTTAACCTCCCTCAATCTAATTCTATGCCTAGAGAGAACTCCTCCCACATTCGAAAAAGAGAACACCTGGGTGTTCTCTAGATAGATTGTCTAGGTTCGAGTTATCCATTTATTTCTTTCATAACATCTGCCGCGAAATCATCCTGCCGCTTCTCGATACCTGCGCCTAACTCATAACGGGTAAAACGGCGAATAACAATACGTTCGCCAATTTTGGCAGTTTTATCGAGAACCAAATCCCGCACGCTCTTATCAGGATCTTTGACAAAAGGCTGATCCATCAGACAAACTTCTTTGTAGAACTTTTCAATCCGACCATCGACCATTTTTTCAATAATTTTCTCGGGTTTTCCTTCATTGAGAGCTTGCGCTCTTAAAATATCCTTCTCGTGTTGAAGTACATCAGCGGGGACATCTTCTTTGTTCAGATATTGCGGGTTAGCGGCAGCAATATGCAAGCCGAGATCCCGAACTAAGACTTTAAATTCATCCCCACGAGCCACGAAGTCTGTCTCGCAGTTCACTTCCAGTAGGACACCAATGCGCCCGCCACCATGGATATAGGACTCTACCGTCCCTTCGGCCGCAACACGCCCTTCCTTTTTAGCGGCGGCTGCCAGTCCTTTCTCACGCAAAAAATCACAGGCCTTGTCCATATCACTGTTACACTCTGTAAGTGCCTTTTTGCAATCCATCATGCCAGCACCGGTACGTTCTCTAAGCAATTTAATTTGAGCTGCGCTTACGTCTGCCATGGTTATTCCTCCTAAATTCGATGCACGATGCGCGAAGTTCGACGCACGATACGTAATATTTATGGGCTATATTTCATAGCACCGTTCTCGATAAACTATATACGATTCACAAGTGTGATGTTCTATTCTCGATGCACATACTAGAGGTTCGAGGCGTAATATTCGAACCTCGAACCTTCTTATGTACTATATTCGCTGCACGAAGTCCGATACGACAAGCACAGTATGCGAACCTCGCGCAGCGAACCTCGCGCTTCGCTTACGCTTCGACTGCTTCTCCGGCTTCTTCAGCCTCATCCAAACTACCTTGTTGCCCTTCAATGATCGCATCAGCCATCTTCGAAGTGAGCAACTTGACAGCACGGATTGCGTCATCATTAGCTGGGATAACAACATCAATTTCATCCGGATCGCAGTTTGTATCCACAATTGCGACAATCGGAATATGCAAGCGCCGAGCTTCGGCCACCGCAATCCGCTCTTTACGCGGATCAACAATAAACAACGCATCCGGTAGCTTTTTCATGTTCTTAATGCCACCCAAGAAGCGCTCCAGCTTCTCCATCTCATGACGCAGGGCAGAAACTTCTTTCTTGGTCAGCACTTCAAATACACCTTCAGCCTCCATCCGTTCCAGAACGTGCAAGCGATCGACACGCTTCTGAATCGTTTGGAAGTTGGTTAGCATACCACCGAGCCAACGTTCGTTCACAAAATACATGCCACAGCGTTCAGCTTCATCTTTGACCGACTCTTGAGCCTGTTTCTTGGTACCCACGAACAGCATGGTACCTCCTTCAGTAGCAAGGTTACGCACAAAGTTGAAGGCTTCATCCACTTTTTTTACAGTCTTTTGCAGATCAATGATGTAGATTCCATTACGCTCCGTGAAAATATAGCGAGCCATTTTCGGATTCCACCGACGAGTTTGGTGTCCGAAATGGACACCCGCTTCCAATAATTGTTTCATAGAAATAACTGCCATTGTATTAAACCTACTCTCTTTAGTTTTTTTCCTCCGCAAAGTTCATCTCATGACGTCCCCTGCCTCCCGACAAGGAACTGACGCCATAATCCCACTGCGTGTGTCGTTGAATCACACTGCCAATAGATTAGCACAATTTACAAATCATTGCAAGGCATTGCCTGGCTGTGATTTGTACGTCCGATTGTAGGATTTTAGCTCAACGTTGCACTTGCCCTTACTTGCATCCTATTTATTCAGGCCAGCATGACTTTCCAGATTGGAACGCAAATCATACTGACGAATAAAATCCTCCAAGTCACTCATCAGCTCCGGAAAGGGGAAATAGAATTCGTTCACATAATAAAAAACATCATTGGCCCGAATTTGAGCGACTTCCTGGCCTTTTCCATCAAAATAAAAAGCAACTCTTCGAATATCCTTGGGCTCTAAAATATGCTTACCCAACAATGAACTAAAAACAATTTGCTGATCTTTGATGAGCACGTGTTTGCTCTTACCTATAACCCATAAAGCTACGATGCCCAGCCCTGAAATGACATAGATCCCAATCAGAACCCATAATTCAACCATCGGCAGCTTACTGTAAACCTGCACACTCCCCATCACAAGGGGATAAAAAATAAGAAACACGAGGCCTGGGACGATAAGCGGTCTTAGCTGATAGACGTAATCATGTTCATCCATGACGTTACCCTCCTTGTGAACGACCTACTTGGTGTGTTTGACATGCTTATCAAGTTCGTCAAGCAAATAATCGTTAAGAACCCGGATGTAAGTCCCTTTCATACCTAATGACTTGGACTCAATCACACCGGCTGATTCAAATTTGCGCAAGGCATTGACAATAACTGAACGAGTGATCCCCACCCGATCGGCAATTTTGCTGGCAACCAACAACCCTTCCCCGCCACCCAATTCGGAAAAGATGTGTTCCACCGCTTCAAGCTCAGAATAGGATAGAGTTCCTACAGCGATTTGGACTGCCGCCTTTTTTCGAGCTTCCTCTTCAGCACGTTCCGCTTTTACTCGCAAAATTTCCATCCCCACGACCGTTGCACCGTATTCGGCAAGTACCAGATCGGCTTCTTTGAACTCCACATCATACCGAGCGAGCACCAGCGTGCCCACGCGTTCGCCTCCGCCCAAAATCGGAACGATGGTTGTAAGCTTATTCGTGAAATGACAGGGTTCATTGCCGTTAAATACACAGCCATTGCCAACTTGACAGGTATTCGTAATCGTCTCGCTGACTTTCATCAGACCTTCATTATAACTTTCAGGAAAACGCTCGGAGCGAATGACAATTTCCTCCATTGTCCCACAAGCAAAATGGTCCATAAAACTATATCCCAAGATCTTCCCTCGTCGTCCTACAATATAGCAGTTGGCCAGCACAGCCTGCCGAAGGACTTTAGCCATTTCTTCAAAATCAACCGGGTTCCCAGCAGAGCGCTGGATTAACTTATTAATGGATCGCGTTTTTTCTAACAACGTCGCTTTGTCCATAAGTTTTTGTTATCCTCCTTACTTGCCCAATTAGCATTCATATATTTTAAAGAATGTATCGCGCTAAATCTTGATTCTGTACCACATTACCTAAACGATGCTCAACATATTCTCGATTAATTGTCACAGTGTAGTCCTCCGGCAGTTCAGAGGCTTCAAACGATAATTCTTCAAGCACTTTTTCCACAATCGTGTGCAGGCGTCGGGCTCCAATATTTTCAGTCGTAGAATTAACTTTATAGGCAACCTCCGCCAATTCGTCAATAGCATTCTCTGTAAAATCCACCTTTATCCCTTCCGTTCCCAATAAGGCACTGTACTGTTTAATCAACGACGATTGCGGTTCCGTAAGAATACGTTTGAAATCAGCCACGCTCAGGGATTCAAGTTCCACACGAATCGGGAATCTTCCCTGAAGTTCCGGAATAAGGTCCGACGGCTTGCTGAGATGAAAAGCTCCCGCAGCAATAAACAGGATGTGATCCGTTTTGACCGGCCCATACTTCGTTACAACTGTAGAACCTTCCACAATCGGGAGGATATCCCGTTGTACTCCTCCTCTGGAAACATCAGGACTACCCGCACCTTCGCGTCCGGCAATTTTGTCAATCTCATCTAAGAAAACAATTCCCTCATGCTCTGTCCGGCGAATGGCATCTTGAACCGCTTCATCTTGGTCAATCAGGTTTTGGGTCTCCTCATTAATCAAGATTTTTCGTGCTTCACGCACGGTCACTTTTCTCTTCTTGTGCCGTTTAGGAAGCATCCCCGACATCATATCCTGAATATTCAAGCCCATCTCCATCATGTTATTGTTACCCAACATATCGGAAAGGGGCGTAGTTTCTTCAACCGAAATCTCAATAACCTGCTCTTCCAGTTCCCCAAGACGCAAGCGCTCAGCTACTAACTTGCGTTCTTTCTCAATCTCGGGAGTCACATCAAATTCCTTTTCTTGATCCGGCGGCTGCCCAAACAACATCTGAAAAGGGTTACTTGTCGAGCTCTCTGTACGTTTTTCAGGAACCAACAACTCAATTAAGTGTTTCTCTGCATTAACCGCCGCCTGAGCCTGAACCTTATCGGCACGCTCCACCTTGACCATACGCAAAGCAATCTCGACCAAATCACGGATAATAGCTTCCACGTCCCGACCAACATACCCAACTTCAGTAAACTTGGTAGCTTCAATCTTAATGAATGGGGCACGAACCAGCTTTGCCAACCGCCGAGCAATCTCCGTCTTCCCAACCCCTGTTGGACCAATCATCAAGATGTTTTTAGGTATAATTTCTTCTTGCAACTGTTCCGGCAAACAAGATCGTCGGTAACGATTGCGCAATGCAACCGCAACAGCCCGTTTGGCCGCATCCTGGCCTACAATATACCGATCCAATTCACGGACAATTTCACGTGGAGTCAAGCTGTCCATAGTCTCACCCCCTATAATTCTTCCACGGTAATTTGCTCATTAGTATAAACACAAATTGAAGCGGCCACAAGCATCGCTTCTCGGGCAACCTCCGCAGTCGGCAGATCGGTATGCTTCACTAAAGCGCGGGCGGCGGCTAACGCATAGTTACCGCCGGATCCAATGGCCGCTATTCCATCGTCCGGTTCAATCACTTCACCGGAGCCCGAGAGAATCAAAAGATTTTGGACATCCGCAACTATAAGCAGCGCTTCAAGGTTTCTCAACATTTTATCGGTTCGCCATTCTTTCGCCAGCTCTACGGCCGCACGCTGAAGATTTCCATGATACTCTTCGAGTTTTAGTTCAAACTTATCAAAAAGCGCAAACGCATCCGCAACGGACCCCGCAAACCCGGCAATCACTTTTCCATGAAACAAACGGCGAACTTTCCGCGCTGTATGTTTCATTATGGTTGCCTGACCAAAGGTCACTTGACCGTCACCCGCTATGGCTACGTGTTCACCCTTCTTTACTCCGACGATAGTCGTGGCATGGAACATGATCAACCCCCCCTAATGAAGTTTACTCGGGCAATTTCTGTGTGTCAAGTCAATTGTAGGCAATTTACCGTTTTCTATGAAAACTTCCTACTTTTCCGGCGCAGGTGGTTCTTTCGCTCGGGGATGAGCCTGAGCATAGACGTCTTTCAGCCGTTCGCGCGTCAGATGGGTATAAATTTGGGTCGAGGAAAGCTTCTGATGTCCCAATAACTCTTGGACGCTTCTTAAATCCGCTCCGCCATCAAGCAAATGGGTGGCAAAAGAATGACGGAGCATATGGGGATGCACATGCTGTTCCAGACTAATCCTAGCGACCAACTTGTCTAAGATCCGGCGAACAGACCTGTCCGATAGACGCTTCCCTTGATAATTAAGCACGAGGGCTTGATTATCATCTGTGCGCAACCCAAGATAAACCTCGATCGCCCGTATCGCATAGTTAGTTACCGGAACAACCCTCTCCTTGCTCCCTTTCCCGAGGACGCGAATCAAACCGCTTTCTAAATCCAGATTCTCTCGATTGAGACCGACGAGTTCACTGACCCTTAACCCTGAGCCATAGAGCAATTCTATAATTACTTGATCGCGGGAACCCAGAAGGCTTGTACAATCCGAAGCCCTTAGCAGTCCCTCGACCTGGTCCAGATACAGAAAATGCGGGAGTTTTCGTCCTAATTTTGGACTCGCTACCCGCTGTACCGGATTGATTTGGAGTATTTCCTTACGACAAAGAAACTTGAAAAGCGAGCGCAGTGCTGCAAGCTTGCGGGCCATGCTTTTTCTGGCTAATCCCTGTTCGGCCAAAACACCCAGAAAACTGCGAACCATATAGACATCGATTTGTTCCACCCTTAGCCTCTCAGGTTCTAGACCCAGTTCTTGGGCAACAAACCAAAAAAACTGCCCCAGATCGGTTTGATAAGCAGCGACAGTATGCTTTGACCGGTTTTCGGAAGATTGATAACCTGCAAATAAGCTCAACGCTTCATCAACCAACACTGGCTTACCTCCCTAAATCCTCTCGCCCACAGAACTCTCCCAAAGCAGCCAAGGCACGTACGGAAATTTTCTCGTTTTTCAGACGCTTGTCCCGTATTCGTTCTGTCAAAGGCGGAAGCAGGCCAAAGTTAATGTTCATCGGTTGAAAGCTTTGACTGGGTGAACCCTCCAAATGACGAGCCAATCCCCCCAACGTCGTTTCTGGCGGGAACACAAGACTATACCTCTGCTTTGAACGACGCCAGGCATTAAGGCCTGCTAGCAGCCCGCTGGCAGCAGATTCGACATATCCTTCCACCCCAGTCATTTGACCGGCAAAAAACAGCGTAGGTTTAATCTTCAAACTGAAATCCGCGTTCAGAACCTTTGGGGCATTAAGGAACGTATTCCTATGCATCACACCATAGCGCACAAACTCGGCATTTTCTAAACCGGGAATCAACGAAAAGACCCGTTTTTGTTCCCCCCATTTTAAATGGGTTTGAAAGCCTACTAAATTGAAAAGTGTTCCTGCCTGATTTTCCTTGCGCAACTGTACGACGGCGTAGGACTTTTTCTCTGTTCGAGGGTCCTGCAGACCAACCGGCTTTAAGGGACCAAAGGTCAGAGTCTGAGGACCGCGCTTAGCCATCACTTCCACAGGCAGACAGCCTTCAAAAACCCTCCCCTGTTCGAATCCTTGAACTTCAGCCGTCTCAGCCTCCATCAAGGCCGTATAAAACGAGTCGTACTCCTCTTTAGTCATGGGGCAGTTCAAATAATCCGCTTCTCCTTTATCATAACGTGATGCCCAAAAAGCTTTGTTTAAATCAATCGATTCCAACGTGACGATCGGGGCAGCCGCATCGTAAAAGGAAAGGGCTTCCTCTCCGGTTAAGCGCCGGATGTCTTCCGCCAAATCATCGGAAGTCAAAGGGCCACTAGCGACCACAATGATCCCCTCTTGGGGAAGAGAATGGACTTCTTCTCGATGAACAGTTACGCAAGGATGCTGCTCCAAGCGTTTTGTGACTTCGCTGGAGAACAGTTCCCGATCCACCGCCAAAGCTCCGCCTGCAGAAACGGCATTGTGATCCGCCGTACTCATAATCAAAGACCCTAAGCGCCGCATTTCTTCTTTTAATAACCCCACCGCATTTTCTAAACCGGCCCCTCGCAGCGAATTACTGCAGACCAGTTCTGCAAACCGATCAGTTTGGTGGGCTGGAGTCGTTTTGGTCGGGCGCATTTCATAGAGCTCGACCCTTACCCCGCGTTCGGCAAGCTGCCAGGCAGCCTCCGAACCTGCGAGACCTGCTCCGATGACCGTTATAGGTTGCTGCATCTATCCATTCTCCTTATTCCAATCGATCAGCCAACCGAAATTCAACCCTCTTCAATCACTTTTGAATAACGGCATTCCGGATTTGTGCAGACATGTTTTTTTTCTCGTTTTGAAGATTTAATCACCATTAACTGCTGACACTCCGGACAGGGATCAGGGGCCGGCATTTCCCAGGAAACAAAATCACACTCCGGATAAGCACTACAGCCGTAAAACTTGCGTCCTTTCTTGGAGCGACGGACCACAAGCGGTTTCGAACATTTTGGGCACTTCGCACCCACTTCTTCCAAAAGTGGCTTGGTATTCCGACACTCCGGAAAACCGGGACAGGCCAAGAATTTACCATAGCGCCCCATCTTGATCACCATATTCCGCCCACATTGCTCACAAATTTCTTCTGAGACTTGATCCTCAATTTTCACCTTGCCGATTTGCTCTTCAGCATATGCTAAAGTCACGGCGAAAGGAGTATAGTAGTCTTCAACCACGGATTTCCAAGGAGCCTTCCCTTCTTCAATCAGATCGAGCTTCTCTTCCAAATTAGCCGTAAACTCCAGATTCAAAATATCCGGGAAATATTCTTTAAGTAAGGTTATCACAATGTCGCCAAGTTCCGTGGGCAGGAGCTGCTTTTCCTCTTTTACAACATAACCCCGAGTTTGAATTGTTTCAATGGTTGGCGCGTATGTACTTGGTCTGCCGATTCCTTCCTCCTCCAGCTTGCGCACGAGAGAGGCCTCCGTAAAGCGTGGCGGCGGTTCAGTAAAATGTTGTTTATCTTGGATTTTGACAAGCTTTAGTAGTTCTCCCGAAGAAACTGAAAGCGTCAAGGAATTTTGTTCTTCATCGCTCGTTTCTTCTTCATCTTTCCCTTCTTCATAAACAGCCAGAAACCCGGAGAACCGCACTGTCGAAGCGTTTGCTCGGAACAGGTATTCACCCACAAGGACATCAACCGTCAAGGTATCCATGATTGCTACACTCATCTGACTGGCAATAAAGCGCTCCCAAATCAACCGATACAACCGTAATTGATCTCGGGATAAAATACCCTTTAACAAATCCGGGGTCCGCAAAGGCAGTGTCGGGCGGATCGCCTCATGCGCTTCCTGAGCCCGCCCCTTATTGGCGAACTGGCGAGGTTCAGGTGGATAATAATCGCTCCCATAATGGGACAGAATCCATTCCTTGGCCTCGGCTTGAGCAGTTTCGGCGATCTTGACAGAATCTGTACGCATGTAGGTGATTAAACCGACGGTTCCCTCTTTGCCCAGATCAAGACCCTCATACAATTGCTGAGCCAACATCATGGTGCGCTTCGGTGAAAAACTCAATTTGCGATGGGCTTCCTGCTGCAAACTACTCGTTATAAAGGGAGGAGCCGGAAGCTTCTTCTTTTCTTTCGTACGTACATCAGAAACTTTAAACTCGCTTCCCGCTATATCCTCCAGGATCGTTTCCATTTCAGCTTTAGAGGAAATGGAAATTTTTTGTCCGGATTTCTTTAAGAGCTTGGCCAGAAACTTTCCTCCGGCCGATTGGAGGTCAGCGGTCAGACTCCAATATTCTTCCGAAACAAAGGCCCTAATTTGCTCTTCTCGATCATCAACCAATCGAACAGCTACGGATTGAACTCGGCCGGCACTTAACCCTTTCTTGATTTTTCGCCAAAGCAAGGGGCTTAACTGATAACCGACTAAACGATCCAAAACCCGGCGGGCTTGCTGAGCGTCCACCCGATCCCGATCAATCTGACGGGGATGCTTGATGGCCGCCTGGATTGCTCCTTTGGTGATTTCATGAAATTCAATTCGATTCTTATCCTCCGAATTAAGTCCCAACAAATGCGAAAGATGCCAAGCAATCGCTTCTCCCTCACGGTCCGGGTCAGAGGCCAAGAACACTTTATCAGCACCTTTAGCCGCGGCACGTAAATCCTTGATCAAATCTCCGCGCCCACGAATCGCAATATATTTCGGTTCGAAGTCGTGTTCCAAGTCCACACCCAATTGACTTTTCGGTAAATCGCGCAGATGCCCCATTGAGGCTTTAACCGTGTAGCGGCTTCCCAAAAATTTGCTGATGGACTTCGCCTTGGCAGGCGATTCTACAATTACTAGCGTTTTAGACATAAATTCACCTCAAAATTACTTAAAGACGACACACTACATACCTTTTTCACGAGATTCGAGGCACAATACGCGGGACTTGAATTGCTCTTTAAAAAAACAAGAGTCATGGACACTCTGTTTCATACCAAAATACTACAATTATATCCAAATTGGATTATTCTAAGCCCTTAGGTTAAATCAGTAAAACTAAGCCCTATCTTAACGCCTTTTTCATAGTATGTCTAGCACTCTCGGGCTAATACATAATATTGACCCGGCAATTGGATGACTTTTCCGCCTAATTGCAGTTCTAATAAAGCCAGTGAAATCGTGGACACGGGCAGTGTTGAGTGCATTGTGATTTGATCAATATGCAGAGGAACATCACTTAGCTGCTGGAGAATTGACATATGCTCCATTCCGTTAGCAAGATTCTTGGCCGCGGGCAAGAATTCTTTGCTCAACGAAACTTGGCTCACGATTTTGGACCATACAGGCAACTCACTGCAAATATCCTCGATCCCTGCCACGATTTTCGCTCCCTGGCGAATTAAGTGATGAGGACCCCGGCTCACCGGACTAAAGATCGGACCTGGAACAGCAAACACTTCTCGCCCTTGTTCTAAAGCAAAATCAACCGTGATTAAGGCCCCGCTTCTTTCCGCTGCTTCCACAACCACAACCCCACAAGAACAGCCGCTAATCAGTCGATTGCGCGCCGGAAAATGCAACGCATTCGGCGGAGTGCCGGGTGTGAATTCGCTGATTAAGGCACCCCTCTCCAAAATGTCCTCCGCCAGCTGCCGATTTTCCGCCGGATAAACTCGGTCAAGACCACATCCAAAAAAAGCCCAAGTCCTTCCCTTACTGTCGAGCGCTCCTTGATGGGCAGCCGTATCAATCCCTCTCGCTAAACCGCTGACAATAACAATTCCCTTAGCTGCGGCATCACGCGCCAACACCCGTGCCGCAGCTTTGCCATAAGTAGTCGCTTGACGTGAACCTACAAAAGCTAACACCTCCGCCTCCCCTTGAAGGTGCCCTCGATAATAAAGCAGTGGTGGTGCATCCGCCAGCTCGGCCAGTAAATGAGGATAGTTCGTTTCATTCGGCGTGACCAGCTTGATTCCCTGTTTGCTCAGCGCCTCTCCAATCTTCTGAGGGTCAACATTCTTTCTAGATGTTAAGATTTCTCCCAGCCATTTTTCCTGCTTAACAACTTGGAGATAGCTGCTTTGCGGAGCCTCCCAGGCTTTGACTGCACTGCCAAAATAAGCAATCAGCTGACGTAAACGTTGGCTTCCCACGCCCTTAATCGTCCGGAATGATGCTCGAATGAGCTTTTCCTGTTCTAACCCCATACGTACGCCCTCCCTTGCCCTCCTTTTCGGGATAAAAGGGCGCTTCTCCTGCGTAAAAAATTGTCGAATATTTATTTTTTAAAGGTATGCATTGAACATTCCTCCCAACTTAGTGTGAACCTCAAAAGATGTATTAATGCAATCTCGCTATTAAAGACCTTCATGACGATCAAACGGCACCAGGCAGAATGAAAATAAGTTACTTTCAGAGTAGACTTGTCTTAAATAAAACAAAAAAACCTGTTCTTTTTTGAACAAAGTTTCAGATTGGTTTATATTATCGACCCAAGACAGAGGAAGTTTCTTAGCTAAGTGAGCACTTTAGCGAAATTGCGTCAATGAGCGCAGACGCTAAGGCGTTAAGAAACGCAACGGTTCACATTCAGAAATACCCTGAGGTTTTGCGTTTTAGCCTTAGCGACAAGCGAATAGCAATGCAGCGTGTGCGATCACGATAGTCTCCAGTGGAGAGTATCGCCGAAGCCGCTGATCCCCAAAGTATACATACCGGCGTAGGATGCTAAGACACTTCCTCCCCACCACATCCTAACTCAAGGCTGCATATGTCTGCTGCAAGAGCAAAGCATCGTCTTCCAAGTTCGGACTCTCACAAATGGCCAAGCCTTCCACACCAAACGTCTGAAAGGCTTTCATTAACTCAGTATACCGCAAATCGGATTCCTTTATGACAAGATGGCGCTTTTCTCCCTTCAGCCCATATTCAATCCCCGAAATATGAAAATGAACATTCTTCACCCAGCGATCGCCCAAAGCCTTGGCGGTTTCATCAAGTATGGCGCAAAACTCATCATAGGTATTATACCTTCCATTCGTCCGAGCATGAAGATGGCCGAAATCTATACAAGGCAACACTCCGGGCACCTCTTGGGCAATCCGAATTGTTTCCGCCAGATCCCCGAACTGAGTCCCTTTCCCAGTCGTTTCCGGTCGAAGAATAACCTTATTCCCTGCCCTATCAAGAGTCTCCCGTACGCTTAAAAGCTCTCGAATCACCCTTGCCAGAACTACCTCTGACGAATCATCGTGATTAAAAGCCGGATGAAAAATAACACTCCTCACGCCGATGATTTGCGAGATACGCGCAGTATGAATAATCCGCTCCCTGCTCGCCGTAATTTTCTCAGGTTCACGAGAGTTTAGATTAATATAATAAGGGGCATGACAACTCAAAGCGATCTTTTCCTCTTTCGCTGCAGCGCCAACTTTTCTGGCCGTCTCTTCTCCCATCCGCACCCCTTGGACAAATTCCAGTTCTAAGGCACCGAGCTTTAGCTCCCGAATACGACGTACCCCGCTTTCACTAGACCGATCCGCTGAGGAAAGTGGGACACCGGCTGTTCCGAACAATAATGGCAAGAAAGTTCACCCCTTTATTGTTATTTTATGCTTGTTTGTTACAATGTATCCTTTTTAAGTAAAAAATAATAAATACAAGAAGTCCCTCAGCTTATTCGGCTGAGGGACTTTATTACAAGAAAATTATAACCCCTTCTGTTCAACCCCACTAAAAAGAAAGCCCAGATGAAGCGTAGAATTCATTAGAACTAAACGCCATTTTCCACGATCGTATTCAAAAACATTGATACAGGTGTTATCCTGCTTCATCTGCCAAAAATGGTTTTGTTCAATCTCTAGAATATCACAAAGCACTGCTTTATTGACCGCATCATGGGCGACAACCAAAACGGTTTGCCCTTGATGTTTTTTAACATATTCCCGAAAAGCCGTCATCGCCCGCTGGCGGACATTTTCGATGCATTCCCCACCCGGCATCACTACATCAACTACCGTAGTCCGCCAGCGTTCTAGGAGATCCGGGTACAAGGCCTCAATTTCACTGGCATAGAGCCCCTCCCATTTCCCGTGGTTAATTTCTAGCAGGCGGTCATCTTTAACGACTTCTAAGCCATGAAAGCTCGCGCACATCTCAGCCGTTTCAAAGGATCGTGATAAAGGGCTGGCATAGATCGCATCCAACGAGACATCTTTGAGGGCTTCAGCCACAAGCTTCCCTTGCTTAATTCCCACCGGGCTGAGTGGCGTATCGATCTGTCCCTGGTATCTCCCTTCGTGGTTCCAGACGGTTTCTCCGTGTCGCACCAAAATAAATCGTGTCATCAACATCTTCTTCTCCTCATCGTTCAACCTCTCTGCGAGTCTAAACTCTACGCTTATTGAACATCAAATTCACAAGTTTGCCACCGAATATACCTTCGATTGCCTCGATTTTATGTCATTATCCAAGTCACAAGGTCACAAAATATCTTCGTCAACATATCCTACGTACCCGAGCCTGAGAGTCTTCGTTACAAGTTTTTCCGGCCTCTGCAATTTACCAAACACTCCGAACCCTCATACTATAGTCCACGATGAGTAATCATCGACCATGCATCCTATCCTAATATCACCACTCCTCTTTGTCCTATATAAATATAAAACCCGCCCCAATCTCTTGGGGCGGGAAATTCCGCGGTACCACCCAGTTTAGACCAATCTCAACAACAGGTCCCACTTAAATATAAAAACCTCTCATCCTAAAAAGACGAGAAGGTCTCCCTCGCTACTACCCTATGTTGATAAAACCAACTCTCTAAGCCGCTGTATCGGGCGGTACCCGTCACGATTCATCATCGGACCCTCCGGGATGGAATCCCTTGCTCGATTCACCGACTCGCACCAACCGTCAGTTCTCTGAGAATCTCCACATTAGACTTTCCCATCATTGTGTTTCAGATATTTTATTGAAACAATTATAAAATGTACCTACTATGAAGTCAAGTGTTTTCTTTTGAAATACCTTATTCATTTGGAAGCTGTTATTCATTCCTTATTTACCAATAAAATTTGCCTTTCTGATACATACTGTCTTTGAGCTAAAGTTATACTAATATCACTTTCATCAACAGTGTTGTTGAAAGAAACCGTCCAAGCGAAAGGAGGATTCTCATGTCAAGACGACGCAAAAGCATTATGTCTTACGAGTTGAAAGCACAAATTGCTCAA
>Ga0326727_10007342_pt1 | contig 29229 bp, 25 predicted proteins | sample MB2enrmetagenome_FD_207643 | JGI IMG/M metagenome (GOLD analysis project Ga0326727, IMG submission 207643) | Lab enriched peat soil microbial communities from McLean, Ithaca, NY, United States - MB29MY | ecosystem: Environmental > Terrestrial > Soil > Wetlands > Peat | place: USA: New York... | reverse complement strand
CGCCACCGCCTCCTTCATCACCCGCTGCACGCTCGTCTCATGCAGATGATGCCGCCGCAAGGTGGGGCGCGACACGCCGTGCGCGCCGGGTTCCACACTTTGCGGATCGCCTGACAATCCCGCCGCCGGGAACACCCATTGCCAGATCCATTCCCGTTCCGCATTCGGATACTTCACCCGCAACGCCCCCGGCAGCCACACCGCTCCCAGCCCCGCCGCCAAATCCCGCTCATGCAACAATTTCACCCGCTCCAAATGCGTTTGCAGTTCAAGTTTCAGACTGTCCGGCAGCATCGTCACCCGGTCCTTGTCCCCCTTGCCGGCCTGAATCACAATCTGATTCCGCGCAAAATCCAGGTCTTTGACGCGCAATCTCAGCCCCTCCATCAACCGCATCCCCGTCCCGTAAAGCAACCGGCAGAACAGCCGGTATTTCTCCGGCACCGCCGCCAGCAGCCGCTGCACCTCCTCGCGGCTCAACACCACCGGCACCCGCTGCCGCCGCTGCGCCCGGTCAAACCCCGCCATGAATTCCAGATCGCGCCCCAGCACCTGCTGATACAGGAACAGCAACGCCCCCAACGCCTGATTTTGCGTGGATGCGCTCACGTTGCGCTCCGCTGCCAGATGCGTCAGAAACGCCTCCACCTCCGGCTCGCCCATGTCCTTGGGATGCCGTTTGCCGTGAAAGAAAATGAACCGCTTGATCCACTGCAAATACGCCTCCTCCGTCCGCAGCGCCAGCCGGTCAAACCGCATCACCTCCCGGCATTGCTCCATGAATTTGAGCTTGGGATTGGGCACAAACCCCTCCACGCGGCCACGCGGCCTTTCCCCGGCTAAAGGATCCGAATTCATCCCCCAATAATTGAGCTTGACAAAGGCCCTTTTCAAGCATTTAATGCCGGAAATCAACCAGAACTAGACCGTGAAACTTCAACCGAAATACTGTTAGGCGTATCAGCGCGATGATTGTCCAACCGCTCTAAAAATATGACAAACAATCCGCCAAGCACGAATGCGACAAGCAACATCAGCCCGAAGTGCAGCGAGTCGCCGAGACAGGCATATATTCGTTTGTTAAGGTCGCGTATTAGTTTTCCAGACACACTAAATGCAGACCAGCGCGATATGGTTTTGAATGCAGAACTCATAGGGGGTGATTATTTAGATGGGGTTGTTAATCCAAATTCGAGTGGCATGTTTCCTTCTAGCGTCATTATTGGACTGCCGAAAGCGAAGGGCAGATTATTTTTGCAGCAGCTAGAAAAGGAGGAGTTTGATTTGACTCTGTGCGGCAGATTGAAGAAGCGGGAAGATATATTCATAGGATTTTTGCTTGGTATTATCGCGTCAATCGTTTTGGAGATTGTTAAGTATGAGCTTGGAACACATTGATACGCCTAACACCGCGCTGGAGCCAACGGGTGCTACGCCTTGAGTTTTATGTTTGGTTATTTTCATTTTGTTTGTTGGTTGGTTGTTCAGAGCCATGAGTGCTTTTGCCGCACCCGTGGCTCAGCTTTGGATCGTTAGGCGACTTTGCGATTTTATGACCACAATAGATACATTCAACCTCATCGCCAGCATCACTTCGATTGTGCTGGCCATCATAGCCATTGTTCTTTCTATTTTGTCTGACCGACGAGCTTCCGAAAGCCACCAGAAAACCGTCGAGGCACTCAACCAGATAGACAAGCGAGCGGCAGTTACCGAGTCCGTCGTTGGAGCGCAGTTCCAGCAGATGATGGAGACGGTTTTGAGCATCGTTAAAACAGCGACGGCAGATAAAGAGATTCAGAAGGCAGAGGTTATCGCCAAAGGTATGCAAGGGCAGGCTGATGTCCAGAAGCAGCTTTTTGGTATTCTTCAGGAGGTCATCCAGTCCGGTGACAAAGAGAAATCCGAAGCCTTTATTAAGATTTTCGAGTCTATCACCAAAAGCACAGCCCATGCGCAGACTGATATACAACGAGTCGCCTAACAAGTCGCCGGAGCCAACCGTGGTTGGCGTTTGCGGTTTGTCGGGAAGGTTTAGGTTATTCATAGATTCAGTTCCACGGTGGCTCAGCTTTGGATCGTTAGGCTGCTATGAGCGCGCACTTACAAACAGGCCGTGATGCGAGCGAGCGCGATTTGCGGGAAGCAGAGCGCGTCTTGAGTCTCACACCCGTTCAGCAGCAGAATCATCCGTCGGCAGTTAGAGCCGACCACAGCAAGCTTTCACACATCAATACTTACGGAAGCCTTCCCGATTTTTATCTCGACCAGCCGTTCACCTGTCGCAAGTGCGGTAAGCGAGAGATTTGGCGAGCCAAAGACCAGAAGTGGTATTATGAGGAGGCCAAGGGGCACATTGACGCGAGAGCAGTTGAGTGTCACGATTGTCGGAAGGCGAAGAAGCAGGCATGATTAGTTATGACGACGCAGCCTAACAAGTCGCCGGAGCCAACGGCGGTTACGCTTTGCCGTTTGCCGAGAAGGTTTGCGTTGTGCTGTGTCATAGGTCCGCCGTGGCTCAGCTTTTTTCGTTAGGTGTCAGAGCGACACGTCTTTTATTTCGATGTCTAAACATGAGAGCAATCGCCGTTGCGGCAAAAACCAGATAAGGAATCTCGCAAATTATTAGAATAATGAATTTCTTTTTTGGGCTAATTACACCGTCGCAGTCAGAGTCTTTGCTATCAAAGGCGGTTGTGTTTGCATCGGTAGCGAGCATTGGCGGTATATTTGTATTGGTTGGACTGTTGCTAGAAAAAGGAAAAGAAAAAGAGCGTTTTTCTAGCATTAAAGATTTCAGGTTGCAGAAAGCAAAGGCTGAATGGGGGTCGTGGATTTTGATATTTGGAATAGTTATCGAGATAGGAACTGGGGCTGCATTAACTTGGATGGAAGTTAGTGAGAGTATAGATGCCGCAAATAGAATGGCGCAGATTGATCCAATCAATCGGCCAATCTCTGAAATATCAGCCATTGTGGATTTCAAAGTCAAAGAGGATAAGCCATCTGAAACTGCACATTGGGGGGCGGCAAGTGTGGCTGGCATATTGCTTTGTGAAACCAATTTGATGGCGGGAAATGAGTTTGTAGGATTTAGCCAGATAGGGTTCTTAAACGCGCCAAGCTTTGACCGATATTTTGACGGCACCAAGCTGGAATATGTTTTACATTTCCATTTTGATGAGTTTTCCACATTGTTTGCACATGGTCGGAATAGGTCAGTCAAATGGGCATTGGAAAATATTAGATTTCTCGACATAACGACAAAGTTTTTGCCACACGACGCGGAGATACTGGAAGGTTCGGCAGTAGTCATCATAAATTCGGGGTCAGAAATATGGTTTGATATTCCGAAGCAGAAAGATTTACAACCAACCAGCGGTAGCTATGGTTACGGGTATCAGATAATAGCCTCAAAACCAAAGTCCACCAATATCGTATTAACACCAAATAAACCATGACACCTAACAAGACGATGGAGCCAACGCCTATTGGCGCTGTCAGTTCCGCTAACGCGGGCGACGATATTAGTGCGGCGTGGCTCATCTTTTTTCGTTAGGCGTAGTTCCACATCCTTCTATGAAAAAGCTAATCATCTCATTTGTGGGGCTGACATTGATTGCTGGCGTCACTATGGCATTTAACGTGCCTTGGAATCATAGCGAGCGTCCACCGATTCCATTGCCTGAAGCGTATAGCATGGCCACGAAGGCACTTGGCACATCTGCCACTCGGTTCTATTGCGTTTCAGCCGGAGTTGGAAAGTCTCAGTCATACGATGGAGAGTGGTTATTTTCATTTTGCGCTACAAACGGTGACTACAAATTTGTTTTTATTTTCTTGGACAAGCAGACAAAACCGAAGGTGTATGACCGCTTACCACCGACCTAGCAATGACTACGCCTAACACCGCGCTGGAGCCAACGCCGACTGCCCCTTGAGTTTATGGACGGTCTGAGTTATACAACTGTTATCGAGTTTGCGGAGCCACTTGCCCGTCGGCGTGGCTCAGCTTTGGATCGTTAGGCCACTTGACCACACCATGAAGATATTGCCGACAAATAGACAGGAGTGGTTGAGCTTGGCATCGGTTCCGTTCAAGGCGTATATTTTAGGCGTAGCTTTGATTTATCCGTTTTGGCTTTCACATATTCGCCGTGTTCCCGGTCTTGTCGGAAGAGGCTTTCTCGAAGATGGCATGACCTGTTTTGCGCTGGGTTGCTTTGCTTCATCTGTTGCATTGGTTTTTGTGGCTCTTTGCCAGATATGGTTCAAGGATCGCCGGGGAGCATTTTGGAGCTTCACATTTGCATTTACATCGCTTTGTGCCGGTGCATTACTAATTCCGAATTATGTCAGATGAGACCGTGGCCTAACAAGTCGCCGGAGCCAACCGCCGTTGGCGCGGTCCGTTCCGCTGTCGCGGTTCACGTCGCGAGTCGGCGGTGGCTCAGCTTTTTTCGTTAGGCCACGAGACATTTTCGGGATTGAGTTAGCTGGTTTGGCCGGCGATGATTCGAGTAGTTAGATTTAGATGCGGCGACATCTGACAGTTAGCTTGGGATTAGGCTCGCGCTTCGCGGTGCGAACTGACCGGGCAGAGCCGTCTGCCCTGCGAGTGTTTTGATTTATGGAGTTTTTAACTGCGGCCACGGCTTCGTGGCCTAACCAGTCGCCGGAGCCAACCGCCGTTGGCGCTGTCCGTTCCGCTGTCGCGGTTCACGCCGCGAGTCGGCGGTGGCTCAGCTTTTGTCGTTAGGCCACTACACCGCTTACAATTATGAAATACCAAATACCAGAAGCGTTGATTCGGTTTTTACGAATCATCAAACTATCGAAAAAAGAGACGAAGCAAGGCAAGAATGTCACCTACAAAGAGTTGTCGGTGATTCTTGGGACTGATGACAAACCCGCCGGATTTATAGCCACGGAGGGTTCCTTTGAGTATGAGGAAGTCTATAATGCAGTCTCAAACCATGAGAAGACTCACTGGTTTTTTGATACGTTCGAGGCCGCTCATTCGTTTGTATATGGTGTTTGATTTACGACCGTGGCCTAACAAGTCGCCGGAGCCAACCGCCGTTGGCGCTGTCCGTTCCGCTGTCGCGGTTCACGTCGCGAGTCGGCGGTGGCTCAGCTTTTTTCGTTAGGCGGCATCACACGTTCATCATGTTCGACGCCAAGTTCATTCAAGGTTTGCAGTTTATGGGGCACACCACCGCCGAGGCTGTTCGCGCTCTGCGGCCCGGTGGTTTCTTGGATCGTCTCGGCGTTCGGACTCATTGCTTGAGTTGCGGCATCGAGGTTTCCGAGAGTGTTCGGTGGTTTTATCTCTGTGACATGAAGTGCAAGTGCGGAGGCAGCTTCGAGGTTCGCCCGCTGCTTGAGTTGACAGCTTGGGCACAGACACCCGGCACCACCGATGCACATTTCCCCGCGAGCGCATTTCGCATCCAGGAGGACGGCAAGCATGACGATTAGATCCTTGCCGCCTAACAATGCGCCGGAGCCATCTGCTGTTGGCTTTTGCACAGTTCTTCAGAAGTGGGCATATACGAAAGGGTTAGGTCGATTTCGCCTTCACCGATGACGATCTTTTCCACGATGGCCTCGGCAATCTTCTGCTTCTGCTCCCGCGCCAGTTTCGGCCATTGCTCATACAGCGTCCACGCTTCCGACAGGACTTCCTCGCCTGATACGTCGTTCACCTTCAAACGGGCGACCTCGGCTTCGAGCTTGGGCAGTTCGGCGACAAGCTGGTTCAGCCGTTCCTCGGCCGGTTTGTAGAACTGGCCGAATCCCTGCGGCGTAACCTGCCCTTCCAGATACAACTGGTGCGTCTGCCTCATTTCGTCCCGGACTTTCTGGACCTGCCGCTGCACTGCCGCCAATGCCTGCTCCTTCTCGGCGATGTGGCGCTTAGCTTCGTCCAGGTGCGCGGCGATCTTGTCCCTTGAACCGAAGAAAGCGTGCAGTTCCTCCCTGAATATCGCCTCCAAATCAGCCGTGGGAATCTTCCTGTTACATTTCCGGCAATGGTATTTGGGCGAATCCGACCGGGCATACATCTTTCCTCCGCACTGGCACCACGTCAGATTGCCGAAGATGTGGAGCGGCACCTTGCCGGGCTTCTTCCAGCTTTTCAACTGCTCTTCCATGATGAGGTTCACCTGATTCCACAGGTCGGGGGATATGATGGGTTCGCACTCGACCTTTCCCCATTCCTCTTCCGGCTTCTCGGTGCCTTTCCAAGAGCCATTCTTGCGGACCCGGTTGAAGTAATACACGCCCTTGGCGCTCGTGTCTGAAAGCGTTCGTTTGACCTGGGTATCGCTCCACAATGCGCCCTTGCGGACGCGGTGTCCGGCGGCGTTCAAGAGCTTGGCCACCGTGCCCTTGCGCTTGTATTGCAGAAACAACTCGTATGCCTTCCGGCGTATGGGCGCTTCATCCGGCTGGACGATGAGCTTCCTGTCTTTCCACTGGTAGCCGTATGGAGCCATGCCATTGATGGTCTTGCCGAGCTTGGCCCGGACCAAGATGGACGCCTTCTGGCGGTCGGCTATCTCCTCGCGCTCCCAGGTGGCCATGGCCGCGATGATGGTGAAAAACAGCCGTCCTGCCGGTGTCGAGGTGTCAATGGTCTCTGAAATGGAAATGAGGTCGGCATTGTGGTCGCGGAAATAGTCGGAGAATTCCAATAGCTCCTTGGTGTTCCTCGCCAGCCGCGCCAGCTTGGAGAAGATGAGGCCGTTGATGTGGCCGCGCTTCATGTCGGCGAGCATCCGCTTGGCTTCGGGATGGTCCTTGACGGACTTGCCGGAGACGCCGGCCAAGTCATACACCTCCTTGACCGTCCAGCCGCGGGCCAATGCGTATGCCTTGGCGCGTTCAAGGTGGTGCGCGGGGCTTTCGCCCTTGGCCTGATCTTCGCTCGAAACGCGAATCCAAATGCCGACATTTTTGCTCAAGACCTGATTTTCCTTCATATACTACTTCATACCCGAAAATGAATGCCACTTGCAAGAAAAAAGTATGTCTTTTAGCTAATCGTTGTGCTTACATCCCGCAGTGCGACAAAAGAAATTCGTCAAAGAGGCAGATTTGGCAAAACTGGCAAAGGCGGCGCGAAAGCGCGCGCGTCTGTCCAAGGCGGAAGTTGCCAGACAATTGGGCGTCACCAGAGGCACGATTCACCAGGCCGAGGAATACGCCGACATGAGCCTCACCAAATTGCGGATCAAAATGATCGAGAAATACACGCCGGACAGGATTTCCGGCCCGCTTTATCAGGTTGGAACTGGAGAATGATGCAGCCAGAACGCTACCTGTTTTCTTTCTTGAAACCGTTGTGTGCCGTGATTTACGACAGGTTCAGCCAACGAACCGATTACCGCCGGCAACGGTGATTCCCTACCATTTCGTAACCTCGTTTTTATCCGTGCCCTTTGAAGAACTCTTTGCGAAAACCTCCTCTGATTTGCTCACCTTGCCACGAATAAATTCCAAGGATGGTTAGACGTCCCAGCCAATTGGGGGAAAATGTTTCGGGGGGATAAATATTCTTCTCACCGAGCAGCGTCCATATCACCGCCAGTTTTTCGCGGTCAAGGAATTCACTCAGTGCTTTTCGCTGAATGACTAATGTGCTGTGACCAGGCTCCCGGGTGGACGGATCAAAGGTTATGATTTGCCCGTTGGAATCTACGAAATCGCCTCTTCGACCGCTGATTCTTAATCCCATTTTATTCGCAAGCCACCGTGATGGCATTGAAATGCTGAAGCCTTTTTCTATCGAACAATCGTAACCGCTCTCTTCGCATGAAAAATCAGTTGTTGTTTGAACGACCGGATGCGGCAGGTCGTTAACACGCCACACTTCGGTGATCCAATCCTCATCAAGAGGACAGTCAAAATATGGACCCCAGTAATATTCATGCAAATGTGGTTTGTAATAGCTGGATGCTGAAGGCAATCGGTCGTTAATCCAATTTTGCTTTTGTCCCCAAGTCATCACTGAGGGCAAGTGCTCCCTTCGAACAAGATAGGAACGAAAAATGTAATGGGCTTCCTGGCGGTCGAGTTGTCGTCCTTGAAAATCACCGACGCTTTCTTTTCGTCGCCAATTTGTGTAGGCGTCCAGAACCATCCACTTCTGTTTGTCCGGCCCCGTGAGTTCCAAAAAATCAATGGGCGGTGGAAGATCTTCGGTTTGTTGCAACCAGTCGAGGGGCGTCCGGGCAGATGTCCAGGCATTGTAGTTGTGCGGCGTCCACCAATTCTTTTGATTCTCCGCCCATCCGTCGTGCGGCGACTTTTGCAACAACATCGAGGGGTCAAGATCGCGAAAGCTGTCCGGCCATGTGCCTCTTTCCAATGCGTCATCTCGCATGATGGGTGTGCCTTTCTCGGCCAATCCAAAATTATCACTGATTCGCGCGTGGAACTCGTCGTAGGCAAGCCGTAATGTTGGAAAAAATGGCGCGTTGCTTCATTTGTCACCCCGGCAAAACCGTGATGGATGATGGGAATAAGTTGTTGCACCGGCAATTCGGCCTTATTGAAATATTCCCTCCGAATAGTGATGACGATTCCAACATGAGGATAATTGCGAAGATGACTCAGCATCGTCGCCAAGTGATCCTGCCAAAACTGAATTCCTGGACCTTCATTGATGGCATCAATCATTATCAGTGCCCGGTGTCCCGCCGCTTCGCCACTGGCGTTTAGGGCACCAAGGAATGTGTCGCGGTCGCAAGACAACCCAACGATTTGTATAATTCGACTCCACGGTTCGTTTTTGTCGAACTGTTGGCCGAGCAATACAATCGTCGGTAGTCCAAATGCAATGCGCTTTTCCGCGACAGAACACACCAGGTGCGTTTTCCCCAGGCCTGCCTCACCGATTAGCAGCATCGCTGGAAGATTTGCTAGGCTTGCGTTTGGTGATGTGCAAAACTTCGAAACCTCGCCAACGCAAGAATACATTTCACGAAGCCTATAATCGGAAAAAACCTGATCATCGTGTGGTTGCCCATCGCTTTCCTTCCGTTTATTCCAAACTTGATACAATGCGCTCTGCACCTGCTCTTGCGCCGAGGTCAAGGTCTTTTCGAGCTTTGAAAAACCGATTGGCAATGTCAGGTCAAGCGTCAAAGAATTCAAAGTGGCCAGAGCTTCACGAAGGCTGTTGCAAATCTGCTTGCTTGCCTCTTCAATCGCATTACCAGAAAGCAAACATGGCGTAACATCGGCGATCGCTTTATCAAGTTTCCTTCCAAGTTCGCCGAGCGTCGCATAAAAGGCGGGCGTTCGCCCCAAAGCATCGAAGTATTGCACCAACGGCAGATCGAAATGTAAATCCGGTGTATAGCGCTCACCAGCAAGTAATACAGCAGCGTCTAAATTCCGCTTGAGCCACCCAGCATCCATTGCAGGCGTATTGAACCAGAACCAGCAGCGCCCACGGTGTTCTGGTTTGCTGAGCCTTTGTATCAATTCGTGCTCGCCCCACAAAATAAATTCAACCGTCTGGCCACGGTCTCGTGACCATTGAGCCCATTTTGTTCGGTGGTTCTCCCAGTGCTGAAAGGCTGATATTTGATTTGCCAATCGTGAATCAGGAAATTCATAAGGGATGCAGAAGATGAGTTTTGAAAGTTTTAAATGACCATCAAGTGCTTTTTTGACAGATTTATCACATTGCTCCCATCGTTTGTTGTTCAGGCCATCGGTAAAGAATTTGGCTTGCCACCCCCATTCCTCGCCTGTGGGCAATATCCAATAGCATTCTATACCCGAATCTGGTCTGCCTTTGGGTATGAATCTCGAACCATCCGGCATAGCTTCTGCATGGGCAAACTGGCAGCACAATTTTTCAAAGGCTTCTGATTGTGAGCCGTTCCATTTTCTTATTTCGAACCAGGAAACTGAAGGCATAGTATAATTGTGCGTTGGAAGTTTGTGAGCGTCAACCCGCATTCTTAAAATTCAAATTCATGTCGATTCACATCATCATGCCCCACTGTCAACCAATCTTGCAACAGGTGGAGCAAAACCGCAGGCGACAGCGGGCCGGTATATCTGCTCAAACGTCGGAAATGATCACGTTTTCCGTTTCATGGAATCGGCCATCATCCTCAGCGCGACTTCCTCTTTGGCTTTCTGCTCGTCCGGTGCAAGCGCCGGACTATGCCTGCGGATTTTATAGCCATGCGTCCTGTGCTCTCCGGGGAGCTGTGGTGGAACCTGCTCCTTGGTTTCTGCCGCCAGTTTCTGAAGTTCGGCAATGAAATCATCCGGTGAGTAAAAGCCCACTTTTGCCGCCGCTTCCGGGCCAAGTCCACCCTTCACTGTGGCGGCAATGTCCTCCAAACGCTTGGGGCTGGTAGCGATCACGGCAACCAGCTCGAAACCCGCGTCCAGACACTTTTGGACGTTTTCGAATTCATGGCTGGCGCTGGTCGTCACCGTGATTTCAACCGCGATGGCCAAGTTGCCCCTTTTCAGCACCAAGTCAGCGGCCTGATTGGAGTCCTTAGCCAGTTGTTTTTCTACCTCGGCCAGAAAGCCAAGCTTCTGCGCCTCGGCTTGCAACCGTTCTTGAATGGCCTGATGCGTCGCCCCGCCCCGCCCCAAATCGCGAGTCACTTGCGGGCGGCTAGGGTCTGACGGCTTGGTTTCGACAACGGGCACTGGCTCTGCCGGTTTCGGAACTTCGGCAACCGGCTTGGCTGGCGGGGAAGTCGGTGGTTCAACGGCTGGCACACTCGCCCTCGACTTCGTCAGTATCGCTTCCATGTTCGCTCGCGCCGTGCCGTATTTTTTTCTCGAAACCGTAATTACTTCCTGCCGTCGTGCTGCGGCTGAGTTTGTGTCCGTCGTGGCGGGAAGTGGAACGCTTAAATTGAAATCAAAATCGCTGCGTTCAACCCTGCACACGGCTTGGCCGGTTTCCAGATTCCGCAAGTCTTTTGCCTCGAAATATGAAAAACCATCGGCCAGTTTCTTGGCATCGTCGTCGCCGACACGGAACACAATGCGCGTGAACGGATGCGACATGACGGCGCTGGCCACTTCGGGATTGCGCTGCAACTGGTGCAACTCATGGTGCGCCAGCGTCAGACCGATGCGGTATTTGCGCGCCCCGCTCAAAATCTCCGCCATGCTCGGCGTGATGAAGTTGGCGAATTCATCCGCGTAAATCCAATAGTCCCTGCGGGCGGCGATCTGCTGCGCCTGACGGCTCATGGCAATCTGCTGGAATTTCGATACCATCAAAGTTCCGAGCAGATACGAATTCTCCCGGCCCAACAATCCCTCCGGCAATTTCGCCAGAAAGATTTTGCCGCTGTCCATGATATGAGCGAAGTCCAACCGGTTCTCCGGTTGCGATACCATGTGACGTATCGGTTTTTGGGCAAGGAACGTGTCCAGCCGGGTCAGAATCGAGCCGATGGACTTGTTGCCGGACAGATGCGGAAAGCTTTTCTGCCAGTAATACACCACTTCGGAATCTTTGACTGATTTCAGGAATTCATTGCGAAATGCGGGTTCAATCAGGAACCGGCGCAAGTCGGCAATGGTGCCGCGCCGGTCGCTTTCCAAAAAGGCAAGAATGGCGTTTTGAAGGACGCTGTTCATCTGGTCGCCCCAGGTGGATGAAAGACGCTGAAACACGGCAATCAAATCAGACGCCAAAAGGGTCTTCTCAAGCTCGCTATGGGCCGACAGGATGTTGAATCCGATGGAATATTCTGGATCGGCCGGATCAACCAAAACCACGTCATCAATCCGTTCCTGGGGAATGATGCCTAAAATCTTGTCGATTAAATCGCCATGCGGGTCAAACACGGCCACGCCCTCGCCGTTTTCGATGTCCTGCTTTATCAGATTGAAAAGCAAGGTGCTTTTACCGGTGCCGGATGCTCCGATGATAGTGCTCAAGCACCTGCTCCATGGTGATGGCCGCCTTGACGGCCTTGAAGTCAACGAACGATGATTTTGGCATATTTCTCCTGTGGTTATTTGGTTGTGATGAACTGTGCGGCTCCAGAATTGAGCTGCATCCAAAGGCAAGCCTAGCCGCCCCAGAGAAAACCTAGGAGACGGGACCACTTGCCATATTTGGCAAGTCCAAAATGCCTGCCGTGTCGCTGGATTTGCCGCGCCGCCAGATCGCAGAGAACGGGTTTTTTTCCAAAACCGTCCGGTCGGCAAACAGAAACAGGCCGTGGCCGCGTTTCAATTGGGCGCAGGCTTCAAGAAGCGATGTCACCCGCGCGGCAACCGTGGTGACGGTCAGAACCCGGAAACGATGGATGCCGAGACGCCGCTGATGAATCTTCTGCGTCCAGGTTGCTTCATAGGCGATGAGCTTGCGGTAAAAGGAGGTCTGCGTCAGTCCGCTGCGAATAACCGGCATGGTTCCCCGGTCGGCTTCGAGGAAAAAATATACACGCTCTGGCTGGCCGTTCTGATCCTTGTATTCCAAGGCGAATACCCGGTCGGGGATGACGCCGAGCCTGATGCCGCCCGGCGTCTTTACGCGCCACTGAAACGGCTCTCGTTCCGAGCGAAGCGCAAGCTGGTCTTCGTAGAGGAGCGTGATGCCGCCATGTTTTCGACAGGCGAGTTCAAGGGACACCATCACGTCTGAAACCAAGAGCGCGTGTTCAAGGAAAATCCGGCCTACGGCGCGGTTCTTCTCGCCCCAGGACACTTCACGAAAATCCACGTTAAATTCCTGCTTCAAGAATGCCCGGCTTTTGCTTCCCAACCCGTAAATGATGTGTTGCGAGCCGCCTTCGCCGTAGCGGTCAATTTGCGCGCGCGGCCGTTCCAGATATCCGTGGTGGTAAAGCAATTTCAATCTCCGCAAAAGCTGCTGTAGACTGCCGCCAATGAGTTCAACGATCTGCGAAGAACGGAGAAAACGATGCCGGTGAACGAGCCGGATGATTCGACGGTCGCGCTCTGTGAGCCGCATGGAAGCAACCGTGGGGGCGCGTTTGAAGCGGGGAAGGCGGGATGCCATCCTGCCACATTGCCGGAGCTACAAGAAACGAAGAAGACATGACGACTTGCGATTTTGGGCAAGTTTGTGTGTTTCCATCGCACCGATGATTATGCCTTATTGTTGTTTAGCCAAGCAGCGGGGACAAGAAATTCGTCATGGCCCTGTCGCCAGTTACCAACTAAATGAACATTAGAAATTTCGTCCCATGTGATAGACCCGGCATGTTCGGTCACAATTATTTGAAATTGTCCTTTTACGGCGTCAACAAAATGTGAAAGAGCACTAAAAATCCGGTGCACACCATCAATATCCGATGAACCATCGATTCTATTCAAGCCACCCGGAGCTTTTTCCATCGTAGGCCATGCCTCTGGAAAATAAACTTGGCTAGGCTGGTCAATGACAAGGAAACGGGGAACAGGATTCTGATTCAGACTAATAAAATGTTCATGCAAGGCGAGTAATCCGGCAACGTGGTATCCCACCCAGTTTTGCCCGCTGCCCACTTCCCAAAGAAAATCAGTCCGTCCGGAAAGTGTCTTAAATTGGAGGGTTAGTTCGCGGATATTAAGGCGGACATTTCCCGTTGCATGTTCGAGTTTCAGGAGGCGAGCGTAGTCCGCGATTTTGGCTGATATCTTGTCGACAGCAGCGTTGACCCGGTCGCGTTGTTTGAGTGGATCAAGGTGTTTTTTGAGTTCGACAATTTTCTCGGACAATGTTTGAACTTCTTTTCTAAGCTTGTCAACGTTACGGCTAGCGCTCACGTTTTCCAAAGCCTGCTCCACGCGGCCCACAAAAAGATAAATCTGTCGGACACGCTGGCGTTGAGACGCCAAAGCATTGGAGCTATTTTCAAGATATTTCCTTTTCTGACGCACTTTGGAGATAGATCCTTCGCGGTCACGAAGTTCCTGACGTAATACGGCCAGTTCTTGATCTAGCTTTGCTGGCGCTTGATGAACTGAAGCGCTAAGCGATTTCAATTCCTGTGCCAATGTTTTTAGCTCGGCCAAGCGAGAATTCCCTTCGGTGTGAACTGCCGCGCAAACGGGGCACTCATGCGTGTTGCTCAATTTTTCCTCAAACCAGCCGACGCCTTGCAACCGATCCTCTTGGGCGGTAAGTGTTGTATTGTAATCGCCCACAGATGAAGACAATTGATCGAGCTTGCCCAGCCGTCGGCGCATCGAGCCAATTTCCTGCCCCAGCCGATCCTCCTCATTGACTAAGCTGGTTAGCTCTTTGACAGCGGTTTCGCCGGTGCCTTCTTTAATATCTGGAAGATCCATCTTTTGAACAGTCTCGGGCACCTTCTGTAATTCCAAAATATATTTATCCAAAAGCCAACCCGCTTCGGGCGAAGGTGAATCGGGAAGCAGTCCAAGCGTCCGAGCTTGCATATAGTAACTTTCCACCTCCGCTTCCCAAGCGCGGGCTGCGCCGAGACGTGCGTCCAATTCTCGCCGAAGTCGATCAAATTCTCGCTCGGTGTCTTTTAGCTCGCGCTGTTTGGCAAGCGTGTTCGCATCAATAGCACCGAGCACGAGCGGAAAAATGATGCGTAACTTCTCTCGATGTTCGGTGGTATCCGCCTTAAAGAAAAAGGTGTAGGGATTGGCGACAATGTGTTGAGGCTGGAAATTAAATGCCGCCATGTCCCGACAACTTGCCCGTCCACCAAATCCGACATTCTCATCTATGGAGAAATCGAGGTTGGGAAGGTGCGAGATTTGATTAAGCCTGTTTTTCAAATCCTCCACCCGGGCATTTTTTTCAACGGTCGGCGGCACAATTAGCGACAAGCCCTCTGACCAATAAATATCTGTTGTGGTCTGCTGACCCTCCGGATTCCGCCGGGCAATTATCATTTCGGTGTTGGCCAGTTGCAGGTGCAAGCCAAACCAGCCGGTTACTTCACGAATCAGCCCGACGGGGATGGAGCAGTTCTCACTACCAAGACAATAATCAATGATCCAAGTCAGAGTTGATTTTCCGGTGCCGCTCTCACCGGTGATAATATTGATTTTGCCGGGTGCAAAATGGATGATGCGAGGGCTGTGATTCTGGTCTTTAGGCCAGAGAATTATTTTCAGGATCGCGAGTTTCATTAGAATCGTATGTTCAATTGGGTTGAAAGTTGCACTAGTGTCATCTCGGCAAAGGCATGACCGACTCGTTTGGCGGCACCCAAGACGATCTTCACTTCATCCGTTGCATGTATAATCGGCGCAGTTTTTCTACCTGGGATCAAATGGCGTTGATGGTCTGGATCAAGCAAGAGCAAACCAGTATGAAAACCAATGGAGAGCGCGTGGAACGTCCGTTCAGACATGGCCTGCATACGCATCTGAAGGCCAACGGTAATCTCACGATCTTCAGCAAGTGCCTTGTAGAGTGCCCCAGGTTGAGTTTTTGATGTCAGGACTGTCGCCGAGCGCTGGTGAAAAGTAAGGGGCAAAATAAGAAAAGCCAAGGGCAGAGGAACGCCTTCAGTGCGACCGCTGGACTCGTAGGCTTCATGCACTGCCTGCCAGATCACCTCGGCTGCAAGTCCCGTGTTCTGTATGACTCTTTGTTCAAATAAGACATCTATCATGGCTCTTTGATAAGTTTCTGCATGAGTTCCTTAAAACGTGGATGCCAACCGACTTGGACCATATCTGCCAAACGGTGATAGGTGCCCGATGTTAGATACACCTGTTCAGTTTCGCTACCAGCGAGCCTTTCCCGGTGATCCTCCGTGGTGTCTGTGAATATTTCAAAGCCAATATCCTTCTCTGGCTGGGTCTGCTTCATACGCATAACGCGCGCACGAATCTTGTTCCAGCGGGACAGCAACGCGGACTCGAAGGCGCTCCAATCGTCATCTGTCACATTACCCTCAACGGACAGGCGGCTTTTTTCTATATTGCACCGGATGAATTCACGGATGCTATTGTCCACGAGAGTGTCATCATCAGTGACTAAATGAAGTTGCTTAACAAAAGGACTCCCTTTGGTCTGACCAATCTTGTCATCAGTAACTGGAATAAGATGCTCCGCGCGCTCGCGCGTAATTTGCCTTTTCCGTAAATTGATGATTGCGTGAAGTTGATTAACAAAATGATCGCGATGAATCCATGCCGGCTGTTTTTGCTGCCATGCCGCCAACGCAGTCTTATGCAACCAGCCCAAAAGCTCATCGGCGATGGAATCGGCAAACATCAAGCACCATCCTGGCAATTGTAATTGAGCAACGGTTTCTCCGCGCAATTGAGGTCCAGCGCTTGCTTGCGATGCGTCAAGTAACTCACATTTTAAGATGACACTCTGTAGCGTTTTACTCGACGATGGGCGCAAGACACGCGCAATTTGATTGCTAATGTGCTTTGGCGGATTTTGACCGGCCATTTCCAATGCTGCAACACACGCATCAATTTGTGTTTTGGTTTTGGCTTGGCCAATTTGCTTTGCTATGCAGTCCGGTAGCACTTTATTGGTGACCATCAAGAAGCCAGTCGTATTAACCGCTACTTGTTTTGAATCCAAAGCCTCAACCCAAATCGCCAGCGTGTTCCACAAATCTTTAGAACGGTCAGCAAACGGTGTTGCATTTTCCTGAATGGAATGTTTGTCCTGTTCCAACAGTTGGGACATGTTTACTCCGCGCACAGCAACGTCATCATTCGTCTCAATGCCGATGGTTGATCCCGCCGGGCTTTTTGCTAACCAATACAATGCGCGTTCAAATTGATAATTGAATCCAGCATTGGAACCCGGTGCCGAATGACGGTTGAGACTCATGCAAAATCAAGTCCTAATATTTCTGCTAGAACGAAACAAAAATGGGCCGCTTTGCAAAAAAAGACAACTAAAAAATTGACACTAAAAAAACGACTGTTATGCCAATTTAATTTATCTGCTTAACCGTCTGCAACGAAAACTACGCAAAGTCAAAGAGGGACACATCCTCGTGAGCGAGCCGCTTTACGGGTATCGCTATGTTGCCAAGCAAGAGCGGGTTCACGGATACTATGAAATCAACGAGGAGGAGGCTCGTGTCGTGAGGATGCTTTTTGACTGGATTGACCAGGATGGCCTGACGCTTCGGGGAATCGTCCGAAAATTGCAGGAGTTGGGTATCAAGCCAAGAAAAAGCAAACGCGGTGTATGGGCAACAAGCACGTTGAGCAAACTTTTGAAAAATAAGGCTTACATTGGCGAAGCGCATTGGGGAAGCTCCTACGGAGTTGTTCCTGAAAAACCAACCAGCAAGGAAAAATACCGGAAAATTAAAAAAAGCAGCCGAAGGATCAAGCCGGAAAGCGAATGGTTCATTATTCCGGTGCCAGCGATTATCGACAGGAGTGTGTTTGCTCGTGTTCAGGACAGGATAAAGGCAAATTTCCTGCTTTCACAGAGAAACACAAAAAATGAATACCTGCTCACCGGCAGAATTTATTGTATGTGCGGGCGGAAGCGGGCTGGTGAGGGTCCGCAGCGTGGGAAGCACCTCTATTACCGCTGCCTCGACCGGGTGCTGAGTTTTCCGCTTCCGCGAACCTGCATGGAAGCGGCGGTGAACGCCCGAATTGCTGACCGGCTCGTGTGGGACGGGGTCGCTCGCCTCATGACTTCGCCGGAGCTGATGCAAAATCAAATCCGACGCTGGATGGACAGCCAGCACAAACGGAACGATTCATCTGGGGTGGACACCGGGTTCTTGAAAAAGGAAATCGCCAAACTCAAAGATCAGGAGGACAGATATAATAAAGCCTATGGCAGCGGACTGTTCACAATCGAACAGCTAAAGGAATACACGGCTCCCGTCAGGGAGCAGGTTGCCTCATATGAATCGCAAATATTGAAATCAGAACAAGATGAACGAGAAATGCAAACAACCCCCTTACCGGACGAAAAAGAAGTGGTGGTTTTTGCCCAAGAAGCATCTGAAGCCCTTCATGGATTGAATTTCAAGGCAAAGAAGGCCATAGTTGCGAACGTTGTAGAGCGCGTGGTTGGAACAAAGGATAAATTACAAGTATATGGATTCATTCCAGTAACAACAGAAACAAATGTCAATGTATTCACTAACGATAGGCATCGTCAGGGCATACCACGACACATATTTTGTGAAAATAGAGCCAAGAATATACCTTTTCATTTTAAGGTAGACATACCATTACGTATGGTTAGTCACATACACAATTAGAGACCTCTAATGATATGATGTCTTTTCAGTGTTTGACAGAAATATAATAACGTGTTACAATATAATGTTGAATGCCGAGCCGGACTGGTTCGGCTTTTTTATGCCACCTGCCAGATTTGGCAAGTGGACCCGTCTTCGATAATTTACGGCACCCGGCTATTGTGGCTCTGTTCGCGCACAGGGTTTGTTCACATTGCCACCATGTCTTCGCCTCAACTTACAAATTATCTGAGAACCAACCGAAACCGCCTTGCGCTTTGGCAGGAGGAAACGGCCTTTTTGCTGGGCTTCAAGGGCGAAGACAAGGGAGGCAAGGTGTGTCGTGATGAGAAGTTCACCCGCGAGCCAAGCCTTCGGTCGGCACTGGCGTATGAGGCGATATATGGGCGGTCGGTCCGCGAACTATTTGCCGGCCTGTATCAGCAGATCGAACAGGAGGTGGCGGAAAGAGCCAAACTGCTCACTTACCGGAAAGCTGGGAATCAAAACCCCAAGAGGCATCAGGCGCTTGCAAGTCTGGTTTCAAGGGTATTGCATAATCCATCACAAATATGAATCAAACACCATTAAAACATTTTCGCATCTTGGCTGTCGCGCTTTCTGCCGGGGGCTTTGGCTTTGTCGTCATGGAAGGGCAGAGAACGATTATTGAATTTGGTCGCCGGGTGGCGGACGGGGACAAAAACGCCCAATCCTTAGCCAAGCTGGAAAAGCTGCTTAATTTTTACCAGCCTGACGTTTTGGTGCTTCAAGACGTGGAGGCCAAAGGTTCGCACCGCTATCCTAGGATCAAAACGCTCAACCGGCAAGTCAAACGGATGGCGGAGAAGCACAAAATTAAGGTGAAACTGATTTCAAAGGGGCAATTGCGGACTTTGCTGCTTGGCAATCCAAGGGGAACAAAACAGGAAATGGCTGAAATGCTCGCGTCTCAATTTCCAGATGAACTAGCTTCGCGTTTGCCGCCGAAACGCAAACTGTGGAAAAGCGAGGACAGCCGCATGGATATATTCGATGCGATGGCACTGGCTGTGGTGTTTCGACTGGAACAGTAAGGCTACGATCAGAGCGTGCTAATTTGGCACCAAACCACGGCGGCAGTGCGGCACAAAACCTCAAATCGTTGTAATGCCAATTGGGGAAGAACTACGATGGGAATTAAATCCTTAACACCTGCCGCACATGACCAACCGCCAAATCCCCGAAGTGACACCGCAAGCTTGGAGTAAAAAACGACAGCCGGTGCAACGGCTCGCATCATAAACGTCGTAGCATATTATCTCTCACACTTACGAAACTGCCGCTGTAGCTACGCTGTCAAGAAGGTGCTACGCGTGACGCTTACGGCAAGTTTTACGATGTCAAAAAAGTTCGTAACAACTGACGAACGACGCCACGGGCAGACTGACATTTGCTTTTGGGGCGAAGCGGTCGCGTGACGGCACGGGACCGCGTAGGGTGGAACTCACCTTCTATCAAGAGCTTCATCAAGCTGTTTCAAAACATTTGATAAATGGCGCGTTCTTGAACTGTCAAAATTCCATCTTCCTCTTTCAACACCCGTCGCAAGGCGATTCGGGATTCACCCAAAAACTCCGTGCTTATATTGCTGGCTGCTTGACGACTGGCAAACGCCACAGCTTCGCTCAACTCTTTGAACTTCCGTTTTTGCAGCTCGGCGGCCAAAAACAGCAGATATTCGTAAAGCTCCCGGTTGTTGGAAAAAGGCTTCATTTCTCAGGCCGATTACGAGCGCCGAGGTTTTTCAAGACGTTCCAAACTCCCATAAGGGGAGCGCCTTCTTCGATCTCTATGATGTGTTGCCCGCCATCCACGGTTAGTATCCGAACTTCTCGCATTTGCTCTTTTTTGATTCCTGTTACCAAAAGTTTTTGGAAATCAGCAACTGCATCTTGGACTGTCTCAATTGCGAGAGTTTTCGTTTTACCACCTGTATGCCAAATTATTCGTTTGGTAGTAATGAGTAGCCACTTATCCTGACTTTCCATACTACCAATCACAGGCAATTCCTCTTCGAACAACTGAATTTCTCTGAGTAACAGTTGTTTTTGATGAGGCTCTAAATTCTCAAATAAGCGGGTGTAGCGCCCGCCCTGTCCCTTACGGATGAAAACCGCAGACAATGTGCTCTTAAGCTTATCTGAATTGTTCATGATTAACGCACTGCTCCTTGTAATAAGATTGTTGTTGGATTTACTTGGGTGAACTGAAATCCCAGCCTTCCAGCCACTGCTGGGCTCATGTTAAAAAGAGAGGGATTGATAACGGAGGTTCCGGTTATGCTGATTTGAGAAGCCCCTGCAGCACGGGCTTCAGAATTGAGGGTATTTACGAAAGAAAAAGCCCCTTCGCTATTCTCAGTGGCATATAACCCCCAAATATTCACATTATAGGATGTGCCTACCAGTCCAGCATTTCCCGCTACTTCATATCCCGCAATGGTGCGAATTGTGCCAGTGTTAAAGGCTGCATTCGCCATCGGTTCAAGCGCCGTGCTACTTGCACTTGCATTGAGTAGTCCCGCTTCGGGAACCATCGACATCACTGCCAACTGTGCGAACTGATCTAGTTGCTTCTGCCATTCCGGACGCGCTGCTTGCGCCTGCTGATAGGCGTCAATTTTCGCGTTTAAGTAATCAATTGTTTTATCCACCCAATCCGGCTGTTCATTTGCCAACGCCAAACCAAACGGGTCGGCTAAATTCGCCGGCACCGCGCTTGAACCTGTCAGCCAGGAAACACTCTGATTGTCGCCGACTGCGCCCAAGCCGCTCGGATCGAGGTAACTTACCGGGTTGCCGTTGAACGCGGCATACATGTTCAACCCGCCTTTGAAACCCGTCGGGTCAGGATTCAGGAACCGACAAAGGAACGGATTGTAGTATCTGGCCCGCATGTAAAGCAGACCATTGGGATCGGTCATGACACCATATCTGCCGTTGAATAAAAACGGCGTGTCGTTCGTGCCAGCGCGATAAGTCGTCAGCCCGTAAAGGCTGTATTCGATACGGTCGGTGACAAGGCCGTTGTCGCCCGTCAACGCAATCGTCGAGCCGCGATAATCGTAATGATATGTCAGCGTGTTCGTGCCGCTCGCGGCTTCGGTGACTTGATACAGCAAACCCGGCCCATAAACATAGTAATTCGTCACGCCGTTTTTTATCCGCATGAGCACCTGTGGCAGCTTGGCATTGGGAGTGACCACGAAAACCGTCGCGTTCGTGCCTTGCGTCTGTCCGATGCGGTTGTTCATCGCATCGTAAGCGTTGGTGACGCCGCCCGCATTCAAAAGCCTGTTCCTCGCGTCGAACGCGTAGTTCGTGAAGGTTCCGTTTGGTAACGGCGCAAAAGTCAAATTCCCATCGGGGTCGTTCGATACGGATGAACCATTAAACGTTGCCAGCCGGTTGTCGTTGTCATAGGTCATCGTCCTTGTCGGCACGGTCACGGAATGCGGCAGAGGCGCGGCAAACTCCCACTGCATTTCCGCCGCCGCATTCCAGTTGTGCCGGAACCATGCGATTGGCAATGTATTGCCCATTTGCTCCCAAATGTTCGTCAATTCGCCAGCAGCATCATAGGCCAGCGTCCGACAGGTGCCGTTGGGCCGCGTGATGCCGGTCAAGTGCCCGGCCAAATCGTAGCCGATGCCGGTCTTTCTCCCCGCCCAATCCGTCACGTTCGTCATGTGATTGTTGCTGTCGTAGGCGTAATATACATTCTTCCCGCCCGGATAAACCAGATTCGTCAGATTTCCGCCGGCATCATAGCGATACTGAATCAAATTGCCATAAACGTCCTTGTAGCTGGAGACGCGGTTGTATGCGTCGAACGTCCAGGCGTTGGTGCTGCCATTTTCGGTCACGTTGGTGCGGTTGTCGTTGGCATCGTAACCATAGGCGGTTGTGCCCACATTGTCAGCACGGCTGATCAACCTGTTCTTTGCATCATAACCGTATGTGGTCATTTGGCCCGCAGGGTCTTTCATGGAAGCCGCCAAACCTTGGTGATTAAATATCATGCCGTTGGAACGGCCCAGCGGCGTGATGGTGTTGGTCAATCGGTTCGCGGGGTCAAATTGGAACTGCCATGTCTGAACGTTGCGGTTGGTGAGGATGATTTGATTTCCGGTGGCGTCGTAAGCCCGCAATGAAACGTGTCCCGCGCCGTCGGTCAGTTGGATCAATTCACTCCGCGCGTCCCAGGTCTGGCTGTTGGTCTCGTTCGCCGCGTTGACGGTGGTGAGTTTCCGTCCGTCGGCATCGTAGCCAAACGTGATGGTTCGCAACACCGGGTCGGTCGCGGCAATCAAATGTCCGGCCGCATCGTTGGTATATTGCGTCGCGCCTTTGAGCGGGTCGAGCGCGCCGATCAGCCATTCGCGCCCATCATAAAGATTGGTAACGACAGGCGCGCCTTGCGACACGGCGGGCAAGGTTGTGGCGAGCAGGTGGCGTGTGGCGCTCCACGCATTGCTGGTGACATTGCCGCGTGCGTCGGTCGTGCTGGCGACATTGCCCACGGGGTCATAGGCAGTCGTGACAACGACGTTTGTCGGCGCGACGGAATTGGTCATCTGGCGGCGATTATTGTAGCTGAAAGTGGTCAGATTCCCGTTGGCGTCGGTGTGGCTGATCACGTCGCCGAGCGCATTGTTCACGAAACTTTCGCTGCCGAGGCCGTTCGGGTGGGTGATGCTATTCAACTGCCCGTAAGAATCGTAACCGTATGTGGTCATTCCGCCGGAATCGGTGCGCGTGTGGAGCGTGCCGTCCGCGTTGTAGGCGTAATTGACCCAATCGCCTGCGCCGTTGGTCTGGCCGGTCAATGAAAACTGGCTGTTATAACCGTAGTTGGTTGGAATTCTGCGCTTATCACGCGAGAGAAAAAGGTTATTCTGGCTATCAAAATAGAATAACTCGGTGCGGTTCAGTTGGTCATGACTTAAAGTCATATTATTATTGCCGTCGTAAATATACCAGCAGGTTTCATTCAGTGGCGACGTATTTGTTACGATGTGGTTCTGACCGTCATACAAAAGTTGTGACAAGTTGCCAAGCTGGTCCCGCAGGCTGATGAGCCGGCCTTGGTCGTCATAGGAGAAAACGCGCTGGCTTCCCGCAGGGTCTTGCTCGACCGTTTGCCAGCCTGACCAGAAGATTTGCCATGTCTTGTTGGGATCGCCCTGGGTGTTTTGCACCGTCACATGCCCCAAGGCGTCGTAAACGTTGCTAACCACCATCAGGCCGGAAGCGTTATACGTCGCCGTTATCTGGTGATTCGTGTCATAGTTATAATTGCCGTTTGGGAGCGGGGGCGTGTTGTGATCGGGGTCGGTGTATGAAATTAAATCGTCTGCGGGGAAATCGTGGCCGTAGGCGATGTAACGGCCGGTGCTGTCCTGCACTTCTGAAAGAATTCCGCCGACATAGTCAAAAGTGAGCGAACGGCCCTTCCAATCCGTGACAGTCTGCACCAGGTTGTTGGAATAGGTGGCGGTCAACGTGTTGCTGTATTGGTCAACAATGGTGCTCAACCATCCGAGCGAATTGAAATTGAACGTGTTGCCGTGGCGCTCTTGCAGGCTGTAAGCCGAGCCGTTATTGGTCAGCGTCATGGTGCAATTGGCGGGCGGCGTGAAAACGCCGTTGGGCTGCTGGACAAACTGCAAGGTATCCTTACCGAGATTGATGGACACGCCATTCTTGGTGAGCTGGTCAATGCCCCACTTGGCAATCAAGGCCGTCACCATCCAGTTTTTAGGATCGGGTTGCGCGTCGTTGTAGAGGCCGATGGCTGCATAGGTTGCCACAATCATGGAAGCCGCCTGTGCCGGCGTGGTGCCGCCCAAGCCCGCTTGCGGTGCGGCAACCGTGTTTGCGTTCACATAGTAGTTATGCACCCAGCCGTAGCCCAGGGCCACCGGATTGCTGTAACGGCGTGTGCCATTGTAATATCGCGTGAGGGTTATCCCGCGCGGCTCGGCCTGTCCGAGCGACAGGTCGGTGTTTTCCACTTGAAACGTGCCGTCCGCCGTGTCCACCGGATCGGCGGCGGTTGGGGCGGGGGTGGAAGTTGGTGTCGAGGCATAGAATGCCGGCTGATTCTGGCTGGATGAGTCAATGTAAGGAACATTGACGCTAACGGTTAAATAGGACGAATAACCGCCATTATAGCCGCCGCTGATTTTAAATTCCGTAACCGCTTCGGCGTTGGTAATGTTCAAATGCCCGACATAGCCGTAACCCTTCCAGCTTCCTGTCCCCGCGACATAGTTTGTGGCGCTTTGCGGCAACAACACGTAATAGCCCTGGTTGACAAGACCGTTGAGGGAGATGATCTTGGCCGTGCTGTAGCCGCCTGCGGTTAACTTGCTTTGGACACTGAAGCTTGACCAGTTTGCACTGCTGGCCAGAAAAATGGACTGCCCGTTGGTGTTGGCGATTTCCAGCATTTTCACCGTCGAGGCGCCCACGATGTTTGTGTTCTGGAGTTGTTCGATGATTCCGTGTTCCAACGCGCTGGAAAAATAACAGTTCAAATCAAAATACCTGCTCTCGATGTCCTCATTGGTAGTATCCCAGCCGGAATTGGAAATGAATCCGGCAATCTCAGCAATATCCACGTAATACCCATTCCCGGTTTCCTGTGCCACACGCCCCATGCGGCAATGACATTGTGGCAGGATGCCCATTTGCGGTTCCATCAAATGGCTGGCATTTTCAGTTTGCAGCATCCAATTCAGCCCCATGACGTTTAACGTCTCGCTCACCACCTGCCGCGATGTGTTGCTCAATCCCTGCATGAGATAGTCGTCCAGCCGGTTCTGCCGCTCCTGCAACCAGCCCCAATCCGGCTCAAACGCATACGTCAGGGCGTAGGTGGCGTTGGTGCGCTGATAAGAATTGGTGAGGTTCAAGTTGGCGAACGGCGCATCGAGGATTAGCGTGTTATTGGTGAAATTCCAATCCCCAAACGGCTGATCGAAATTGATCGCGACATTGGTGGATCCGCTTGAACCGCTCGTTGTGTTTTGCGCCAATAACGTGTCCTCCTGCCACAGTTGGGCCAGACCATTGCTGTCAAAAGTCAGGGACAATCGCTGGCCTTCCAATTGCGGCGCGAAGCATTGATAGTTGGTGCCCGCAAAGCTGATGCTCAACGTCGCCATGAGGTTGGTTGGTTCATTGGACCAGTTCGTCACATCCATTGCCGGATAACTGGACCAATGATACACCGGGAATAAAAGGCTGGTGGGCAGTGACATGTTCGTCGAAGCAACAATCTGCCAACCTCCAAGAACCTGTTGCACGCTGACATTGGCTGGCAATGAACCTAGAAGGTTGGTGGTGTAAGTGGTCATGAGTCCGCGCAACGCCGCCTCGTTCAAGTTGGCCACATAGTTGCTGGTATTTGTGCCGGCGGCTGCGGACATGACGCCGTTGCTGCTGAATCCCATTGCCGAGGCAATGTTGACGACGCTGGCGACCGGCTCGCTCACCTTGAAGGCCGGGTCGAGAAGATAATTGGTCCCGCCTACCGTCACCGCCACCCACACCCGCTGAAACAACAGTTGATTGGCGTAATTTAGGTAATACGTCGGATAACCACGGATGTTCCACAAAAGGTTGTACAGATAATTGGACGTGTAATTCCAGTTGCTGTTGGTCAAATTCAATTGGAACCAGTGGTGAACATCGTTGTGGGTTCCATTGGTGGCGTCATACGGAATCCCCATCCAGCCGAATTGATAGCTGGCGTTGTATCCGGCGGCCCTCAACATGGCCACGAGCAGGGCGGATTGATCAAAGTCGTTGCCGCTCTTTTCAAGCAACGTCAACTCCGCGCCTTTCTTTGACCCGAAATAAACCACGTATCTTATGTGGTCGTGAACATAGTTGTAAATCTTGACGGGATTATCCTGCAAACCGTTGGCCAGCGCCTGGATGTCCGGTGTGATTGCCTCGGCGATATTCGTCGGGCTTTGTTGCGTCAAGAGGGCGCCGAAGGTGAAGGCCGGCTGTGGCGCGGACGGCGTGGTGGTTTGTGGCGTCCCGGAACTGTCATTGGGAATGGACGGAGTGGTGTTTCTTCCAGAAACATTGACCCAGCCCGGATTATCGGATTGCGCGTTGCCAGCCATCGTCACCATCGTCAACCCGATCAAAATCGAAAGTCTCAGTGTCTTCATATTCATTCCCTCTGATTATTGTGAGACGGATAGCACGTTGCCCTCGGCGTCCGTGCTGATGCTCCCGTTCTTGACGCCCGAAACGCCATTCAACCAGTCCGCAGCCGTGTAGTTGTAGGTGGCGTGCTGTGTGGTCACATTGCTGATCTGCGGATTCAGGCCCAGCAAGACGTCCCAGCCGTCCCGTATCCCGTCAGGATTGGAAATGGAATTTGTCGGGTTGGTGTGCGAAACCAATAATTCGTAAGCATCCGTCAATCCGTCCCCGTCGCTGTCGAGCGGTGTTCCCAAAATTACGAACGCATCTTGACTGCTGATGTTCATGGTGTAATTGGTGAAGTGACCGCCCTGCCCCAGCCAATACCAGACACCATTGGTGAGCGCACCTTGCAAGGCTCCTGTGGCAAAAACGTCATACATATAACCGTCCTGTCCCCCCTCTATTGTGAACGAGATGGCCGTTGTGTTGGTGCTAACCGCAGTTGCTGTCACGTTCGTCATCCAGACTTGATAAGCGTTGGTGCCGTAAATGCGGGTGGATGCCAAACCATTCGCTTGCAGATAACCCGCCCCGGTGATCACGTCCGGTGTCACTGCGTTGGTGGATGGCGAAGACGGAGCGGAACTGATGACGGCCTGCATATATTCCCAATTCACCGGATTCAGAAAGTAATAAACTTCGCTGGCGCTGAAGGCGCGATGAACCTTGTTGGAATCCAAAACGACATCGTATGTTTTGATGTCGTCAAGTTCGCCCTCGGCTTGATAAATGCCATTGCTGTCGCTGCCGAAAAACACACCATTGGCAAGAGCATTCGGCCCCGGCCAGATGTTCAAGCCGCCGGGATCGTTCGTCAATTGCTCTCCGTCCAGATAAAGCGAGACGTTCGTGCTGGAATACGTCAGCGCGATGAAATGCCAGTAGTTCGTCGTGAAATCAATCGGCGCGGAAAGGGTGTAGGTGTTTCCCGAACCGTCATTGGTTTGCGACGAGAAATAAAGGTTCGCCCCCGCCGGATCAACGTAGATGCTCCACAAGCCAAAGCTTGAATCCGGCGTGTAGCCGCCGATTTCAATCAGTCGTCCATATTCCTGCGGGCCAAGCCCGCCGCCCGCGTCGTTGGTGCTGCTCCAGCTTGGGGCAAACCAAAAGGTCACGCTGCCGCTGTCAACGGCAATTTCATTGGTTCCACCTTCGGCGGTGTTGTATTGCAGCCATGCCTGAACATTGGTGTTGGCGACGAGGGACGTGCCGTTGCCAAACAGCATCGAAGTGATGTTGGTGAATGACATCGGCAGGTAGCCCGAATCGCTCGTCCAATAATTTGTGTCGGTGAAAGACCATGAATCGAGCGGGTCGGGCAGGCCGGATTTGATCGGTGGTGGAGCCTGGGCAAATCCGCTGACGGCGCAAAATAAAAGGCCCGCGGCAATGATGGCGCGGGCCGAAATACAGGTGTGCTTGCGGGAAAGATTCTCCTCTCCACTGGTCATTTTCATAATTTTGTCCGATTCGCCATGCTCGCCCTCTAAAAAACAATGGTGCTGTTTTATTCCTTTTCTCCGTCTTTGCAAACTATTTTATGCCCAAGCCCTGCCATATCTATATGTCTAATTTACTATATTAAGAGCCAGCCAGCCTAGACGTGGTTCGGCATGTCGGATTTGGCCAAAACGAGCGTTTTGCGCGGGATGCGGACAATGCGCTCGTCCGGGCCGCAACCGGCGGTAGGCGGCAGCATTCCCGCTGCTTCGGTGATGTCCGTGCCGATCACAGCAAAGTCGCCGTTGTCGAGTTCCCAAATATCCGGGCAACCGGAGCACCCAACTGATTTTGCACCGTTCTCGTGCGGATCGGGTCCGAGCCTGCGAAGAAAAAAGGATTGTGCATTCATGAATACGACAATCGGAGAATTGCTGGAAAAATGCAAGGACAAAATAGCACATATATCGGGTTTTATTCCAAGCCGCTTCCTGTTTCCGTAAGGCATCGTGGCATATCCGTATCGTCGCATTGTCGGCCAAGAAATCCGCGCCCATCGCAAGCAGGCAGGGCTAAGCCAGGAGAAATTGGCTGAAAAGGCCAGCTTGAGTTACAAATACTTGGGCGAGGTCGAACGTGGATATGTCAATGTCTCGTTGGATTCCTTGATGAGAATCACCAAAGCCCTGAAGATTCGGCTGCGGGATCTTGTGCGTGACGCTTAAAAAAATTCTATCATTCCAGGCCGCTGGTCGTGGCCGGCTATTTCGTGATACAATGGTGGTATGGTAGTCGGGGAATGGATTTCACAAAACTGGTTCAATCTTTTCAGCTCCGCCGGCATCATCGGCGGCTTGTGGTTCACCGCTGTCTCGCTCCGTTCGGAGACCAAGACCAGGCGGGTTGCCAATCTGCTGACCATCACCGCCAATTATCGGGAGGTCTGGAAAGAATTCTTCCGTTCGCCGGAACTGGCCCGTGTCATTGATCCTTCGGCGGACATGGCAAAGCAGCCGATCACGCCAGCGGAGAAATATTTCGTGAACATGATCATTTCACACACGAGCAGCATGTATGAGGCGCTCAAGGACGAGCTGGTGACAGGGCAAGAAGGGTTGCGCCGGGATAGCTATCGCACAGGCATTGACCAAGAATCGGCGAGGCGCAGTTTGGAGTTTGGTATTTGCAACTTTGGTGGGATTATGCACTTGACAAACTTTCCAGTTTTGGCAGAATGGGGACATGAAAACGAAGCCAGCGCAAAAGGACATAACCCTGATTCAACTCTTTGACCGTTTCGCCACGGATGAAAAGGCGCGCAA
>Ga0326727_10007340_pt1 | contig 29232 bp, 25 predicted proteins | sample MB2enrmetagenome_FD_207643 | JGI IMG/M metagenome (GOLD analysis project Ga0326727, IMG submission 207643) | Lab enriched peat soil microbial communities from McLean, Ithaca, NY, United States - MB29MY | ecosystem: Environmental > Terrestrial > Soil > Wetlands > Peat | place: USA: New York... | reverse complement strand
CTGCGTTCTTTGCGTTCTCTGCGGTTAAAATCCTTATCCCAGGACTAATTCGAATGAGCGCTTCACTTGCCCCTCCCGACCCGGAAAGCGCAACTCGGCCTGCCGCGCCCTGCGCCCCGCTGCCGTGGACGGCATGGCCGCGTCACGGCATCGGCCGACAACCGCTCTCGACACTAACTGCCCTCGGCCCCTCGCCAGATTCCCGAATCGCAATGTTGACTTTTGCCGGAAGTTAAACATGCTTGTTTTACATGAAGACAGCGACGTTGAGAAAACTGCGGCACGACTTCAACAGCGTGTTCGCCTGGGTGGAACAAGGCGAGCCGGTAGGCATCAGCAAGCGCGGCAAGATCATCGCGCTCCTCTCGCCGCCGCCGGCCCCCAAGCCGGCCAAGCCGCAAAAACGCCCCAACTTCACCGCCCGGCTCAAGCGCATCTACGGCGACTTGGTCTTGCCGGGCGACGTGGTGGTGGAAGAACGCGAATCCCGGCCCTATTGAAGCGTCAGCGGCCAAGCCTGAACCCTCCCCGCCATGCGCGCCTACGCCGACACCAGTTTTCTGGCCCGCGTTTACACTCCGCACGCCGATTCGCAGAAGGCCCTATTGTGGCTCCAGCGCGCCCGCGAACCGCTCCCGTTCAGCCCGCTGCACCGCCACGAGTTGCGCAACGCCATTCGTCTCCGCGTCTTTCGCGGCGAGATTACCCCGGAGCAGCGCAAGTTGGCGTTCGAGGAGATCGAGTCCGACCTCGCCGACAGCATCCTCGCGCACATGCCCATTCCGTGGACAGACACCTTCCGCGAGTGCGAGGCACTGGCAGCGGCGCACACGGAAAAACTCGGCGGGCGCAGCATTGACCTGCTGCATGTCGGGCTGGCGCTGGCCTTAAAAGCCTCCGAGTTTCTGACGTACGACACGCGGCAAGCGGCTTTGGCGAAGGTGGCGGGGCTCAAAGTGAAACCATGATAGCGGTCTCAACCATACTGCCCCGAGCAAAAGGGATCGCTGCAAGCAGACCGACCTGGAACGCCGCTGCTACGCCAACGGCTGGCTTTCGCTGGGCCAGGCCGCCCGGATGGCCAAGGTCGACCGCTACGCTCTCGGCGCCGCCTTGGCCGAGGGCGGCATCGCTCCCCGGCATTCCACCGAGGACCTCGGCGCCGATCTCCACTGGGCTGACCCCTTCGACTTCGAAGGAAGCAATGCCACTGGTGCGTCGCCGTTCTCCTGCCGCGTTGGCGCGGGAAACTGAGTAGCTTCGCAGCGTGGCAGAGAATCACGTCTCCACATTTACCGCCCGTCCCGTTGACCAACGTAAGCCGTTGGGCAGGGTCACCGTGGAAGTGCCCTGGAGCATTTAACGACCTATGGACAACGGCTGACTTTTCTTGGTCTGACCCTGCGCCCGAGGTGGTGAATGTCGCCGAAGAAGTCCACGCCACCTTTGTGCCAACGAGCAAAGCTCCGTAGGAGCGCCATGTTTATAGAATCGTTGCCATTCAGAAATCAGCCCAAGCTCCGTAGGAGCGGCACGGACGAGCGCCGGCGGGGACGCCGCGGCGGATCGGGTCGCACGCGGGGGCGTCGCTCCTACGGAGCTTAGGAGAATGAGATTATTGGAAGGCCGGTGCGGGCTATAAACCTGTCGCTCCTCCGGAGCTTTCGGACACGCTCGCCGCTATGAAAAGCCCGGGTTTCTGGACTCGAATCCTGCGTGATCTTCTTTGTGAAGAACCTCGGTGAATTCGACAGCCTGCCCCGCCTGCGATGGGCCTGGCGGTGCTCACGGCGGTCAATTCGCACCACCTGCCGAATTTTCTTGGCAATTCGGAATTGTGCGGAGGGTGAGGCTCCGCGAGTGCCATAAGGCGGCGCAAGTTTTGCAGGCCGGGCCGGTTCAATTGCAGGGCCAGGACTGCGGCCCGCCCGATTGGGATTTTCCCCGCCATTTCCGTTGCGTCCGCCCTCCAGCCGAAATGATCGCTCCAGAGTTGACAGGCTCGCGGCCCAATGCACTATTAGTGCATGAGCAAGTGCATTACTATTGACGACGCAACCTATAAGCTGCTCCTGTCATTAAAAGAGGGGCCTCGCGACTCTTTCACCAAGGTCATCCGGCGCAACGTTTATAAGCCGCTGGAAACCTGCGGCGAGCTGCTGGACTCCTACGAGAACGACCCGCCGCCGCAGAAGGCCGACCTGGACCGGCTGAGCCGAATTGAACGCGAGCGGGGCCGGCGATCAGGAGGACGCAAGTGATAGCGGACACCACGTTCTTGATCCATTTCCATCGCGAGGGCATTGCCGGCCAAAGAGGGCCTGCTCGGGCTTTCTTTGCGGGACACCGCCGCGAAGCGATCCGCACATCCATCGTTAGCGTCTGCGAGATCGCCCCCGGCTTCGAGGCGTCCTGGGAGGCGTGGGAGTACTTCAAGAGGTGGGAGGTCCTGCCTCTCCACCGGGGCATTGCTGAGGCGGCTGCCGATGTGGACCGCGAACTCATGGGCCTTGGCCATCGGCTTGGAGAGAATGATAATTGGATCGCCGGATTCTGCCGCTACTACCGCCAGCCGATCATCAGCCGGGACGCGGCTTTCGACCGCGTTCGCGGTCTGCGCCGCCTGGCTTACTGACCCGCATCCGAACTGGCTGCCCGGCCCCGGGAACGATTCCGCTTGCTGGAACCACCGTTTCCCCCAATAGTGCCCTGCATGACTTCGGGCGCTTGGCGCAGCGGTTAGCGCGTCTCGTTTACACCGAGTAGGTCGGGGGTTCGAATCCCTCAGCGCCCACCAGCGTTGTATGGCTAATTGGCGGAGCGGCCGGAGACGCCTTTGGTGCCTGTGACAATGGCGCGGGCGGCCTCTTTTGGGCGCAAGGAGCGGACCGCTTTGCCGGCAGTCCACATCTCGGAGTTGCCGATGGCGGCCAGTTCTTTGCCCAACTGCTGCTGGTAATCGGGTTTGCCGCAGGCGGCCAGGACGCGCTGGCATTCCTGGCCGCTCTTGACGCGGCGGTAGAGTTCCTTGAAGACGGGGAGGACGGCCTTTTTGAAACGCGGTTTCCAGTCCAGGGCGCCGCGTTGGGCGGTGGCGGAGCAGTTGGCGTACATCCAGTCCATGCCGTTTTCATCGACCAGGCGGATGAGGCTCTGGGTGAGTTCCTCGACGGTTTCGTTGAAGGCCTCGCTGGGGCTGTGGCCGTGGGCGCGCAGGACCTCGTATTGGGCCTCCATGACGCCGGCCAAGGCGCCCATGAGGACACCGCGTTCCCCGGTCAGGTCGCTGAAGACCTCGTGTTGGAAGGTGGTGGGGAACAAGTATCCGGAGCCGATGCCGATGCCGATGGCCAGGCAGCGTTCCTCGGCCCGTCCGGTGGCGTCCTGGCCAACGGCAAAGCTGGAGTTGATGCCGGCGCCGGACAGGAAATTGCGGCGCACGGAGGTGCCGGAGCCTTTGGGGGCTACCATGATGACGTCCACGTCTCTGGGCGGCACGACATGGGTGTATTTCTGGTAGGCGATCGAGAAGCCATGGGAGAAGTAGAGGGCGTCGCCCGGCTTGAGGTTCCGCTTGACGGCAGGCCATATCGCCCTCTGGGCGGCATCCGACACGAGCATCTGGATGATGGTGCCGCGGCGCACCGCCTCCTCGATATCGAACAGGGTCTTGCCGGGCGCCCAGCCGTCTTTGACCGCGCGGTCCCAGTCGCGCCGGAAGGCGCCGGCTTGGCCGATGATGACGTTGAAGCCGTTGTCGCGCAGGTTCAGGGATTGGGCCGGTCCCTGGACGCCGTAGCCGAGGACGGCGATGGTCTCGTTCTTGAGCACCTTGCGGGCCTTGGCCATGGGGAACTCTTTGCGGGTGACGACTTTTTCCTGGGTGCCGCCGAAGTCAATAATTGCCATATAGTTGTTCTCCGAATCAATCTCACTTGCGCGCCAGGGCCACTTTGCCGGTGCGGGTCAACTCGATGATGCCGAAGGGCTTCATCAGGCTGATGAATTTCTCGATTTTGCTTTCGTCTCCCGTCACCTCGATGGTCAGGCTCTTAGGCTGGACATCGACGATTTTGGCGCGGAAAATATCGGTGATCTGCATCACCTCGGCGCGGGTCCGGGAATCCACGGCCGTTTTCACCAGGACCAGTTCGCGGTCCACATATTCGCCCTCGCGGAAGTCTTGCACCTTGAGGGTGTCGGGCAGCTTGTTGAGTTGCTTGACGATCTGATCCAGGGTGGCGTCGTCGCCCCGCGTAACGATGGTCATGCGCGAGGCAGTAGGGTCTGCCGTGGGCGCCACGTTGAGGGTGTCAATATTGTAGCCCCGCCCGCTGAACAGCCCGGCTACGCGGGTCAGCACGCCGAACTTGTTCTCGACCAGGACCGAAATGGTGTGTCGCATAATGCCCCGGATATTCGCGGGGTGCAAAACCTAGCAACGCGCCGATGCGGGGTCAACAGGCAAAATCATTGAAGTTCCAATTCTCGATGGTTTCGAGGGATTGGCCTTTGGTTTCGGGCACGCACCGCCAGACCAGGGCAATGGTCATCACGCAGAACGCGGCGTAGAGGAAGAAGGGAAAGCCATGATGAAACCAGGCCAGCAGCCACCGATTCTGGTCCATCATGGGGAAGGTCTGCGAAACGATGAAATTGGCGGTCCACAGGCATACGGTTGCCACGGCCATGCTCCGTCCGCGAATCCGCGTGGGAAAGACCTCCGAGAGGATGACCCAGGTCACGGGACCGACCGCCAGGGCGAAGCTGGCGATATAGCCCAGAATGAACAGGAGCACCCACATCTCGGTTCTCTGGAGGCATGCGGCCAGGCCGATTGCGACCAGGCAGACGCCCATGCCCAGCGAACCGAGGATCATCAGCGGCTTGCGTCCCAACCGATCCACCGTCCATAGGGCGACGATGGTAAAGAGCAGGTTTACCGCCCCGACGACCACGGTTTGCAATAACGCGGCGTCGCTATGGGCGCCGAGCTTTTTGAAGATGTCCGGCGCGTAATAGAGGAAGACGTTGATGCCGGTGACCTGCTGCAAGACAGCCAGGGCGATGCCGATGAAAAGCACCGCCCGCGCCCCCGGTTTGAAGAGGTCCCTCAGGGCGCCCCCTTCATGGGCAATGGCGTTGGTGATCTGACGCATCTCCTGCTCCGCAGCCGCAGGTCCGTTGAGGCGCCTGAGGATGCGCAGGGCGTCTTGGGCGCGATCTTTCGCCACCAGGAAACGGGGCGTTTCGGGCACCAAAAACAGGAACGCCAGCAACAGCACCGCCGGGACGGCCTCCGAGGCAAACATCCAGCGCCAGCCGGTGGTCTCATTCCAGGCCGGGCCGCCTTGCCGGGCTATGAAGTAGTTGGCGAAATAGACCAGCAGCATTCCGGATACGATGGCAAACTGGTTTACCGAAACCATGCGCCCGCGAATGCGGGCCGGGCTGATCTCGGCGATGTACATCGGGCTGGTAATCGAGGCAGCCCCGACCGCCAACCCGCAGATGATGCGGAAGACGACGAATTGGGCCAGGTTGGATGGCACGGCGGTACCGATGGCAGAGACCAAAAACAGGACGGCCGAGAGGATCAGCACGTTCTTGCGTCCCCACCGGTCGCAGAGCGTCCCGGCGAGCCAGGCCCCCAGCCCGCATCCGAGGAGCGTGCAACTGGCGGCCCATCCGGTCTGGGCAGGGCTGAGCTGAAAATGGGCTTCCATGAAGCCGATGGCCCCGGAGATCACGGCCGTGTCGTAGCCAAAGAGCAATCCTCCCAGCGCAGCCACCAGGCTCAGGAGCGTCAGGTAGAGAATGCTCCCTTCATGCCTCATAATTCGCGCTTCAACTGGCGAGTTCCTTGAGGCGAACGTTGCGGAAGTCGAAGGGCTTGCCTTCCGCCTGGATGCCGATGTAGCCGCGCTGGGCGTCCAGGGCGTTGAATTCCCAGGCGCGCTCGCCATCGACGTCCAGGGTGATCTTCTTCCCGCGCACCTCGATGCGGAACTTGACCCATTTGTTGAGCGGCATCCGCGGCGTCTCGGCGGGCACGACGGTCCTATAGCCCTTGACCAGGGCGCCCAGGGCGTTGGAGGCCAGGTTGATTTGCCAGCCGTCGTTGGGCCACGGCTTGCCCTCGAGGCCGGCGCGGACGAAAAAGCCGCTGTCATATTGCGGCGCCAGGGCCCGCCATTCGGCCTCCAGAACGAAGTCGGTATATTGCTTTTCCGTGCGCAGCCAGCCCATGCCGTCCACCAGGCGCAGGTTGCCATTGGTCACCACGAAAGTCACCTCATGCACGGGCGCCCATCCGCTCAGGTCCTTGCCGTTGAAGAGCGAAACCCAACCTTCCTCTTTCGGTTCCTCGGCGGCGGCGCAAGGCCGGGCCGGAACCAGGCAAAACAGAAGCATGGGCGCGAGCAACCTTATCGAGAATGTCTTCATGTCGGCTGGATTCTTGGCTCGAAACCCCGGGCAAAGTCAAGCATTCCCCGCGCCTCGAATCGGCGACCGCGAGGTCGCTCCCGCCCGAATCCTCGCCTGAGGGATACGAACGCGCGACGCGAAGCGGCGGAATCGGCCTCTTCGGATTTCAAGCCAATCGAGGGAAAACAGAGAATCGCGGAATACACGGTCCCGATTGTGAATCTGGACGATAAGGAGATTGAGGTGGAACTGCGTGCCAGCCGAGGAAATCCTGATCGCAGATAGCAGCCCGCTCATCGGACTGGCGCGCATTGGGCTGCTTAGGCTACTGCCTCAGTTGGCCAGGCGGGTTGTGGCGCCCCGGGCGGTGCTGGCAGAGGTCGCCAGCATTCAAGCCCCTGCTATAAAGTCTGGCTCAGCCCTTTGCCAGCCTTTTGACGGCCTGTTCGTTCAAGCGGAAGAGGACCCATTCATCGAGTTGCTTGGCGCCGAGGTTCGCGTAGAACTGCAAGGCGTTTTGGTTCCAGTTCAGCGCGGTCCACTCCAGACGGCCACAGTGGCGCTGCGCGGCCAAGCCGGCGATGCGCTCGAGCAAGGCGCGGCCCAGGCCCTGCCGGCGAAAGGCCGGCCGCACATAGACATCCTCCAACCAGAGCCCGCGGCGGCCCACAAAGCTCGAGAAGGTGAAGAAGTAGATGGCGTAGCCGGCCAGTTCCACGCCTTGGCGCGCCAGGAGCGCGCCGGCCACAGGTTGGGGGCCGAAGAAGGAGTCGTGCAACGACTGGACCGTTGCCTGCACTTCGTGCTCGAGGCGCTCGAAGCGGGCCAGTTCGGCAATGAGTGTCAGCAGCCCCGGAATTTCGGCGGGCAGGACTGGGCTGATGACGAAGCTCGTTGGGCCATTATTCACTTTTGTCCATCGAGTGCCGCTCCGGCGGCGAAGGCGCGGAGGTTGAGGTCCACAAATTTCGGCTTTACGGACTGGCGGATAGCTTCCTGCCAGGCCTGGGCGGGCAGCGTGAGGCCGGTGGAAATGGCGCCCAGGATGACCAGGTTGGAGCATCTGGCGTTGCCGACCTCAGTGGCCATGCCGACCGCGTCGAGGTAAATCAGGCGTGGAAACGCGGCCCGGATGCGGGCTTGGGCATCCTCCGGATACTTGGCTTGGCCGCTGGAGACGGTGATGGGCAGCACCACTTGACTGGAGACCACCGCCAGGCCGTCCGGGGCCAGGTAATTGGCCCACCGGAGCGATTCGATGCGCTCGAGGGAGCCAAGCACCTGGGCGGCGCCATCCTCGACCAGCGGGCTGTGAACGACCGGGCCGTAGCGGATCTGGGCGAGCACCGAACCGCCGCGCTGGGCCATGCCGTGAAGTTCATTGGTCTTCACAGCAAAGCCGGCGGCCATGGCGGCGCGGGCGATGATTTCGCTGGCCAGCAGGATTCCCTGGCCGCCAACGCCCGCGAGCACAACATTGAGGGTCGGATGGACACTCATTGCGCGGCTGCCTTGGCCGAGATCGCCTCAGCCGGACAGATTTGTTTGCACATCCGGCAGCCGCCGCAGAGCAGGTCATTGATGCGCAGGCCCTGGGCCTCGTCATGTTCCAGGGCCGGGCAGCCCAGGCCCAAGCATTCAAGGCATTGCAAGCATTGTTCCTGGTTGATGGCCAGGGCCTCGCCGGGCGGCTGCCCCTGCTCCAAGGGGCAAGGCGCGCGCGAGACAATCACGCTCGGCTCGTTGGCCTCGAGCGATTCCTTGAGCACTCCAATGGTCTCTTGCAGTTCATAAGGGTTGACGGTCCGGACGCGCTTGATCCCGCAGGCGCTGGCAATCGCCTCGATAGAGGCCGTGGGGGCGGCCTCGCCCATGAGGGTCTGGCCGGAACCCGGGTTGGGCTGATGGCCGGTCATCGCGGTGGTGCGGTTGTCCACCACAATGATGACCGCCGAGCCGGCGTTATAGGCAATGTTGAGCAAACCGGTCATGCCGGAGTGGAAGAAAGTGGAATCTCCCACCATGCCGACGATGCGTTTGGTCTCGCCGGCCTTCTGGAAACCCTGGGCCATGGAGACGCCGGCCCCCATGCACAGGATCGTGTCAATGCGGTTGAGAGGCGGCTGCACCCCCAGGCTGTAGCACCCGATGTCACCGGTGACCACGACATCGAACTGCGCCAGGGCGTAGAAAATGCCGCGGTGCGGACAACTCGGACAGAGGACCGGTGGGCGCAACGGCAGGTCCCGGTTCTCAGCCCGCAGATGCACGGGAGCGGCCGGCCGGCCTTCATATTTTGCCCGGGCCGCCCGCAAGGCCGTTGGGGACAACTCACCCACTCCCGGAATCACACTGCGGCCGTCGCAGGCCAGGCCGAGGGCCTTGATGTGTTCCTCGAGAAAATCATCCAACTCTTCAACCACCAGCAACCGCGCGACCTGCGCGGCAAACCGGCCAATCAACTCGTCCGGGAACGGATAGCCCCAGCCCAGTTTGAGCACCGAGGCCTCCGGCCAGATGTCGCGCACATATTGATAGGCAACGCTGCCGGTGACGATCCCCAGCGCCGGGTCACGCATCTCGATGCGATTGGCCGCGGACTCGCAGGCCGCCGCCCTCAGTTTAGGCAGGCGCTCTTCGACCGCGCGGCGCATCGCCCGCGCCCAGACAGGCACGGCCACATAGCGCGGCGGGTCCTTGACAAAGCCCGTCGTTTTGGACGATTGGCTCCGCTCACCCACGGCGACAATGCTGCGCGAGTGGCTGACCCGGGTCGTCGTGCGCAGAATGACCGGAGTTTGGAACCGTTCCGAGGTCTCGAGCGCCAAGGCGGTGAAATCGCGCGCCTCCTGCGAGTCGGACGGCTCAAAGAGCGGGACCCTGGCCAACCGGGCGTAGTGGCGGCTGTCCTGCTCGTTCTGCGAGGAGTGCATCCCGGGGTCATCGGCGACGCAGATCACCAGGCCGCCCACCGCCCCGATGCAGGCGAAGGTCATCAACGGGTCGGCCGCGACGTTGAGCCCCACGTGTTTCATCGTCACCATGGAACGCGCGCCGGTCAACGAGGCGCCGATGGCCACTTCCAGGGCCACCTTCTCGTTGGGCGACCATTCGCAGTAAACCTCCGGCTTGAACTCGGAGAGGGCCTCCAGGATTTCAGTCGAGGGTGTTCCAGGGTAGCCGGCGGCCACCTTCACACCCGCTTCATAAGCCCCGCGCGCGATGGCCTCGTTGCCGGAAAGCAGTTCAGTCGCTGTCACGAATCAATTCTTGCTAACCATTTGCCCGGCCACTATAGTGGCAACTCCCGCTCGGTTCAACACTTAAGAAACCTCTGTCGGTTCCTTTGTCGTGTGTTTCAGGAGTTGTCCTAACTTCGTGCCGCATTTATGCGGCATAGGAGTCTGGACGTTTTCGCCGGCTTTTTCCCGGGTTCGCGCTGGTTGCCCGGGGCTCATCGCGGAGCGATGTCTTGAAGGTAGCCGTGTGGCTTCAGCCCACGGGTGGCGCGCCCCGAATCAGTTTTGCGTCGCGGAGCGACGCCTGCTACACCCAGCGCGTTCACGCAACCCAACCGCGTCAATTACACTATGGCCGATACCTTCACCAGTCTCCACTACCACGTTGTCTTCAGCACCAAAGGCCGCGAGCCCTGGCTGCGGCTGGACATGCAGGAGGATTGACAAGGCAAGCCGGGGGGTGCAAGCGTCGCTGGCGCGACGCGACGGCTACGGGCCGCTGATTCCGTGGGCTGAAGGCCCACGGCTACCTTCAAATCACCGCTACGCGGTGCCGCAAGAGGTCCAAACTCCAGGTGCCGCATCTATGCGGCAGGAGTGCGCGCCGGCAACGAGTCGTTGCGCCGGGACATCGGGGCGCAAGGCGCATTGAACGGAGCGCCGGAAGCCAGGCGGGCAACTGACGCTCAGCCGGCGAATTCGGCGGCCCCATTGACGCCGGAGGAACGGAGGAAATCTCCAGCTCATAGGCGTCATCCCCGTCAGGGTTATCCGCAAACCAGACCCAGACGGCATCCTTGTCCGACCACATCGTGGCCAGATCGCGCCCCTTTCGAGCCGCAATCCTGGCCGTGGAAAAACCGATCCCCGCCGGCAGGAACCGGTTGGTTCCCTCATTTTTCCTGACGTTCTCCAATTCAGGAACCCAGGGAACGCCGTTCAGCTCGAGCCGGAACAGGCAGGGCCGCGGCAAAGACGATATTACAGTCGTTCGGGCTGCGTCAGCAACTGGGCGATGCGGGCCAGCAGGCGTCCTGCCGCGCCGCCGTCCAGCACCCGATGGTCAAAGCTCAACGTCAGGTTGGCTTCCATGACCGGGACAAACCGCTCCTGGGCGTCATCCCAATTGGGCAGGCGCCGCGCCGCCCCCATGCCAAGCACCAAAGTTTGCTCGGGCAGCGGAATGGGCGTTGCCCAGGTCAGGCCGAAGGTGCCGAAGTTGGTCACTGTGGCTATCGAACCGCCGGTGACATCGCCCGGGAGCTTGCGCTGGCGCGCCAGCCTGACCAATTCGTCGTAGCGACTGACCAGGTCCTTGAGGGGACGTTTGTCTGCGTTGCGAATTACCGGCACCAGGACCCCCTCCTCGGCTTCCACGGCAAAGCCAACGTCAATGGAGGACGGATGCACGATCTTGTTGCCGATGAGCCGTCCGGCGGGGGCGCTGTTCTCGGCCAGCGCAATGGCCAGCGCGCGCAGCGCGTACAAGGCAGGCCCGGGCCTGGGCTGGCAGCCCTTGCGATGCCCCAGGACCGGGTCGAAACAGACCGGCAAGGCCACCGTGGCCAGCGGACGCGTCCAACTGCGCCGCATGGCATCGGCCACGGCCACGCGCATCGATGAGGCCTGGCTCAACCGGTGCTGCTCGAGGTTGGCGATGAATCTCTCGAAGTCCTGGATGGTCACCCGCCCCGCCGCGCCGCTGCCAGGCAGACCCGCCAGGTCCGCCGCCCCCAACCCCAATTCCAACATCCGCGCCTTCATCCGCGGCGACATATAGCTCGCCCCGGCGGCATTGGCCGGCACGGGCAACCCCCGTACCGTGGGCTCAACGCCCTGCCTGGTTGCCCCAAAGGGCCCCGGACCGGCCCCGTCCGGGCCCGCCGCCCCCTTCTCGGTCCCCAGTCCCGGCGCCGGGGCGTCCAGTCCCAACCGGACAGCATCTTCCCGGCTCGCCGCCAAATAGCCCAGGACAGCCCCCACCGCATAGCTCTCGCCGGGGTTCACCAGAATCTTCTCCACCCGCCCCGGGCACGGCGCGGCGACATTCATGACGGCCTTGGACGTTTCGACTTCGATAATGTCCTGGCCTGTTTGCACCGGGTCGCCCACACGGACCAGCAGCCGGACGACCGTCGCCTCGGCAATGGATTCCCCCAGTTGGGGCATGATAATTGGAATGGAGGGCATGGATAGGTTCAATGAACTGATCAGGTCCGAAGCAGGTTCCGGGCGGCGGCGGCGATGCTGCGGGCCGTGGGGCGATGGGCGGCCCAGAGGTTGGGATGATAGGGGGTGGGGGTGTCCTTGGCATTGAGACGCTGCGGAGGGGCGTCCAACAGGCCGAAGCCTTCGCTGGCCACGCGCGCGATGACTTCCGCCGTCACTCCCCCCCAGGGCCAGGCCTCGCCCACACACAGCAACCGGCCCGTCCGCGCCACCGAGGCCACGACCGTGTCTGTGTCCAGCGGTTTCACAGAGCGCAGGTCCACTACTTCAATCTCCGCCCCTTCGGAGGCCAGTTCCTCGGCGACGGCCAGGGCCTCGTGCACCATGGCGCTGTAGGCCACCAGCGTCATGTCGCGTCCGGCCCGGGCCAGGCGCGCCCTGCCCACCGGCATCGCCTCGGTGGGCAGTTGCTCGGCCTTGAGATGATAATAGAGGTACTTGTGCTCGCAAAAAACAACCGGGTCGTCCAGCGCAACCGCCTCCAGCAGCATGCTGTAGGCGTCTTCCACCGTGGCGGGCGTGAGCACCACCAGGCCCGGGTAATGCGCGTAGAGGCTCTCCAGGCTCTGGCTATGGAAGGGGCCCCCGCCGGAAGTGCCGCCGCACGGCAGACGGATGGTAATCGGGCAGGGCAGGTTGGTCCGCCAATGCAGCGTCGCCGCCTGGTTGACGATCTGGTTGAAGGCGACAGTCGAAAAATCGGCAAACTGGACCTCGATGATCGGCCTCATCCCTTCTATGGCCGCCCCTACCGCCAACCCCACCATCGCATCTTCGCTGATCGGCGCGTCCAGCACCCGCCCCGGAAACCGCTGCGCCAGGCCCTTGGTTGCCTTGAAGGCGCCCCCAAAAGCCCCCACGTCCTGCCCGTAAATGAAAACCCGCGGGTCCTCCGCCAGCGCGCGCGCCTGCGCCTCACGAATGGCATCGAGATAAGTGATGCTCACTTCTCCGCCCCCTCCACAGGCTCGCAGCCCTCCGCCAAATGCCTCGACGCCAAGGCGCACCAATCTTGCCGATAGGGATTGGGGGCCGGCTCGCGTTGGACTTTGGCGACCGCTCCTTCGACGGCGCGGAGGGCCTCCAGGCGCCAGGCCTCCAGCCTCGAGGCATCGGCCCAGTGATTCTCCAGGAGTTGGCCCTCGGCAACCTTCAGGCAATCCCGGCCGATGAGCGAGGCCTTCAAGGCCGGGTCCACATAGCCGGCATCGTCGTGTTCCCCGTGGCCGCAGAGGCGCAAGAAGGTCGCGATGACCATTTGCGGACCGCCCCCGGCCCGGGCGCGGTTGACACACCGGCCCACCACCTTGAGGCAGGCGGACAAGTCGGTGCCGTCCACCGTTTCACCCGAGATGCCGTAGCCGGCAGCCTTTTCCAGGAGCGAGCGGCAGGCAAACTGGCGCTCGTTGGGGGTCGAGTAGGCATAACGATTATTGGCCACCACCACTACCAGGGGGAGTTTCTCCACGGCGGCCTGGTTTACCGCTTCGTGAAAGGAACCGGTCGAGGTCCCGCCGTCGCCCACCGAGGCCACGCCGACGGTTGCCGCAATGCCCTTGAACCGATGCGCCAGCAAGACCCCGTTGGTGACCGAGATCATCGCCCCCAGGTGGCTGATCATGGGCAATAACCCTTCCTTGGGCCAGCCCCGATGAACGTTGCCGTCCCGCCCGCGCATCGGCCCGAGCGCCGACCCAAGATAAGTGCGCACGGCATCCAGAACCGGTTCCCCAAAGGCCAGGCGCCCGGCCTGGTCCCGAATCAGGGGCGCGAAGACGTCTCCCTTGCGCAACGCCAAACCCGAGGCAACGCTCAACGCCTCCTGCCCGCGTCCGAGAAAAACGCCGCCATGAATCTTGCCCATGCGATATAGGCTGGCGAACTTGTCATCGAGGATGCGCGCCAGCAGCATCAGGCGATAAGCCCGGGTGTGCGCATCCTGCCATGAACCGATCACGCCGGCCGTGCTGGGGCTGGGTAGCGACTGAACCATGCCCCGGAATTTAGCCGGCCCGAGGCTTTTTCCGCAATGATTCTTTCAACCGGCAAGAAAAAACTGGTTGGCATTGCCCTCGACAATGGTGTTCAATGTGCCACAGCTAAAGCAATGGGTATGCAACTATGAAAGTCCCACCTTCCCGCGTTTTGCTGGTCGAGGATGACCCACGGATGCCCGAACTGCTCGGCGTCCTGCTCCACGAGGACCCCATCACGCTCTTCAGCGCCGAGGACGCTCCGTCCGCCCTCAAGCTTGTCCACGAGTCCCCCGTGGATTTGATCCTCCTGGACCTGGGGTTGCCGGGCATGAACGGATTTGAATTGCTGCGGCAGCTCAAGTCCGCTTCGGACACTGAGCCCATCCCGGTCCTGGTGCTCACCGCCTGGAACAGCACGAGCGACAAGCTCCGGGGCTTCGAGTTGGGAGCGGTCGATTACCTCACCAAACCATTCGAGGCGGCGGAACTGCGGGCGCGCCTCTTTGCCGCCCTGCGCGCCAAGCACCTGCAGAACGAACTCACCCGAGCCAACCGGGACCTGCTCTCCGCCCGGGTTGCCGCCGAGGCCGCCGGGCGCGCCAAAGCCGAGTTCCTGGCCAACATGAGCCACGAAATCCGCACCCCGATGAACGGCATTATCGCCATGGCCGGCCTGCTCCTGGAAACTTCCCTTACCCCGGAGCAGCGAGGGTACGTCGAAACCGTTTGCTCCAGCGGCGAATCCTTGCTCACCATCATCAACGACATCCTGGATTTCTCAAAAATTGAGTCCGGCAAACTCGACCTCGAAAACCAACCTTTTGACCTGCGCAGTTGCGTCGAGGAGGCCCTGGACCTCCTGGCCTCCAAGGCGGCCGAAAAGAAGCTCGAACTGGCCTATCTGATGGACGACGGGGTCCCGGCGCGGGTCCTGGGCGACGTGACCCGGCTTCGTCAGGTCCTGGTAAACCTGCTCAGCAACGGCCTCAAATTCACCTCCCTCGGCGAGGTTGTCCTCCAGGTCAAAACACTCTCGCCCCCCGAACCCATCGAGGGCGACCCGGGTTTCTGGCTCATTCACTTCTCGGTGCGCGACACCGGCATCGGTATCCCCGCCGACAGGATGTCGCGCCTGTTCAAGTCATTCAGCCAGGCCGATGCTTCCACCACGCGGCAGTTCGGAGGCACCGGGCTTGGGCTGGCCATCAGCAGACGCCTGGTCGAGCTGATGGGCGGGAAGATGTGGGTCGAAAGCGTGCCCGAGAAGGGCTCGGCCTTCCACTTCACTCTGCCCTTTCAGCCCGTCGCCCAAACTCAAACGCCCCTTTCTACCCTCGAAGGACCCCAGCCCCAACTGGCGAACTTGCGCCTGTTGATTGTCGATGACAATCCCACAAACTGCCGCATCCTCAGCATCCAGACCGCCAAATGGGGCATGCTCCCGCGCGAAACCCAAAACGCCGCCATGGCCCTGGAATGGTTGCGCGCCGGCCAGACCTTCGACCTCGCCATACTCGATATGCAGATGCCCTCCATGGACGGCGTGACTCTGGCCGCTGAAATACGCAAACTGCCCCAGTCAGCCTCACTCCCGTTGGTCCTGCTGACTTCCATGGGCGTACATCCCGATCATCCGGATTTCGCCCCCGCCTCCTTTGCCGCTTGCCTGAACAAACCCATCAAACCGGCCCAGCTTTACGAGGTCCTCCTCCGCGCCGTCTCCGGCTCCAAACCCGCCCCCCCACAAGCCCCTGCCGCCCACAAACTCGACCCGACCCTCGCTGCCCGTCTGCCCCTGCGCGTCCTGCTGTGCGATGACAACACCATCAACCAGAAGGTCGCCCTCCGCCTGCTTCAGCAGATGGGCTACCGCGCCGGTCTCGCCGCCAATGGCATCGAAGCCCTCGCCGCCTTGGACCGCCAGCCCTACGACCTGATTTTCATGGACGTGATGATGCCCGAGATGAACGGGCTGGAGGCCACGCGCCTCATCCGGCAGCGCCAGGTCGAGCCCGCCCGGTTTCCACACTACAAATCACCCCTGGTCATCATCGCCATGACCGCCAGCGCCATGCCAGGCGACCGCGAAAAATGTCTCGCCTCCGGAATGGATGATTATATCGCCAAACCCGTCCGGCTCGAGGACGTCCGCGCCATTATCGAGCGGTGGGCTGCTACCGCCGCCCGCTCCCTGCCGGCGCAACCCCCTGCCGATGCAGCCGCCGAGACCCCGCCCAAACCGGCTGCAAGCACCGACACCGCTGCGCCGCCATCCCCGTCGCCCCTCCCGGAGGGCCCGGTGGAAATGGACCGCTTGCGCGAACTGACCGACGGAGTTCCCGACAATTTGCGCGAACTCATCACGCTCTATCTGGATCAGACCGGCGAGCAACTGCCCCAGATCCAGGCCGCCGTCCAAGCCAACAAACCGGCCGAAGTGCGCCGCCTGGCCCACAGTTGCGTCGGCGCCAGTTCCACCTGCGGCATGCGCCGGCTGGTCCCCATGCTCCGCCAACTTGAACACCAGGGCGCCCAAGGCAACCTGGAAGGCGCCCCGGAACTCTGCAACCAGATCAACGCCGAATTCGCCTGCATCCGACATTTCCTGGAAGCCTACCTTGCCGCACACGCCGGGCTGACCGAGTCCGCATCGTGAAACTGCTTTTGCTCCTTGCCGCCCTGGCCTTGTCCATGCCTGGGCCGCTCTCAGCCGCAGCCTTAACCGAAGGCGCCCCCGCCTCCAACATCCCCAGCGCCAAAGACCTGGCCGGCATCCGCAGGGTGGTCGAAACCCTGCGCGGCAAAAAGTTCCTGCGCGACGTGCCGACGCGCGACATCTCCGAAAACGAACTTCGCGCCCTGGTGGACCGCGAAATCGCCAAGGATTACCCCGGCCGCAAACTTGCGGATTTGCAGGAACTCATGGCCTGGCTCGACCTGATGCCGCCCAACACCGACCTCAGGACCGTCTGTGAGGATTTGCTGGTGGATCAGGTGGAGGGACTCTACGACTCAGACTCCAAGACAATGTGCATTCCCTACCCCTCTCCTATAGTCACGAACCGGCCGGCGGGCAAACATCCGCCCCCAAAAAAGCCCGGGGACCTCTCCGCGCTCGATACCGGGATTGTGTTCGTCCACGAATACACCCACGCACTCGAGGACCAATACTGGCCCTTTGACTCTCCCAAAGACCATGAAAGCCAGGACTCCACCGACGCCGACAACGCTCGCAGCTTCCTGCTGGAAGGCTCCGCCACACGCCTGATGGTCGAGGCGCTTCCCGCAGGATTCGAGCGCGACAAGCCGGGCGCTTATGTCCTGGTTTGGAACCTGCTTCATTCGGGACTCGGCGAGTTCGCCATGGACTACGTCCTCAGCCGGGCCTGGAAGAGCCCGGACGTTAAAGTGCCCGGGGTGCCCGAGGCGCTGGCGCGCGCCGAAGCCATGCCTTACTCGTTTGGCTATAGCTTCTGCGCAAAGATCATGCGCAATTGGGGCCTCGACGGGCTGGACTACATCTACGACCACCCGCCCCTCACCTCCAGACAGGTCATGCACCCTGACAAATGCTGGGAATGGCGCGAACTCCCCGTCCAGGTCAGCCTCCCGGAAACACTCCCGGGAGGTTGGAGGCGCCTGACCGATGACACCGTCGGCGAGGCCGGCATGGCCGCCCTCCTGGGCAGCCAACTGAAAAACCTGGACCGCGGCCTGCGGTTGGCGCGCGGCTGGGAGGGCGACCGCGCGGCCCTCTACGAAGGTCCGCATGGCGCCCGGCTTCTGGCCTGGGCGTCATCCTGGGAGTCGCCGTCAGCCGCCGAGCGCTTCGCCCGCGCTTGCGCCGAGGAACGCAGCAAAGTCCACAAGGCTGTTCTCACCAGGAAACCCGGCCGGCCCCTGGCCTGGACGCGCCCGGACGGAGGCGCCGGAATCGTCCGCTGCGAAGGCAAACACGCGCTCCTCATGGAAACCGACAAGCCAAGCGCCCTCGCAGAGGCCGATGCCGGGGCCGGACCCGCCACCTTCACCGAACCGCCCCAGGAGGCCGCGCGCGCCGCCGCCAACAAATCATTCCTCCGCCTCAACCCGCTGCTCTCCCGGAGAAGGGACGGCGATTATTCGGTCACCAAGTCGCTCTGGGGCCTGCTCCAACGCCACGACCAAAACAGTGTCGGCGCCGCCGAGCGCATCCTCCTGGGAATCGTCGGCGAATGGCGCCGGACCTCCTCGTTTGCCAAATGGGACCTCGGTTGGGGCCTGGTTGCCAAGCACCAGTCCGAGGCCCGCCGCCGCATCAGCAAAACGACCCTGTTGCCCTGGGGCGTCCTCGGGAGCCATTTTTCGACCCCCGTGCTGCAGAATCCCTCCGATACCCTCTCCCGCGACACCCTCCTTTGGGGGCTGGCCGCAAGCCGGACATCGGTTGCAAACGGCGCCCACTCCCTGCGCATCCTCCCCGGGGGCCTCCTCTTGCGGACCACAACCGCTCCCGGCAAAAGAGCCCTCCACATCCTTGGCACCGGCGTCTCCCACACCGGCGCCTCCACCCGCTTCCGGCTCTTCTGCATCCCCCTCCGGACAACTCACACCCGGTGAAGGCCGCGGCACTACGCTGGCAAAGCTCGAGGTGTCACGGGTTGGCCTGGCCAGTGGGATGGCCGAAGAGGCCGTGGCGCTTGATGATTTCGACGATGGGCTGGGGCACCAGGGGTTCCCAGGAAGGGTCGCCGGACCGAATGCGGGCGAGCACGTCCTGAGAACGAATCGGCAGGAGGGCGGGCTGGTAGTTGCCGATGCACTGGATGAAGCCGTTTTCCAGCAGATAGGCATGGAGATGGGCCAGGTGGGGGGCGACCGGGAAATTCTCTCCGGTGATGACGCGGCCAGATTGGAGGTCGAGGCTGGGATAGACATAGAGGCGCGCCTGGTTCCTGAAGAGTTGGCCCAGGCCGCCGAGCAGGCCGCCTTCGTTTTCGTTGTAGAACGTCTCGTTGAAGATCTCTTTGAGCTTGGAGGCGCCCAGGGCCAGGCCGATGGGGCGGTTCGTGTAGCGGGAGAGATAAGACCTCAGGCGGTGGAACCGGCGGAAATTGGAGACCAGCACGGTCTTGCCCAGGGCGCCGAGGGTGTCTGCGCGGTGCAGGAAATCCGTCTCTTCGATCTGGTTGCCCGTTGTCAGGTGGCGGAGGGTCATTTCCATCAGGACCACGGGCGGTTGGCCATTTAATTGGGGGTCCTGGGCGAATTGTTCGAGCCCCCGTTCGAGCACGTCCAGGGTGGCGGTGGTGAGCGGGTGGAAACTCCCGCGCTGGACGAGGACCGGTTTCTTATAGAGCACCTCGGCCCATTGGACGGCCTCGCCGGTGGCGGTGAACATGGCGGCTTCGGTCAAGCCCTGCTTGACCAATTGCAGGGCCAGCAGGCGGTTGTCGAGTCGTCCGAAGGCAGGCCCGGCAAAGCGGATCATGTCCACCTCGACGCGGTCCCAGGTCAGGTTGTCCAGCAGCGCCCGAATGAGGGCCTCGGGCTGGCGATGCAAGTAGAAGCTGCCGTGAATGAGGTTGACGCCGATGACGCCCAGGGCCTCCTGCTGGTCGCGCGTCTGGCGGTCGAGCATGCGCACGTGGATGATAATGTCGGAAGGATCGGCCCCTGGCTCCGCCTGAAAGCGAATGCCGAGCCAGCCGTCGCCTTCGGCGGGGCGCGTCGCCACGGTGTTGGCAAATACGAAGAAGGCCCTCTTGGCGCCACGGCTCTGCTCCAGCCGTTCCAGGAGCAATTCGTACTCGTTATCGAGCATGGCCCGGAGGCGTCGGCGGCTAACGTAGCGGTCCGTCGGCCCGTAAATGGCGTCGCTGACGGCCATGTCGTAGGCTGAAATCGTCTTGGCGACCGTCCCCGCCGCGCCGCCGGCGTGGAAAAACCAGCGGGCCACTTCCTGGCCGGCCCCGATTTCCGCAAAGGTCCCGTAGCGCCGCGCGTCGAGGTTGATTTGGAGCGCCTTCCGATTGGTGTCGATCATTTCGTAGGCCATAATTCTCGGCATTGCCGCTGACAGTCTGCGCTGTGCTCCAAAGGGCGCAAGACAGATTTCTTCCAGCACGGAATATCATGGACAATCGAGGGGACCCTGTTTGAAGATTGTGAGGTTATGCCGCAAGAACCGAAACAGGAACTGCTCAAGCGCATCCCTCCGGTCACGGAGTTGTTGAAAAGCGAGGCAGTGGCGGTGTGGCTCAAGGCGCATCCGTTGGAGCTGGTGACCGATTGCCTGCGGGCCGCCGCCGCCGCCGCGCGGCGGGAAGCGCTGGCCGAGGATGGGGGTCGCTGCGGACCGGAGCAGGTCGGCGCCCCGGCTCTGCTGGCCCGGGCCGGCGAGTTGTTGGCGCAGGCCACGGCGCCGCGCCTGCGCCGCGCGATCAACGCCACCGGCATTATCCTGCACACCGGGCTGGGCCGCGCGGTTTTTGCCGGGCGCGTTGTGGACTCGATCCAGGCGGAGCTCAAGGGCTACAGCACACTGGCGGTCAGCCGCGAGAGCGGCGAGCGCATCGAGCGCGATGAACTGGTCGAGCCAATCCTGGCGGAGCTGACCGGGGCGGAGGCGGCGACAGTCGTGAACAACAACGCCGGGGCGACCATGCTGGTGCTGGCGGCGCTGGCCTCGCAGAAGGAGGTCATCGTCTCGCGCGGCCAGCTCATCGAGATTGGCGGTTCATTCCGGCTGCCCGAGGTCATGGCGCAAAGCCAGGCGCGGCTGGTCGAGGTGGGCGCGACCAATCGCACGCACCTCAAGGATTACCTCAACGCCATCACCGCCGAGACGGCGGCCATCATGCGCGTCCATCCGAGCAACTACCGCATCGTGGGTTTCACCGCAGAACCGGGCTTGGCGGAGCTGGCGCGGCTGGCGCGCGAGCGGCGCCTCCTGTTGATCGACGACCTGGGCGCCGGGGCGCTGCTTGACCTTGAGCAGTTCGGTCTGCCGCATGAACCGACGGTCCGGCAGTCCATCGAGGCCGGGGCCGACGTGGTCCTGTTCAGCGGGGACAAGCTCATCGGCGCCAGCCAGGCCGGCATCATTGCGGGCCGCAAGGAGATCGTCCAGCGCCTGCGCAGGCATCCGCTCATGCGCGCTCTGCGCGCGGACAAGACCTGCCTGCTGGTTCTCGAGCGGACTTTGCACTTGTTCCGCGACCCGGCATTGCTGCGGCTGGAGCATCCGACCTATCGCATGATCTGCGCCTCAGCGGAGGTCCTCGGGCGCCGTGCCCGGGCGTTGATCGAGGCCCTGGCCAAGGGCGCGCCAAAGGTCACGGCTCGAGTCGAGCAGGGCGCGGCCTATTTGGGCAGCGGCTCGCTGCCGACCGAGGCGATCCCCAGCCTGGTCGTGGCCGTGTCCGCCCCCGGCCTGAGCGCCGCAGCACTGGCCCGCCGTTTGCGCCTGGACGAGGCCTGCATTTTCGGCCGCATCCAAGACGACCTGGTCCTGCTGGACATGCGCACCATCACGGATGAAGAGGCGGCGGCGATTGCGGCAGCCCTGGGACGAATCAGCCAAGGCGCATGAGTGCCTCACGCAAGAGCATCATGCTCGGCACGGCAGGCCACGTGGACCACGGCAAAACGGCCTTGGTCAAACTGCTCACCGGCTGCGAAACCGACACCCTGGCCGAGGAGAAACAGCGCGGCCTGACCATTGACCTGGGCTTCGCCCCCTGCCGGCTGGCCGACAAGCGGGTCGTGGGCGTTGTGGACGTGCCCGGACATGTGGATTTCATCCGCAACATGGTGGCGGGCGCCCATGGCCTGGACCTGGTCATATTTGTCGTGGCCGCCGACGACGGCATCATGCCGCAGACGCACGAGCACCTGCACATCCTGACGCTGATGGGCTTGCGCCATGGAGTGGTGGCGTTGACGAAAATCGACCTGGTCGAGCCGCAACGCCGCCAGGCGGTCATCGAGGACTTGCGGCGGCTGCTGGCCGGCACCTTCCTGGCCAACGCCCCGGTTTGCCCGCTCTCGAATATCACCGGCGAGGGTTTCGAGGGCTTCTTCGACGCCCTTAACGAGGCGGTGGCCTCCTGCCAAGAGCGGCCCGCCTCCGGCCTGTTCCGCCTCTGGGTCGAGGACGTGTTCACTATCCGCGGCCCGGGCACCGTCATCACCGGCATCCCGACCCGCGGGCGTGTGGGCCTGGGCGACACGCTCACGCTGCTGCCCCCGGGCCGGGGCGGGCACGTGCGGCGAATGCAGGTCTATGGCGAAGACGCCGGCGAAGCGCGGGCGGGGGAATGTGTCGCGCTCAACCTGCCCGAGATCGACCATCTGGAAGTCCGTCGCGGCATGGTCCTCTGCGCCTCCGCCGGCCCCGAGCCGGCGACCATGGCCGAAGCGGAGTTCCTCGTTCTCGATTCGGTGAAAGGCCAACTCGACGACTTCATTGAAGCCCACCTGCACATCGGCACAGCCTCAGTGCTCGCCCGGGTCGCCATGCTCGAGACGACCCGGATGAGCGCCGGACAAAGGCAGATGGTCCAGTTGCGCCTGGCCGAACCGCTCCCGCTGGTCCCCGGCGAGCGCTATGTCCTGCGCGCCAACCTGGCGGGGCCGGGACACAGCGGCCTGGTTACCGTCGGGGGCGGACGCATCCTTGGGGTCAGCAACCAGCGCCTCCGCCGGAGAAGGCAGTGGACCCTGGACGCCCTGGCGGCCCGCCGCCAGGCCTTGGACGACCCGTCCGCCTGGTGCGAACTGATGCTGCGAGAAAACCGCCAGCCTCTCCCCCTGCGCGACCTCGAGGAGAAATGCCTGCTGCGCCCGGATGAATTGACGGCGCTGCTCGAGGCCCTTCGCGCCCAGGGCCGGGTCGTCGCGTCGGCGGGCGGCGCCCTTGCCCACTGCGCCGTTATTGAAGAGGTCGCCGCCAAAATGCTGGCGGCTATCGTCTCGTTCCACAACGCCAACCCGCAACGCGCGGGGCCCAGCCGCGATGAACTCTTTTCCATTCTCGGCGAAAATCCGGCAATCTGCGATCTCGCCGCCCAGCGCCTCCTGGACCTCAACCAAATCGAACGCCCCGGCCCGGTCTTTGCCCGCACCGGCTGGACGGCCCGGCTCCCGGACCGCGACCAGGTGCTGTTCGAGGAGGTTGCCCGCGCATTCCAGAAGGCAGGCTCGGCCGGCCCCGCCGCCGCCGAACTGGCCGTTTCTCTTGCGCAACCGCCGGAGCGGCTGGAGAGAATCATTCACCTCCTTGCCGAGCGCGGCATCCTCGTCCGCCTGGACCAGCGCAGCTTCATCCACCGCGACGCCCTCGAGGCCGCCAAGCAGGCCGCCCTTGCCTTGTTCGCCAGGAAACCGTCCTTCTCCACCATGGAATTCCGCGACGCGTTGGCCGTGAGCCGCAAATATGCCGTGCCGCTGCTCGATTATCTTGATAAAATCCGCTTCACTGTCCGCTCGGGGCATGACCGCACGCCTGGGGTGGAGGCGAAAAAGGCGCTGAAATGAAGAGGGATATTGCCAAACGCCGGCGCGTGATGGAACGCTCGCAACGCCTGGGCCACTGTATATGCGACCCGCGCCGTCCGTGTCCTTGCGACGTCTTTGAAGACCGGCAAATCTGTCCCTGCGCCGGAGAACGGCCCGACCCGGTTGATTTTTCCCAGCTCCGACTCACGAACCTTGTGAAGAATGCCGGGTGCGCTTCCAAGATCGCCCCGGCGGACCTCGAGGCGATGCTGGGGCGCCTGCCCGAGGTCAAAGACCCTGCCGTGATCTCCGGCCTGGCGGCGGCGGATGACGCCGCCATCTACCGCATCGCCGAGAATCTGTGCCTGGTCCAGACGGTTGACGTGTTCACCCCGTGCGTCGATGACCCGCGCCTGTTCGGACGCATCTGCGCGGCCAATTGTCTTTCAGACATCTATGCCATGGGCGGCCAACCGCGGACGGCGCTGAGCATCCTTGCCTTTCCCTCCGAAACGCTGGATGGGGAAATCATGTGCCGGATGCTTGCGGGGGCAATGGAAACCCTGGGCGAGGCAGGGGTGGCGTTGATCGGCGGACACAGCATCAAAGATGACGAGATCAAGCTCGGCTTCGCGGTTACCGGGGTCATCGACCCCGGGGTCGCCGCCGCGTTGGCCGCGCCGCGTCCCGGCGACCTTCTGGTGTTGACCAAACCGTTGGGCACGGGTGTGCTGGCCTTCTGCCGGCAGGTGGGCCGCAACCCTGCCGCCGGGTTGGCCGCCGCCGAGGCCGCCATGGCCACCCTCAACCGCGCCGCCGCCCAGGCCATGAAAGAGGCCGGCGCCTCCGCCTGCACGGATGTCACTGGGTTCGGCCTCTTCGGGCACCTGCTGCGCCTGGCCCGGCAGGGCGGCCTGACCGCCCAGGTTTTCGCCGGCGCGCTCCCCGCCTTTGAGGGGGCGCTCGAGGCCCTGCGCGAGGGGGTGATTCCCGGGGCCGTCGAGCGGAACCTCGAGTTCACCGGCGATGATCTCGAGGTGGAACCGGGTGTCCAGGAGGCCCTGGTCCACCTGGGCTGCGATGCTCAAACCTCCGGCGGACTCTTGATCGCCATCGCGCCGCATCGTCTCCGGGCCTTGCAAGACGCCCTGGTCCGAGGCGCCGTCCACGGCTTCCTCATAGGTAAATTCCTGGGGCCCTCCCGCGGGCGGATACACCTTGTCCTTTCGGAAGCCGATCAGGAGCCGATCAGTCCCCAGCCCGGCAGCAACACTCAACTCGCGGAGGCGACCCCTCCCGCCCTTCCAGCCATGAACTCAACCACTCATTCCGGCGAGCACCCGGCCGATTGCTGCGCGGACATTTTCGAGGCCAAAACTCCGGCCACCACTACGCCCGATGCCCAACGGGCCTTTGGCGCGCTGCTCCAGGCCGCGCAGGCCCCGGGCGCCCTCGATGCCAGGACCAAAGAACTGCTCCTCTTTAGCCTGGTCGTCTATAGCCGCTGCGCTCCCTGCCTGGCCGCCCATCAGCAGAAGGCGCGGGATTTGGGCCTCACCCAGGCGGAATTGGACGAAGCCGCCTGGTGCGCCATCGCCATGGGCGGCGCCCCGGTGCGCATGTTCTACGAGCAAGCGGCCCGAGGGAAGTAAGGGCCGGAAGCCAAAATGCGAAGAAGCCAGCTCAGCAAAGCCGCAGCCCAAAGGAACAGATTCACCACGGATTCCTTGCGCTTTGGTGCATTGACTGATACCCTCGGTCCATCAGTGAAATCGTGGTTGAGAGAATTCTGGCTGCTTTGCAAGCAGGAAAAAAAGTGGTGGCTCATTCCGCTGATCGTGCTTGTGCTGCTGGGGCTGGCCGCCGTTTTCATCCTCGCCTCCAACTCGGGCATCTCCTGGGCGCTATACCCGTCCAAATAGCGGGCCGGAACGGTCTGGTTATTTTTTCGCGGCGCCAAACCGCAGCACCCGCCGGATGGAGGGCGGGACCTCATCCTCGCGGTGCGTCACATAGACCGCCGTCACCGCTCCGTCCCGAAGCAGGGCATCGACGGCCTTCACAAAGACCCGGCGATGGGCCGGGTCCAATCCCTGGCACGGCTCATCCAACAGCAACAACGGCGGCCCCTTCACCAGCGCGCGGGCCAGCAAGACCATCCGCTGCAACCCTGCGGAAAGCGCAAACAGAGGGGCGCGGGCCAGGTGGATCAACCCGAACCTCGACAGCCATTGGCGGGCCAGGGCGCGCTGCCGGGCGGTCGGCCGATGGAACAGGCCGACCGTGTCGTGGAACCCCGACAGCACGACCTCGATACAGGTAGCCGCGTCATTGAAATGCAAGTGCAGCTCCGGAGACACCGAGCCTATGCGCCGCTTGATTTCCCAGATGGACTCCCCATTGCCCCGCCGCCGGCCGAAGACGAAGACCTGGTTGGAGTAGGCCTGGGGGTTGTCTCCCAGGATCAGGCTCAGCAAGGTAGTCTTGCCCGAACCATTAGGCCCCAGCAGCGCCCAACTTTCCCCGGCCCGCACCGTCCAGTCTATGCCCTCCAGAATCGTGCTCTGGCCGTAGCGCACGGTAACGTCGCGCAACCGCACCAACTCGAGACCCGCTGGAATCGGCAGGCTGGGCGCCGGGACGGGGCCGCTGCCGCCTGAAGGCGGCGTTCCGCCGGCGCGCCCCGGCCGAATCGGCAGGCTCGGCGCCAGCAATGATTTGGATTGCCGCATCGAGAGAATCGCGGCCCGAGGGCCTGCGGCCACGACCCGGCATCGACCGACGCACAACAGGTGCGTCACCTGTGGGGGCAGGTCCTCGATGCGCGTCGTGATCAACAGCACCCGCAGCCGCGTGCGCATGAGTCTCTCAAGCAGACGCTTAAAGTGCTCTCGCATCCCTCGATCCAGGCCCACAAACGGGTCATCCAGGATAAGCAGGCGCAGCGGGTGGCATAGCGCCCGCGCCAACTCCAGCCGTTGCCGTTCGCCGTTGGACAACGAAATAAGCGTCCGTTCCAGAAACGGCTCGACCCTTAAGAGGCCGACAGCCCGGCGCCTGAGCCGCTCGAAACGCTGCCGGCCCCTCTTGTGCCGGTCGGTCACCTCGAACGGGTTGGCCTCCATCACCCGCTCATACGACAGGAAGTCGCGCACCCGCAACGCGCTTTCCTCTTCGACGCTGTTCCATCGCGACTGCATCACTGCGTCATGCGCCTCCCCTTTCCGGGTCTCGAACGAAACGTGGCCAATCGCCTCTTCCGGCGTAAACCCCGGCGGCGCTCGGAAATGATAATGCAGCTCGCCCTGCGCCAGCGGCAAGCGTCCCCGCACCGCCTCCGCCAGGAGCGACTTGCCCGAGGCGTTGGCCCCGAGTATAGCCCAGTGCTCATCCCGATGGAACACCCACGAGGTCTCTTCGAATACCAGTCGCTCTCCCAGCCGGAACGCCGCCCGGTCCAGGGAAAGAAAAGGCCGCCCCGAGCCCGGTCGGCGGCCCCGCGCGCTGGGCTGGGGCGCGGTCACTGACGGCGGGCGGGTCGAGCCGGAGGAGGCAGGGCGCGGCACTCCGTGCGCGCCGTTGCGCCCGCCCTACTCACCGCTGCGCGGGTGATTAGGCAGGTCCGCCGGCCAGTCTGCTCCAAGTCTTTCCGCAGGATTTGAATTTGATCCTCTTTCGGCCTTCGGGGTCTGGCCTTCTCGCCGCCTACACCCACTCCCAGTTGCGCAACCAATGGTAATTCGGCGGCAAATTCGCCCACATATCTTGCACCAGCGCATCGAAACGCTCGACCTCCGCAAGGTCGAGTTGGCGGCGCTCTTTGACGGCGGCGGCGGCGTTCTTGACCTGGTCAATGGTAATCAACCCTGGGATGGCGCAACTGAGCGGCTCACAGCACAGGACGTAGCGTAGTGCCAGGCGCGCCCGCTCGTCATCTTCCTGCTTGGTCTGGGAATCGGGTTTGCCGCCTGACTTGAAGATGCTGCCACTGGCAAAGGGCTTGATGCCGATCATGCCGACATCGCACTTCCGCAAGGCCTCAAACATGCTGCCCACCGGTTTCTCCTTGCTGCCGGCGCTATACGGTGTGACCACGACTTCAAGCTGCGGATATTTCGCGACGGCCTCCGCAATCCAGGGGCGATGGTGAGTGGAGATGCCGGTAAAGCGGGCCTTGCCCGTCTGCTTGGCCCACTCGAGCGCCGCCATGACCGTCTCGATCTCTTTCTCGCTGTTAAGAGTGGTCTGCTCGCGCATCGTCACCCGCCAGAGGTCCACGTACTGGAGCTTGGCCTCGCGCAGTCCGGTGTCCAGTTGTTCCTTCATTTTGCCCAACGAGCCGGCGATTTGCGGGTCCCGCCCGCCCCACCAATCGAATCCGAAATAAATCTTCTCGCGGTTCTTCCCCAGGGCCTCGGCGTACACCACCACCTCGCTGGCGCAGCAAGCATCGGCGTAGTTGATGCCATGCTCGATGCAGGCCGCCATCACCTCACGGCGGTTCTTCTTGAAGTCCGCGCTCCCGTCCGCGAAGGGCATCTGCTTCCAATGGCCGCCGATGCTCACCGCCGAGACCATCAACCCGGTCCGGCCCAGCCGCCGGTATTCCATGTTCTCGTTGTAGCTGCGGGTCTTGGCCGGGTCGGGAGACTGGGCAACCCCGCCGATGGCATTACAGAGCGCGCCGGCCCCTGCCGTTGCGCCCGCCGCTGCCATCGCGGTGGTTTGGACGAATTGCCGGCGGCTAATGCCATCTTGTTTCATAAACACCCTCTCAGCTCTTCAATTGGTTTGCGTTCGGGGTTACCTGGGCGATGTTCGGCTCGGCCTTGGCCTGGACATTGCCCAGCGCCCAGGCGATTCCTCCCAGCGTGATGGCCTGGAAGAACGGGTTTGTCCACATATCCTCGCGATGTCCAAGGGCCGTATAGAAAACCCGGCCTTTGCCGTGGCGGCGGGCCCAGGTGTTTGGATAATCCGGGCGCCGGTAGCAGTCGCCCTTCATCAGCTTGGTCTCCTGCACCAGGATCACGTGCAGGTCTTTGGCGAAGTTCTTTTGCGCATACCATTCCTCCATAAAGGCGATCCCCTCGGCGCACCCGATTCGGTCCGTGCCCGGGAAGTGCGAAGCGATAATGAGCGAGGCCTCCTGCTGCGGGCCGTGGACCACAAATTCGCCCCCCAACATGGCAATATAAGGGTCCACCTCGGTCTGGATTTGGTCCTTTGGACCCTTCGAGTGGAAAGAATCGGTGGAAGCATGGAACGCCACAAAACCCTTGCCGGCGGCGATTGCCTCCAGCAACCGCTGCCTGCCGCCAGGGGTCATCGGTGTTCCGTTGCCCTGGGGCGCGATCAGGTCTCCGCTCGTGAAGAACGCAATGGCGTCATACGGGTCAAGGTCTCTGTCGAAGACCCCTCCGTCCTGGGTACACTCAACGTCGAACCCGGCCCATTTGCCCATTTCTGTGAGGACACGTTCCGAATGGCTCAATTCACCGCCCGTGCGGTGAACGACCGAGTGTTCGAACCCGCCGCTCAGGGTAAAATAGAGCACCTTCTGCCTTTTTGGTTCCGCGGCGGCCGTCCAACCAAAAGGGACGGTAATCAGCCCCAGTGCGGCCGCCGAAGCGGCCTTCAGCATTTCACGACGCTTCATGACGAGACAAAGTCAGCCCGCTCATATTCACGCATATTTCACGGCTCTTGCCCATTACTGCCAAATGGCTGGCCCGTGGTCAATCTCAAAATCAGGATGCGGTCATAACAGGGCGCAGGACGGAATTCTTCGAACCCTTTGATTTGCGAGGTTTTCGGGCGCTTTCATATATGAAACTCATCTATGCACCGCCGGGTCCGCCCTCCTTTCCGGGCGCGCC
>Ga0326727_10007339_pt1 | contig 29236 bp, 28 predicted proteins | sample MB2enrmetagenome_FD_207643 | JGI IMG/M metagenome (GOLD analysis project Ga0326727, IMG submission 207643) | Lab enriched peat soil microbial communities from McLean, Ithaca, NY, United States - MB29MY | ecosystem: Environmental > Terrestrial > Soil > Wetlands > Peat | place: USA: New York... | reverse complement strand
CGATTACACCTACGCCGAAGCTATCCAGGGCTATGGCGCGCGCGACACCTTCCTGGAGCCGCGCAAAACCTTCCGCCTGACCGTCTCCACCACCTTCTAGGTTCAGTAGTTCAACAAGCAATCCCCAGGGCCGCTCGCTACGAGCGGCCCTTTTGCATGGGTCGCGAACCTGTAGCGCCGGCCTCCCGGCCGGCTGTTGCGTGGACCTCCCGGTCCACGCTGCACTCTGCATCAATCGGAATAATGCTCTAGCCCTGTCGGGGTGATGTGTACTTCCTGCTGACATTACGGACAGCCGTCTATGTCTTTACCGATTTTTATTCCCTTGGCCAGGTTTTTACGCCTGGCCGGTTTGACGCTCCCACCCCCGGCTCCTATAATCCATCTAGTTCCTGCTGACGTCTTCGTCTGCGTCTTTTCATGCCTCTGCTCCTTCCGGCGCGGAGTTCTGAATGGACCGGGAGGTTGCTCAGGAGGCGCCAGTCTGCTCTAGCGATGAAACGCTCGCAGACACACAGGAATCCCGAAGGAGTATTACATTCGCATGAAGCGCTCGCTTGCACTTATCGTTACTCTGGCCTCTGGTTTTGTCCTGAGCGCCGCCGCCCAAACTTTGCCTGCTCCCGCCACTGCGGCGCCTGCCGGTCCAGCCAAGATTGCCGTGATCGCCTTTCAGGTGGCTGTTGCCCAAACCAATGAGGGCCAGCGCAACTTCTCCGACCTGCAAAAGAAGTATGATCCCAAGCGCCAGCAGCTCAAGGCCCTGAGCGACGAGATCGACAGCCTGACCAAACAGCTTCAGGCGCAAGGCGACAAGCTGAGCCCCACCGAACAGCAGGCCCGCGCCAAGGCCATCGACGACAAAAAGAAGCAGTTGGAACGCGCCGCCGAGGACGCCCAAAACGACTTCCAGGCGGAGATGTCGGAGCTCTACAACGGCTTGGCAGCCAAGGTCTACGATGTCCTGGCTAACTACGCCCAGCAGCAGGGCTTCACAGTGGTCTTTGACGTAACCGGCAGCCAGCAGCAGGCGCCCGTTGTGCTCTACGCCAGCGAGTCCACCAACATCACCAAGCAGATCATCGACGCTTACAACCTGAAGTCGGGCGTGCCCCCTCCTCCGGCTCAGCCGGTAGCGGCGCCGGCGCCCGCCAGGCCGGCCGCGGCCAAGCCTCCAGTTCACCCATAGGCTTCGCCGTACAATGACTAACGTCAAGAGCTCCGCATTGCTGGGCTCTTGACGTTTTGCATTGCATTTCATCCCTTGCACAACGGCTGTTCACCTATTTAGCTCTCCAATGCTTCCTGTGCCTTCATGTGGAAAAGTCTGTGGATTACTTTTGTGAATCCTGTCAGGAAATTCAAAATATTTCTATTGCCAAAATCTGATTTTATTTGGTATGCAATGTAACTCCTTATTTATCAATCACTATAAACAGAATGCCCTGTCCCGTGTGCAGAAATCCGTTGGCCCAGGCGTTTATTAGGCCTGCCGGGGTTATCCACATATCCGGATGAATGAATGGTGAATCGGTTCATCAATAAATTGAAGCTACTTCTGTGCTTCTTCGCCGATCCGCAGCACCGCCAGGAAGGCTTCCTGAGGGATATCCACCCTGCCGATCCGCTTCATCCGCTTCTTCCCTTCCTTCTGTTTTTCCAATAACTTGCGCTTGCGCGTGATGTCCCCGCCATAGCACTTGGCCAGCACGTTCTTGCGCAGCGGGCTCACCGTTTCGCGGGAGATGATCTTGGCGCCGATGGCCGCCTGGATGGCCACTTCGAACTGCTGGCGCGGAATCAGTTCGCGCATCTTCGAAACCAGCGCCCGGCCCCGCTCGTAGGCAAAGTCGCGATGCACGATCACCGAAAGCGCGTCCACCGGCTCTCCGCTGACCAGGATGTCCAGCTTGACCATGGGCGACTCCCACTCCCCGGCCAGTTGATAATCCAAAGAAGCATAGCCGCGCGAGATCGACTTCAGCCGGTCGTAAAAATCCAGTACGATCTCGTTGAGCGGCAGCTCGTAGGTCAGCAGCACGCGCGTGGACGTCACGTACTCGAAGTTCACCTGCCGTCCGCGTTTTTCTTCCACCAGCTTGAAGATGCCGCCCACATATTCCTCGTTGGTGAGGATTTTGGCGGTGATCACCGGCTCGCGGATGCTTTCGATGTTTCCGGGCTCCGGCCAGCGCGAGGGATTGTCCACCTCCATCACGCTGCCGTCGGTCAGCGTAATGTGGTAGCGCACGCCGGGAGCGGTGGTGATCAGGTCCAGCTCGTACTCCCGCTCCAGCCGCTCCTGGATAATCTCCATGTGCAGCAGGCCCAGAAAGCCGCAGCGGAAGCCGAAGCCCAGCGCCACCGAGCTCTCCGGCTCAAAGAAGAACGACGAATCATTCAGCCGCAGTTTCTCCAGGGCGTCGCGCAGCAGCGTGTGCTCGTGCGAATCCACCGTGTACAGGCCGGCAAAGACCATCGGCTTGATGTCTTCAAAGCCCGGCAACTGCGCTGGCGCGGGCCGGGTGTCGTCCGTAACCGTGTCGCCGATCTTGGTGTCGCCTACATTTTTGATGGTCGCCGCAAAGAAGCCCACCTCGCCGGCCAGCAGTTCGCCAATCTCCACCGGCTTGGGCAACAGCACCCCCATGGACTCCACTTCAAACGCCTTCCCATTCGACATCAGCCGGATGCGCTGCCCCTTGCGCATCGTGCCCTGCATCACGCGCACCAGCACGATCACTCCCCGGTAGGAATCGAACCAGGAATCGAAGATCAGCGCCTGCAAAGGCGCCTCCGGGTCGCCGGTGGGCGGCGGCAGCCGGTGAACGATGGCCTCCAACACATCGTCAACGCCCTGCCCGGTCTTGGCGCTCACCGGAATCGCGTCCGTGGCGTCCAGCCCCACGGCCTTCTCGATGGCCTCCTGGGTGCGCAGGATGTCCGCCGATGGCAGATCGATTTTGTTGATGACCGGTATGATTTCCAGCCCGTGGTTGATTGCCAGATAGGCATTCGCCAGAGTTTGCGCCTCCACGCCCTGCGAGGCGTCCACCACCAGCAGCGCCCCCTCGCACGAGGCCAGCGAGCGCGAAACCTCGTAGCTGAAGTCCACGTGCCCCGGCGTGTCGATCAGGTTCAGTTGGTAGGTGTTGCCGTCATGCGCCTTGTACATCATGCGCACCGCGTGCGCCTTGATGGTGATGCCCCGCTCCCGCTCCAGATCCATGTCGTCCAGAATCTGCGCCTGCATCTCCCGGCCCGTCACCGAGCCGGTAAACTCCAGCAGACGATCGCTCAGCGTCGACTTGCCGTGGTCGATGTGGGCGATGATAGCAAAATTTCTAAGGAAGCGAGCGTCCATCGGAGGCTTTCAAAACAAATGGGTTGCGGGCACGCAGGTGGCCAGTCTCAGCGGCTCTCCCATGGTTTAGCTTATCATCGGCAAGCTGGCGGAATGCGTCCTCGCCGCGCATCCAGTAGACAGAGAGAAAGGCAATATCGTAACGAGTCCGCTGTTTTCCCAAGTCCCAGAATCGAGACCTGGGACACCCATCGTTCGTGGTAGATTGAAATGTTGACCACCCGCTTCCATCCCCAGTCCCCAACTGCGAGGGATCGGGGACACCCTCAATTTATTAGGAAACCGTCACTGAGACCGGGACCACCTGCCGTTATGTCTGTAGTGACTCGATCATCACTAAAGTCGAGTCCCCCTCGGCTTCTTCTTCGCGGAATGGATCCACCGCAAAACGTCCGAACCGCGGAAGGGGTGAATCTCTCCGCAGTGTCTGCAACTGATTTCGAACGATCCGCCAGGTTTTTTATCGCCGGGGATGTCGAAGGTGGCGCTGATCTCTTTCCGTGATTTCGGGCAAATGAAGTAAACACGTGTCATGGTGCTGCGTATTATACTGTCTCGGCCCCGTACCGGTTCGCGCTCGTTGAATGTATCTTGCATCTCGCTCATGCGTCAATGCCTCCTAGAGACATAATCGCTCGCACCCACATCAAATTCAACGTGGACAATCGCCTTGACGTATTCTTCACACCGTGGAAAATACAAACTGTTGTTTTCCCACACCACGATGGGTCACTATCTACTCGGCCGTCTGCGTTTCTTTAGGTAGGATTCAACCGCCTCCAGGCTCAGGTTCTCCCCGCCTGCATTTAACGTTTCTTGAATCTCTCGATTGCTCCTGCCTTGTGCGTCGAGCGCCCAGATGCGTTCTGCCAACACAACATTTTGCTTGCGTCCCGGCTTACCTTTCGGCACAAAGTATTCCAGCATTGGCTGGGCCTCTCGCTGGAGCCTCTTCCGGTATACCTCCCACTTGGCGGGTATCTTTTGCAGGATTCGCTCGTATTCTTTCGTTAGTCTAAAATCCTCGTCCAGGTTGTTCGACCACTCCCGAATCTCGTCATGATTCAGCGAGCCGAAGCCCGTCAGAAGGCAACGCTGCTTCCATGCGGGCGTGGACGCAAGGAATTCCTCCAACTCTTTTTCTGGGTTGTGAGACACGCGCCACCTCCAGAGTGGCATCCCGGCAGTAAAGAGATCGGCGGGGCAATCCGGGAAAGCCTGCCCATTCGGGAGTTACCCTAGCCGATTCAAGAAAATCATATCTCGTTTTGTGTAACCGTAAGGCCAAGACTCTATGGCTTCGTGGGGTGATCCTCAAACCATTTTCGCGCTCGTTCCTGTACGCGGGATCGTTCGGCTGGCGTCAGAAATGAGGCGGCAAAATCTCGGGTCTTGGCTGCTAAATCTCTTGCTTTGGCCATATCCTCAGGCTTTACTGTGACTGGCGTGCCCGCAACAGCTAAATCGAGCCAGAAATAGGCTTCAGCGAAGTCTTGCGGCACACCTTGGCCTAAGGCATAATCCGCACCGAGTTCTGCTTGTGCGTCAGCAAGACCCTGCTCGGCTGCCCTGCGGAACCAGATAGCGTCCTGTGTATTGTCTTGCGGCACACCCTTGCCGGTTTCATACGCCTTGCCAAGGTAGTATTGCGCAACGGCGTCACCACTGGCCGCCTGTTCTTTGAGTATTGTGATGTTCTCAGCCAATAGAGCGGACTCGGTATTCGTCGAAGGCTGCGAAGATGACGGCGTGGAAACTGTGGCCGTCGCTTCCAATTCTGAGTCTGGCTGCCGTGCAACAGAGGTCTCTTGAACGCTCACAGCTTTGTACTTGATTTTGTGCTCTTTGCCGGAGAGATCGTGAATAAAAACAAAAAGCGCGTTGCCATCGATTTCGGCCTCGTATTTTCCGGGCTGTAGGTTGTCGCATTTGCGAAATCCCTCTTGACACCAAAGCGTCACCATACGGCCATCAGGAAGGATAGCGGAAACGTGCTCTTGTGTGATCGATCTGACGTATGTATGCGGCGGTGTTGCCGCTGTTGTCGTGGTGGTGCAATTTGTGCTGGTGTTACCGATAGAGTGGGTTTGGATTGGCCCAACGCCGTAGTCGTTTATCGTCCCGTTCGTAGTTCCGTTCGTGTCGCAATTTGTCTCCGAAGTGCCTTTCCTACCGGGCATAGTGTAGGTGTACTGCCTTTGGCTGGACTCCGAATTTACAACTTCGATGGTGATTCTCGGCTTGTCTTTTGCAAAGGCCGCAACGCAGAAAAGGAACACGCAGAGGGTAGGGATTGCGAACAGACGAGAGACAAAACGTACTCGTGCGGTCATAGGTCTCCTTGCGAGAGCAGATGCTCCAAACGATTCATCCGGGAGATTCAGCTCAATCGGATGCGCTCGCCATTCATACATTGCGAGAATATGCCAACCGGGAGCAGTTTGGGCAGCGTGGCGCTTCCATCCCCGGTCCCCAAAGACGAGGGACCGGGGGCACCCTCAGCGTGGGTTTGGAAATCTCACCGGGACCAGGGCCACTGCCATCAGGCGAAGCCACAATGAGGCTTTTCGCGCCCTTGCGGCGCGCATGTCCCCAGGCCATAGCTTATCATCGGCATAGAGCAACAGTTTCCCTTATGCGCCTTGGCAGAATGTGGTATCGACTCTTCGGCTGCGCCGTGCTGGCTCTCTCGCTGGCAGGCTGCGCCCCCACTGCGCCCAACGGCGCCCCGCAGCCGCAATCCACCGCGCCTGCGCTCACCTTGGGCGCAAACTCGGCTGCGCCCGCGCAAGCCCTTCAGGCTCCCGCTCCAGCGCCGCATGTGTCTTCCCGCGAGCAACAGCGCGTCCGCTTGCTGATTCAGCAGGTGGAGGACGCCTACGCCCGCGGCGAGGCCGACTACCGCAAGGGAAAATTGGCCGAAGCCAAGCAGCAGTTCGATCGCGCCGTGGACCTGATGCTCACCTCCGGCATCGACATCAAAAGCAATCCCGAGTTGCAGGAGGAGTTCGACCGCATCGTGGACTCGGTCAACGCCTACGAGATGGAGGCTCTCAAACAGGGCAACGGCTTTGTCCCCAAAGAGGAGGAGACTCCCGCCGACGTGGCCAGCGAAGTGACCTTCGAGGTGGACCCCAACATCGTGGCCAAAGCCCAGGCTGACCTGGCTACCACCAACTCCGACTTGCCGCTGGTGGTTAATAATTACGTGGCCACTTACATCAACTTTTTCGCTAATACCCAGAAGGGCCACAACACCCTGCTCCACTCCTTTGAACGCGCCGGGCGCTATAAGTCCATGATCCAGCGCATTATGGCTGAAGAGGGCGTGCCCCAGGACCTCATCTACCTGGCTGTCGCCGAGTCCGGCTTTCAGCCCCGCGCCGTCAATCGCCGCTCCCGCGCCGGAGGCATGTGGCAGTTCATGCCCCGCGGCAACTACGGCCTGGTCCGCAACGCCTATGTAGACGAGCGCTTCGATCCGGAAAAGTCCACCCGCGCCTATGCCCGCTACATGAAGTACATCTATAGCCAGTTGGGAGACTGGTATTTGTCCATGGCCGGCTACGACTGGGGTGCCGGCAATGTGCAGCGCGCCGTCGAAAAAACCGGATACGCCGATTTCTGGGAACTCTATAAGCGCAACAACCTGCCTCGGGAGACCAGTAACTACGTGCCTGAGATTTTGGCCGCCATCATCATCGCCAATCATCCCGCGCAGTACGGCTTTGACGATGTCACGCTCGATCCCCCCGTCTTGACCGACACGGTGACCATCAATTATTCGGTAAGCCTGAGGCTGGTCTCGGATATTGTGGGTGCGCCGGTGGATGAGCTTACGGCGTTGAACCCCAGCCTGCTGCGGCTCGTCACGCCGCCTGATACGTCCTTCGACCTGCATCTGCCCGGAGGCGCGTCGGCGGTCTTTCAGCGGCTCATTGTGGCGATTCCCCCGGGAAAGCGCAACGCCTGGCGCTATCATCACCTTGCCCAGGGCGATACGCTGGCCTCGGTGGCGCTCAAGTATCGCGTGACGGAATCAGCGCTGGCCGCGGCCAATCATCTGCACCTGCGCGATAGTCTCCAGGGGGTCGAGGCTCTGCTTGTGCCGGCAGCGCCGGTCGCCGAGCCCGTGACCCATCCGCGGCTCTACACGGCGCGCAAGGGCGATACTCTGGTCACCATTTCCGACCGCTTCGGCGTCTCGCTGAGCGAGTTGCGCCGATGGAACAAAATCACTGGAATCAAGGTGCAGACCGGCCAGCGGCTGTATGTGGCCGCCCCCGCCAGCGCCCACCGCTCCGCCGCTCGCGCGCATAGCGCAGCCGGCGCTCCAGCCAGCCCCCAGGCGAGCCCGGCCGCGCCTAAAAAGAACGCCGCGCCTGCTGTGAAAAAGCCGTCCCTGAATCAACCCGCCGCCTCTGCCCCTGCAAAGAAATCCGGGTCCGTGAACGCGGCAAAAGCCCCAGTGAAGAAATCCACGGCTGCCCCCGCCGCGCGCGCGGAAAAATAATTTTTTCGAAATCTGCATTTCGTGCTTGTCAACTGATGGTGTTTACGTGCAATCTATTGCTAGAAGTCTTTCACGGGTGGAGCAAGGGTTCTCCGCCACGCGAACATGAAGATGAAAAATTTGTGCAGCGGCAGCCCGCTGGAGGCATTGGGATGGAAGAGTTCAGGATGTACGCAATGAGCGACGGCGAATCGAATTATAAGCCGGGCGCGTTTGACTCCGGTCACAACGACTTTGAAGAGGATGAAGAAGTTGAATCCTACAGCGTGCTCACCTCATCCGACGACGATGAGGGAGTGGTTGCGGAGTCGGTGATCATAGGCGTTGAAAAACCAGCATCGAAACCGGCCCCCCGTAAGGCCGCGAAGAAAAAGGCTCCGGCAAAGAAAGCTGCCGCGAAAAAAGTTGTGGCCAAAAAGGCCGCAAAGAAGTCCGCCGCAAAGAAGAAAAAGTCTGGCGCAAAGGGCGGAAAGGCGGGGGCCAGAAAGACCGCTGCCGGAAAGCGCGCCGGAAAATCAAACAAACGAGGTAAAAAGTTGGCCGTTAAGAAAGCAGCAAAGAAGAAGCCTGCCAAGAAGGGCAAGGCAAAGAAGGCAGTTGCCAAGAAGAAGAAGGCTCCTGCGAAGAAGAAGAAGTAGCCGCTGCAAAGTAGGCAACCAATAGCAGCGTCTGCCTGAAATTCAAGGCAAGCAAAAAGGCCCGGCTCGCGCCGGGCTTTTTTGCGCCTGGACTCACGCGATTTACTTCTTCAATTCCGCCAGCGCCGACAGCACCTCCGCGGAGTGCTGCTGTACCTGGACCTTGGTCCACACCCTGGCGATCTTGCCCGACGGGTCGATCAGGAAGGTGTTGCGGCTGGCGATGGTCATAGGGCCAAAGTGGCCCAGCGAGCCGTAGGCATCCACCACCTTGTGCTCCGGGTCGGCCAGCAGACGGAAGGTCAGCCCCTCCTTGGTGCAGAACTGCTTGTGGCTCTCCGGCGTATCCACGCTCACCCCCAGAATCACCGCGTTGGCGGCGTCATACTGCGCCTGGTCGCGCTGAAAGTTGTGCGCCTCGATGGTGCAGCCCGAGGTCATGTCCTTGGGATAGAAGTAAAGCACCACCCACTTGCCGCGAAAGCTCTCCAGGGAAATTTGAGTCCCGTCCTGCGAAGGAAGCGTAAATCCGGGCGCTACCTGACCAACCGAGGGCAGAACCTGGTCACTATCTCCGGCCGCGCGGACAGCGACCGTTGCCACCGCGGCCACAACCGCCGCGGCGAGGACAATAAGAAGGGTTATTCTCACGGGTAAACCTCCAAATGGTTGGATGGGGATTGGGTCAGCCGGGACGCAGAGAGTTTTTCGTAATCATTGATCCAGCCGAAAACGATTGCACCACAACATAGTTGTCATCCTGAGCGAACGGGGCCCCATGCGTTCTCTTCAGCATGGGGGTGGTGAGTCGAAGGATCTGCTTTGCCGGGTGCCCTATCCTTTCGCGTCCTGTGTGAAATGGGTGGGATAGTTCCATCTATATATGGTGTTTATGGCTCTTTATCGTGCCGTCGCCACAATCGCTATCCCCGCCTCATTCGCCCTCTTTAGCAGCGCCTCGCGGTCAAAGAGCAGCGTCCGCCCGGCCTCCACCGACAGGCAACTGGCCCCCGCGCCGATCATGGCCTCCACCGTCGCCATCCCGATCACCGGCACGTCGAAGCGCATATCCTGATTGGGCTTGGCCACCTTGACCACCGTCAGCCGCCGCTCCAATGTTGAGGCTTCGGATTCCAGCGTCCACATCAGCCTTCCGGCCCGCTCAATCGCCGCGTCCGTCCCTTCCATCGCCTCCACCGCCACGCAGGCCTGAGCCGCCACCACCACCGTCTGCCCAATGTCGAAGCCCGCCACGGCATGCGCCACGCTCAGCCCGTACTCGATGTTCCTGCGTTCCTCCTCATCCGGCGCGCGCTTCGTCAGCACGCCCTCCCCGGCCAGCAGCGGTTCCAGAAACTTGGTCGAACTGAGCAGCTCTATGCCCTCGTCCGAGAGCACCTTGGCCACCGCCCCGATCAGCCTGTCCGTCGAGCGCACAGGCAGATTCAGCAACAGCTTGGCCAGTCGCCAATCCGGCCGGATGCTGGAAAAAATCTGCTTATGCTTGACTTGACCGGCCATTACCGCCTTGGTGACGCCTTCCTTGTGGAAGGTTTCGATCAGCCGCGACAGCTCCCCCAGCGAAAGCCAGTGAACCGTGATGCCGCTGTCCTCGGCCGCGCGCCGGTCGATCTCCGCGTCGGTTTCCTCGCGGATAGCCGCCACCACCACCGTCAGCCCCTGCGCACGCGCCGCATCCAGCAGCAAAAACGGAAACCGCCCGTTGCCGGCAATCAGGCCGAGTTTCATTGGAGCGACAGTGCCTCATCGAGTCTTTCTTTGGCCTCCCTGTCGCGGTGTAAGGCCAAAAGCAATGCCGCGTGAGCGCGAAGGTAATTCATCAGATAGTGCTTGTACATCTCGGTACCCTTGAAGTGATCCGCAACAGCGTCCTTGTAAGCTTGACGGCCAAATAGTTCAGCCTGAGTTAGATCGCGTTCGGAGGCTTCCAATTCGTGAAGGTTCCCCTCGATGATTCCACGGATGGCATATGCAGAGCCGATACCAAATGTATAATCCGGTGTCTTGGAAGAGGCCTGGACGGCTTTTTCCGCATAGGGTCGCGCCGCCAGCGCCTCTCCGGAGTTGGCCAGCGCCCAGGCGGCAGCCAGATACGCCGAGAGTTTCTCATGAATCTCGGTCTCCGGGACAAACTCGTCCAGGTAATCTGCCGCTTTTTGACACGCCACTCCTGCTTCGTGGGAATTACCATGCGTTCCGCCAAGTTTCCAACAAGCGTCGTCGAGAGCGTCATAGGTATCTTTGCGCGATACCGTGGGTACACTGGAACCTTGACTGCTAGACCTGCTGGATTCGGACGCGGGTGAACTTGTGGCGGGCGGGACTGCTGGATTCTGCGCCGTAGCTGAAAGAGAAGATGCCCACCAGAGTGCAGCCCATGCGAGGGTTAGATACCTCATATATCGTTCTCCACGTCTTCGAGGTTATCTCGGAGGCTATATCCCAATCGTAACAGGAAGAAAAACCGCCCGTTGCCGGCAATCAGGCCGAGTTTCATGGCTACTTGATCACCCCGCGCTCGCTACGTTCTAGAAACGCCACCAGCAGAGCCACGTCCTCGCCCTCCAGATCGCGCATTTTCTCCAGAGCCTGCGTGGTGTTCAGCTTGGAGACCAGCAGCAGGCGGAATGCTTTCTGGATCAGCCGGATTCGCTCCGGGCTGAAGCCGCGGCGCTCCAAGCCCATGCTGTTCGCGCCGAAGGCCTTATTCTCGCGGCGCGAGGAAGTCTTGGAAAACGGCAGCACATCCTGCGTCACAATCGTCCCGCCTCCGATAAAGGAGTACGTGCCCACCACGCAATGCTGATGCACCGGGCAAAACGCCCCCAACGTGACGTAGTCCTCGATGATCACGTGCCCCGCCAGCGTGGCGCAGTTGGCCAGAATGCAGTGGCTGCCCACCTGGCTGTCGTGGCCGATATGCACGCCGGCCATCAGCAAACAATCGCTGCCAATCCGCGTCACCCCTCCGCCGCCAGTCGTCCCGCGGCTGATGGTCACGCACTCGCGAATCGTGTTGCCGTCGCCCATCTCCAGCGCCGTCGGCTCACCCTTATACTTCAGATCCTGCGGCGCCACGCCCACCGCGCAAAATGGATGAAAAACATTGCGCGCGCCGATCCGTGTCCGTCCGTCCAGCACCACGTGGGAGATCAGCCTGCAATCGGCTCCCAGCTCCACCTCCGGCCCAATCGTGCAATACGGCCCCACCGTGCACGAAGCCGGAACCACCGCTCCGGCAGCCACCACCGCGCTGGGATGGATGCTCACTCCGCGGCCTCTGTTTGCGCCTCGCCTGTCACCGCCTCGGCCTGCGGCGTCCGATGCACAATCGAGCAGGTCAGAATCGCCTGGCAGGCCAGCTTGCCCTCCACTAACGCGTTAGCCTCCATGCGCCCCAGCCGGGGCTTGAATGAAAGCACATCCACCTCGATGCGCAGCTGATCTCCCGGCACCACCGGCCGGCGGAACTTGGCCTTCTCGATGCCCGTGAAAACCGCCAGCTTCTTCTCCCGGTCCGGTATCTCGTTCATCATGATGATGGCCCCGGCCTGCGCCATCGCCTCAATCACCAGCACCCCCGGCATGATGGGGTAATCGGGAAAGTGCCCCTGAAAAAACGGCTCGTTCATGGTGACATTCTTGATGGCCACCAGGCGCTTGCCGCGCTCGAACTCAACCACTCTGTCGATCAGCAGAAACGGGTAGCGATGGGGAAGTAATCCCAGGATCTCCTGGATATCGAAGGTCATGCAGGTCTCCACGGAGCGGCCGGCATAGATGCTCAAGCGCTCCTCTGGATTATATCGAAAGCCCCGCGTTATCCGCGTCCAATGCCGAAGCCCTCAGCGCAGCCCACGCCAAGAGATAGATCGCGGAATTTTTACTTCATCTCGGCCTTTCAACAGGAGCCTCTCCAGCCGGCGTTGGCGGTGCTTCTAGTCGTGGCCGTCCAATCGGCAAGTGCGGCGCCACTTGCAGGGGCAGCTCGATGGTGGTCTTCATGATGTACACCTGATATGGATTCCAGTTTGACATCGTCCAGTAAATGGTTGCGCCGCGGCCTCCTTCGGCGGCGCGCGTGTAGCGGTTCAGCACGTACGTCGCATAAAAGCCGCCCGGCACAAACTTGCCATTCGCCTTCTTCGGCCAATAATTGCGGCGATTGCCGCATCCGTCCGGGATCATATGCAGATTGCATCCCGGGTGGTCGGCCGGGCCTAGAATCGCCGTCGGCGCCGACCACGGCCCCCATGGCGCTTGCGCCACCCGCACTGCTACGCTGTCGTACATCAACAGCCACATCCGCAACGGCTCGTTCCAGGTGATGGAGAACTCGCCCACGTTGTTGCCTGCGGCAATGACCGGAGTGTAAATCTGTTTGTCGGGGCCCGGTTTCCACTCCGCCCGGCTCACCCACTTCGGCCGACCCTGCGAAGTCAGCCCGGCGAAGAAGCGCCAGGTCGCCGGATCGGCAAAGCTCTCCACCGGCGCATATGCCAGGTAGGGCACGCTGGCACGATAGCGAGGCACTCCGAGAATGAACACTCCCAGTTTCTGCTCCTCGGGCAGAGTCGTCTGGATTTTGGCATTCACCGCCGTCGAATAGACGAATCCCTCCGGCAGGTCAACCACGCCGCTGAAGGTGTGGCCGCCATCGTCGGAGCGCGCCATCACGCCCTTGCCAATGCTGTTGCGCTCAGCAGTCTCCGGGCACTCCCGCGTCGGCGCGGGCAGAGCCAGGGGATGCTCCGGCGAGGGCTGCAAAACACTCGGTTTGACGCAGTGGTTCGTCCAGAAGAACGCATACAGCGAGCCTTTCACGGACACTCCGCCCGAGGGAACATTGAACTGGCCCTGCTTCACCTTCACCGGCCCGGTGATGGTCGCCGGGTCGAAGACCTTCTTGCCGCCTGCGCTCCGGCTATAAACTTTCATCTCCAGGCAAGACTCCGAATTCGGCAACTCGCTTCGTGAGCTCTCGCCCACGGCATCGTTCGGTGGCACTTCGCTCGCCGCGCCGGTAAGCCCCGCCAGCGACGGCCATGTATCGCCGAAGAGCAGCACCAGCTTGCCGTTATGCTCCACCGGATAGCCCAGATCTGCCGCATCCATCCCGTAGTTGCTCAGCGTGCGCGCTGCGGTGGGTTTCCCCGTCACCCAATCAATTTCTCCGGTTAGCTGGCAGACTTTTTCCGGCTCTCCAACGCGCGCCACGGGCGTCGGCGCTGCCGGTTGCGCACCAGCCCATAGCGTACTCACAACCATCGCTGTCAGAATCGTTATCGCCGCCAGGATGGCCCTTGTCTTTCTCGTCTGCATGATGCTTCCTCCCAACGGGCGCCATCAAGTCCTGTGGCATCCGTCCTTTCTTCAACTTGCCAGCGCACAGTCCATGCGCCGCTCAAACTGCCACAAGCTGAATACTCTGCCCGCGCGCTCCCTGTCAACCCCTCTTGCGGTAGGCCGGATTTATCTGGTAGGCCATGGATTTATCCCTGGCAATACGGCAATTTTACGGAAGGAGCAGAAGACTTCAGCCCCCTGAAAATGAGGATAGATCGACACGTGCTTTAGCCTCGGAAGAACGCTTTCCGCCGAAGGCGTCCGCCTGGACGGCCTCCTGAGCGGAATCGAAGGGGCTAGTCCTCACTTCTTGATGCGTTTTTCGGCCGTCTCCACGCTCCACAAATCCGCCGGCAACTCCTGGTTGTACTTCACATGAACCAGAAAATACTGCCGCGTCATATCGTCGTTTTTATAACGCGTAATGGTGAACGGCGTGGGAAAGCCGTCGATGGTGTGGTAGTCGTCGTATTCCTCTGCGTCCAGGTTCTTGTCCTTATAGACCGGGTCGCGCCACTCAAAGCTTCGCCGCAGCGGCAGGTGGGTCTCGACATCCGTAAGAATCGTAACTGCTTCATTTTCAGCGGAAATCAGCGTCACCTGGTCGGCCAGATGGCGCTCGGCCAGGTGCTGTCCCTCATAAATAAGGATCGTTCTGGGATCATTGAGCCAAACCTTGACGGCGGTCTCGATGGAGTGATCGCGTCGGCGCAGGAAGTCCTCCACCTGCTCCTGGGGCAGTGGCGCTTTGCCTTTATAGGTCACCTCCGTGCCCGCTCGCCCCAGGTAAAACTGCGCCACGTCGCGGTGTTTGCTGTACTCGATGCGGTCATGATCGGGCCAGGCGTGGTACTCCCAGTACTCGGTGGCGCCGCCCGAGGGCTGGCCATGAAAGAAGGCCGCCACGCGCCCCTCGCGCATCTGGTTTTTCATGTTGAGCCAGGCCTCGCCGCCCATAGCCTGCACCATGGCATCCAGCGCCGCTCGCGCCTGACGCGCGTTCTTCTGGCCGGCATCTGATGCGGCGTCGGGAGCATTCTGCGCCCGCATGGTGAGCGGTAAAACAATCAACAGGGCCAGCACCAGCGCCGCAGGCAAAACTCTGCGCATCTATCACTCCTACAATGGGTTGGACGGATTAACGCCCTTCGGTTCACACTATCGCAGCGAACTGGACAGCGGCAAGCGAACGCAAACCGCCGCCAGGCAATGCAACCGCTTCGGGCCATTTGAAGTTGACGCAAGCTCAGGCGCGAGCGCGGATGCAACAACTGGCGAATCAGCCGGCGGAGCCACTCCCTTGCCCTTCACAAAAACTGTGAAGACGCCGGGCGTGTCGACGGCCGTGGCCGTCCCGCAGCGATTGGGAGTGCTCAGCCCATCGCGGCGAATCAGGTCCACGCTGAAGCGGGCCCCCCGCGGCTTGGTCTGGCAAAGCGGCTTCTTGGTGACCCAGACCTGCAGCCAGGGGAGACTCGTCAACTGTCCGGGCAGCCTTGCTTGCCCGTGCGCATCGGTGAGCACTTCCGCGCGATAAAGCTGGTCATGCAAGTCTTTCTGGTCATACCCGCCAAGCAGAACCAGGTGCATGTGGACCAGCACCTTGCCGTCCTTCCCGCCGAGTACGCGAACAGTGATGGGCTCATTGTGGACCACCGGGAAGCTCTCTGCCACGCCGCTTAGCGTCGCGGTTAACAGAGCCATTCCGGCGGCAAAAGAGAGTGCAAGAGGTCGGATCATATGTTTCGCCTTAAACAACATATCGGCGCAACAGACCCTTCCTATGAGCTTTCTATCGACCTTTTCCGGAGGCGGCCAGCAGCTTCTTCCGTTTTCGAATCAGCCGGGCGCGCTCCTTCTCCGGCAACGCCAGCACGGCCCTGGTCCGTTTGGGCAGCTTCGCGTAGATCAGCGCGTGGGAGCGGGCCAGTTCCTCCTCAATCTCGCGCGGCCTGAGCGCGTCCCACCGCTCCAGCGCAACCCAATAGGCTCTGGCCAGATGCGGCGCGGGTATGATGCCCTCATTCTCCAGCAACTCGTCATAGCGCTCGGCCCCGCAGTGGAAGCTGAGAACAGGGGTCTCCATGCCGTCGGCGTTGGTCAGGGCAAACATCTTGCCGCCAATTTCCCGGTCGCCCACCCAATAGACCAGAACCTGACCCCAGTTCAGCGTCTCCGCCGTGTGCGGCAGCGCCAAGCAGATCTCGCGAATGCGCTCATTGTCCATGGTGTAAACGCAAAACGGAAAAAATCGCCGCCTTACTTCGGCTTATTTGCCGCCTCCGTGATTCCCTGCGCGCATGCCGTGGGAGGGGCGCCGAATTGCGGCTGCAAATCAGGCCAATACTTGCTCTGAGCCAGTTGCCCGCAGAAATCCTTCATGAAGTTATCCTTGCCGGGCTTCTCTGCCGGCCAGGTCATGTTCACCAGCCTCCAGGCCCAACTGGCCTCCCCTTTATAGATCCAATCCAGCATCTGTCCCCACAAGGCCGATCCGGCATAGTAATTGTCAAAGGCGGCATCCGGCGCAAAGGCCGCTCGCGCTTGCGGAAGGTACTTTTCCTGCCACTCCTGCCTGGTCGGCGCGCGGCCGTGCATTTTGTTGATATCCAGCTGAAAGGTCAAATTACCCATTTCGTTCGATACTGGCTTGAGGATCACTTTTTGTATTGGTGAATCCGCAAAATCGGTGTGCCAGTACGCAAAGGTCTCATCCCACCCAACAAAGTAGTAGCCGCCATTCTGCGTGTCGCGCTCGAAATGAGAATTGCTGTTGTCGCCAACATCCAATGTTGAAAGCAGTTTGAGTTGCGGTTCCAGATCGAAGAGCAGAATGCTCGTGCAGCAGTGCGCGCCTCCGCTGAAGTACGAAACAATCATCTCCGGATGGCCGCGTCCGGTTACATCGGTTCCAGGTTCGATGCCAGGGACGCCGAGCTCCGCCTCAGCTATCTGACCAAGACTGAACGATCCCTCATCCTCCACCTTGCGAAAGACGACTTGTCCGGCGCGAGCGGCCTCAAGGCAGGCGGATTCTGCTTGCGTGTCATGTTCCTGATAGGCCTTAAAGATATATCCGTCCACGGTAATAGACTTTTGAAAAAACTGTAGTGTACAAGCTGCATTGGTGGGATCAACCTGAGCGCATAAAAACTGAGAACCCAAAACAAACACCGCCGCTGCTGCCGCCAATTTGAGCGCCTTCATACAAATCCTTGCTGAAGTCATGGTCAACAGCCCTCGGTTCAACTATACCCGACTGTCAAAAGCACGATCACTCTGCTTTACCTGCGTCTATTTCACCACTTCGCCTCAAACGCCCGGAATCTCCGTTCCAGCTCCCACTGCGCGGCGGCTTTTTCGCTGCCGTCGAGGAAAGCCTTGCACCCGGCGGTAGGCTTATCAGCGCCGAGTGCCTGTCCCTTACAGGCGGTAACCGGAACGATAAACACATCCGGTTTGGCCCACAGGCTCGCGCCGGGCAAAAAGCTGTGCTCCATCCCGGTGCGGGCCAACTGCTTCAAATCCTGGTAGCGTAGGTGGTAGTCCAGAGCCGCGCGCACGTATTCGCCTGTGATGTCGATGCGGCTGACGCCTTCATCGTCGGTGGAGAGCGCCACCGGCACGCGGGCCGCGCGGTAGAACGGAAAGGGATGCTCCGCGCCTTTGACGCCCAGAATGGCTTCGTTGGAACTGAGATTGATCTCCACCATCACATGCTTTTGCGCCATCTCCCGGAGCAGGCTGCGGGCGTCGTCCTCATACATTACGTCCACGCCGTGGCCAATGCGTTCAGCGTGGCCCAGCTCGACGGCCTGGCGAATGTGGAATCGCAGACCCTCGGGCGGCACCAGGCCCAGCGTCAGCTCGCCGGCGTGCAGGCTGATGGGCACCTTGGGATAGACGGAGTGCAGGTAATCCAGCATCTTCATCTGCAAGGTGTAGTCGCGCATGGAGGTAAAGCCGTCTTCGGCTTGCACAAAGTTGATGCCCACAAAGCCGTGCTCATGCGCCTCCATGCTCGCCTGGACGGTCTCAAAGCCCAGCAGCGTCTGCGCAAAGACCTGCTCCGGCGCATTGCCGCGCAGCACCTCGTAGATGTAGCGAGTCTCAACCTTGCAGGCAGCCCGGGCCTCGGGCGTGCCGCAGTGCTCCATCGTTTGCCGGTCGCTTTCAATTTGTTCCGCCTCGGAGAGATCCGCCGAGACCTCGTCGCGCAGCCCGTGGTCGATCAGCGTCCGGCGCAGCGCGACGAAATCCTTCGCGGCAAAGCCGGGTTCTATCTTCGTCCCAAACTCGCGGGCCATTTGTACGGCATGGGTAGAGGGCGGCGCCACCATCAATTCGAGGTATTGCTGGTTTTGCGCGGCGGCGCGGCTGGCCACCTCGTCTACCCACTCGCCCATGTGCCGCTTGTTCAGCCCGCCAAAGCGGTTGAAGGCGGAAAAAAACTGGTCGTGAGCGCTGAAGCCTGTGCTGGGGACAAAGCTGCGCATGGAGAAAGCGTTCACCAGCCGGTCGTAGAGCTTCTGGTTGGAGGGAACCAGCACGGCCTCCACCAGCGGCGGCGTGCAAGGAGGCTTGGCAAAGCTGAGAGCCGCCGGGTCCACGCACAGCCCGTCCTCACCGGCATCGCGGATGAATGTTTCGGCATATACCGCGCCGGAGAGGTGAACGTGCAGGTCCGCTCCCTTAGGAAACTGTTCCAGAAAGGCGCGTAGCGCCGGCGGGCCTTGCTGCATGGCGGCCTGATAGGCGCTGGCGGCGCGGGTCTCCGCAGCAGGCGCCTGAGCGTGGAGCGTGGCGACGGATACGAGAACAATGCAGGCGAAAAGGCAGGCGAATCGGCGCATAATGCCTTCCAGTGTAGAACAGACCTGGCTGGCGCGGGCAGGCAGAGCAGTCGCAGCAAGGCATTTGCGATTGCAATCAGATTGTCGTCCCGGTTCTGGCGCTCGCACCCGCAAGTTGGTATACTGTCACAAGTTGTTGCAGCCAACTGTCTATGGATTTGCCCCCTGCTCCGGCGACGCCGGAATCCGCGCAGGAAATTGCAACGCGAAATCTGCACTGAGGCCAGGTAGCTCAGTGGTAGAGCGCGGCCCTGAAAAGGCCGGCGTCGGCGGTTCAATCCCGTCCCTGGCCACCACTTTAGACTCAGATAATTAGAACTGAATCGACGCGCCGGGATGGCGGAACTGGCAGACGCAGCGGACTCAAAATCCGCCGGCCCTCGCGGCCATGGGGGTTCGACCCCCCCTCCCGGCACCACCATATAACTCTTTTATTATCAACAGATAAGATGAACTTAGCGGCCAATAAGGGGGATGTGTGTGCGTTATGACTGGTTTTGCGAATCTGCGCACCAGACCTCCTCCGGTTTCATAACCCTAGCCCTTTTTTGCTGAAGCCTGGCCGACTTTCGAGGACTGACCTGTCGATGCCAAGCGCATTGGCGATTTATTGTGTAGTCAGAACCCTCCGGACTGCATCAGCGTTTGAACTAAGTCGCTGACGCAACGGACTCTCTGCCCACACATCTTTTTGGTCGAAGCACGACCAGCGCTCTCCGTCGAGTCACAGAACATCTTGGAGGCCGTGGCCTGCTGCCCGATGGACCTATGGCATTAGTCTCTTGTCTGTCTCATCTGCTGAGGGGTTCTTCATGATGCACTTTGCCGCCAAGCTAAAACATGGGCATTGGTGGTACTTGTTATAAATAATCATGCACGGGCAGTTGAACTTCAGCCCGTATATAAACATTGCCAAAATCACATAGAGCAGATAATAAACAGGATGCCATATTTGGCTCAGGCCCCATACTGCAATCATCATCCCGGATTTGGAGCGATAGGAGAAGGCGACCTTTTCCGGCGTCAGGCTGTATCCCAAGTACAGATGAATGGTAAAAAGGAGAATCACGCTGGGTAAAGTCAGGCCCTGCCAAATGTAATAGCCAAGAAGGCACATTGCCATGATCTTGACGGCAACGGCGTAGAAGCCGCTGATGGTTGGCGTTAACATGCGCACGCTTTCTTGATAGAAGAGGTAACCTGGCAGCACCTTGCTGAGTTCTCTTTCTTCCGCGCGCGCGCGTGCAATCATGAGCGGCAGAATCACGAGAGTGGAGATCGTCAGGGTGATCCAGTTGAACATCATGAAGCTTGCGCTCCAGCACCATAACAGCAGGGATGCATACATCGGGTGCCTCGACAGCGCATAGGCTCCCGTCGAGATCAGCCTGTGATCCTGCTTGATTTCGATTCCATCGGACCACATAACGCGAATGTTGAATTTTGCCCAGATATGCCAGGTTACGGCGCAAAGAATCAAAACAAAGCCAACTCCAAAATATACGGATTGAAGCGCGACATTCATTTTGATTTGCCCGATGCTACGAAGCCAGAAAGGAAACAGTGCCGCAATGCAGATGATCATCTCGCGGGTCGAAAATGGGTGGGTGATTTTTCGGACAACTTTATGGGAGGTTGCAGCGTGCTCCAGAAACTTGAACAGGGCTGCAATCAACAGGATCAAGCCCGTTAAATAGATGACGCTCATTCCGGCGATGAACAAAAATGGATTGACGGACTGATTCGCAATGCGTTGGATTACATCATGCATGGCAGCTTATCCTTTTCTTCGCCGCGCAGGCCAGCCAGCCGCGCCTCTTCCAGATCTCCCCGATAGAACATATTGAAAGTATCAAAGGGAATCAGCCTCTTGCCGTCCGGATGCGCAATGTGAATGCAGCTCTTCTTCACGCTGCGCACGTCGAAGGCCTGGGCATCGATGAACTGCACGATCAGTACGCGAAAAAGATCCTTGTATCCCAGATCCTTGGGCAGCAGCGCCTTGGGCAGGCAGCAGAGCAGCTCGCGAGGCAGGCTGCAGAGCAGTTCGCGCAACGTAGAGGCCTGCGCAATCGGCGAATGATTGGTCGCAAAGAGCTTGAAGAGATGGTCGTGCAAGCCTGCCTCCCGCTCATAGGCAATGGTGTTCTTCGCTCCATTGATGAGCACTTCCGGCGGCACCATCCCTGTCAGCGGAATTGTCTTGCCGCCCATCTTGATGGCGTATGCCATGGCCAGCGCATCCGGATGGCAGGGAACCGGAATCAGATCCTCCGGCTTGAAGACGTCCGTCTGCTCCAGGATGCGCCGTCGCACCTCGGTCAGCGTCAGTCGGTGCCGCGCGCTCTCGAAGCCGAGTACGCGCCCCGCCTGCTGCACCGGTTGAAAGGTCACTCCCCGCACAGCCGGCTGGGTCAGCGCGAAATCCACAATCGCGCCTAACTCGCCGTCGTTCACGCCGCGCTCGACAGTCACCACCAGCGTGGTTGAAATCCCCAGCCTGTTCAGACGCTCCAGCGCCTTCTCGCGAATCCCCCGCAGATCCGCGCCGCGCAATCGCATCACCGTCTCGCGCTGGAGCGAGTCAAATTGCAGATACAGCTCGAACTCCGGCATAAACCCGGCGAGGCGATTGGCAAACTCCTCGTCCTGCGCAATTCTGATTCCGTTGGTATTCACCATCAGGTGTCGGATGGGCCGCTCCTTGCACATCTCCAGCACGCGGAAAAAGTCCGGATGCAAGGTCGGCTCCCCGCCCGAAATCTGCACCACGTCAGGTTTTTTTTCATTGCGCACGACGCAATCCAGCATGGCGGCAATCTGTTCAAGCGTACGGTATTCGCTTCTGTGCTGCCCACTGCCCGCATAGCAAATTGGGCAGGTCAGGTTGCACGCATCGCAAATCTCCACCAGCGCCAGGCAGCTATGCTGCTCGTGATCCGGGCAGAGCCCGCAGTCATACGGACACCCGTATTTCACCGGCGTGTTATAAACCATCGGTTGCTCGGGAGTCTTGATAAATACTTCGCGCGCCCACCGATAGTAATCCACATCGTCGGCCACAAGAACCCGCTCGTGCCCGTGCTCCGGGCACTGCTTCAGCATCCAGGCCTTGCTTTCTTCAAAGACAATCTTGGCGTCCACCCGCCTGTAACAGGTCGAACAGATCGAGATCGCCACGTCATAAAACAGATAAGGCCGGAGTTTCTCAGTCATGTCAACTCCTGAAAACTAATTCGAACGATCGGAAATAAGAAACATTTCACCGGCTGTCATTGCCAATGCATATGCCGCCTTCTGCCGGAACGGGTTTGAGTTCAAGTTATCTGGCAACGAATTGCCCTTGTACCAGAGCCCGAATTTCGAGCTTTTTTGTTGGCTGCTTTGTAATATCCTGCCATCGGCTGCCGTGAGAGTGAAGGAGGCGATTATTTCAAAGGAGCAAAATTGTTTGCCATTGTCTTCGGGTTTACATGACGCCGTTTTGCGAAGCACGGATATTCTCAGAGCCGCATCGCTAGGTCCTCCGTCGTTGAAGGCCGCAGCTTGGACTGGAAATTCCTGCCAGAGCTGATTGAAATTATCTGCTGTAGCATTGCTCATAATGACCGGATCGAAGAGTTTGCCTCCTGTTCCGTCTTCCACGTGAATGGCAATTCTATGCACTGAAGCTAAAGCGGGTGGAAGTGTGGCTTTTTTCTGCGGCAATGGCGGCAAAAAGCAAGCACCGCAAGCCAGAATCCCCAAAACACCGGCCAGTGTTAGCAGTTTCTTCTCAATCATTCGATTGCTCCCCCTGCGTACTCTACGCGCTCCGGGAACGCTATTCGTTCTTATCGATCTTTGTATCATCCTCTTGATCGAAGAGCTTTTGCGGTTGTGACACTTTCTCTGAAAAGCCCCCAAAGATCGAAAGTGTCACAAAGACCAGAAGCGTCAATAGTAGACCGGCCATCGACACTCCTAGCGCAACCAGCTCCAGTATCCCGAGACCGACAAAGAAGCCGCCGCCGCTGCGGCCTCCGCCCATCGAAAGAACAAATGTGACTCCGCACAGTCCCAGCGAAATCCCAAAAACAATCGCCAGAACGGTAATAATCTTCGCAAATGGAATCCGATCAACCAGCCGCTTGCTCATTGCTCTCCTTCCTCCAAAAACAAAAATCCAAAACCATACATAGAATCCCCGCCAGACAACTCCACTGGATCAGATTCATTCCGCCGATCAACGGCTGCGGCTTCCAGAAGTCGATCAGGATTCTCCAGACCAGGTAACTCCCCATAAAGATTCTGAACCGCGCGCCGTCCGGCAGTTCCATTCTTCTAGTTAATAAGATTCCCAACAAAATCAAAAAAAGAATCTCGTAGACTTGCACCGGATGCCGTCCAACGCCATCACCCAGATTTACAGCCCACGGCAGCGCGGTCGGCTTTCCATAGGTGTCGTCCGCCAGACCGGCCAACAGACACCCCACGCGCCCCACCGCAATCCCCACGCAGAGCGGCAGCACAAGCAGGTCGCCCGTCCGTCGCCGGATTCCGAACAACTTTTTCGCGGCCACTACGCCCAGCCAGCCGCCCAACAAGCCCCCGACAATCGTCTTTCCTCCCGGCGAGAGTAGCAGTTCCAAAAACCTCCCACTCCTCCAGGCCTCCATCACCGTGGGCCATTGTTCGGCAATCCCCAATAACCGGCTCCCTACCAGCGCACCCACCGTTGCGGCGGCCAGCACCGTCCAGCGCTGCGGTTCGTCTACCACGTCGCCTTGTCGCCTGCGTAACCATCGAAAGACCGCGAACCCCGAGGCATACGCCAGCGTCTCCATCACTGGATGCCATGCCGGATGAGAACCAATGGGGATCATTGCGATAGTATAGCGGTCGCAGGGATTCATGGACTCGATCACACGTATGGACTGCCCACTTGAGCTTGTCTGAAGAAGACTTGATTCCTGTAGAGGAAGATGCGTGTTTATGGTTGCAATAGACAGCTTCCCCATTTCTTTGCCACCAGCAATCGCAGGAAGGTTCTTGCTTATTCCGGCGTCTTTCTTCTGGCCGGCGCCGGCCTTGCTTTTACGCTTAAGACGCAGTTCTTTCCCGACGATACGCAGTACTGGTCCTACATCGATCTCTGGCTGCCTGACGGCACTCCGGTTTCTGCCACCAACGCCGCCGCCGTACGGGCAGAGACGGTTGTCGCGAGAGTACTCGCTGCGTATGAAGCCCAGCAGGAAGGCAGTCAGGCCGGCGAACCCCCTCTTCTGCACTCGTTGACCTCCTTTATCGGCTCCGGCGGACCGCGCTTCTGGACCTCTGTAAATCCGCAGCCGCAGCAGTCCAACTACGCGCAGATCATTGTGCGCGTCAGCCGCAAAGAAGCAACGCCGGAGATCGTCGGTCCCTTGCAGGATGCCCTCTCCGAAGAACTTGTCGGGGTTGTGCCTATCGTGCATCAATTGCAAACCAATCCCGTCGAGTTTCCCGTAGAAGTGCGTATCAGCAGCACCTCGGATGTCGATCCCGCCGACGAGGAGGCCGATAACCGCAATCTGCGCCGCTTTGCCGACGAGGCCGGAACGATTCTGCGCCGTTTGACGGGCGTCGCCGTTCAGGATTCGGACTGGCTCAATCAGCCTGCCGAGGCCAGCTTGAAGATCGATCCCGACAAGGCCAATCTAGCCGGCGTTACCAACCAGAATGTGGCTCAAGCCACGCAGGCAGCCACAGACGGCGTTGGAGTCACCACGCTGCAGCAGGGCAACAAACAGATTCCTGTAGTCGCGCGCTTGCGCCAGGACGAACGCGCCTCGCTCTCCGATATTCAGAACATCTACATTACCTCTTCCGACGGAAAGCAAAAGATTCCGCTTGAATCCATCGCCAGCATAGAAACCACACTGGCCGACCGGCGCATCCGCCGCCTCGAACACTTCCGCACAATCGGCGTTCACGCCTATCCGCAACACGGCGTTCTCGCCTCCGAGGTACTCAATGAAGCCATGCCCGCTCTGCGTGATATGCAAAAGCGACTGCCCTCCGGCTACCGCATGGTCATCGGCGGCGAGCTGGCGGCGCAGAAGGACGGCTTTGCCAATCTCGTCATGGCGCTGCTCATCTCCGTCTCTGCCATCTACGCGGCGCTGCTGCTGCAGTTTAAGAACGCCATCAATCCGCTGGTGGTCTTTGCCGCGGTGCCTTATGGCGTGATCGGCGCGCTGCTGGCGCTGGCTATCACCCGGACGCTCTTCGGCTTCATGGCCGTTCTGGGCATCGTCAGCCTCATCGGCGTCATCGTCAGCCACATCATCGTGCTCTTCGACTTCATCGAGGAGATGCATGACAAGGGCGAACCCCTGGAAGTTGCTCTGTGCGATGCAGGCATCGAACGGCTGCGTCCCGTGCTCATCACCGTGGGCGCCACCATCTTCGCGCTCTTCCCGCTCGCCATGCATGGAGGCCCGCTGTGGAGGCCCCTGTGTTACGCGCAGATAGGCGGCCTGACCGTTGCCACCGCAATCACCTTAGTGCTTGTGCCGGTGCTCTATAGCGTCGCCGTGCTCGATTTGAAGGTGATTCAGTGGAGACAGAGGGAGCCCGTTTCATGAGACGGAGTCTTTGGGGAGTTATCTTGTTGCTCGTCTTCATGGTGCCGGCTGGTTACGCGGACTCCATCGTGCTGAAGAACGGAGATCGGCTCAGCGGCGTGGTGGAGGGCATCTCCGATGGCAAGATGACTCTCAAAACCGATTATGCTGGTACGATTCGCATCGACTGGAACGCGATTGCCTCATGGAACGGCAAGAGCATCTCAGGACCGCCTCCAGCCGGCATTCCGCCTGCCTCCGGCATCAACGTCACTCCGGCAAAAGACGCGCAGAAACTCAAGAAAGATCGCTTTTCTTTGAATGCGGATTTCAACCAGAATTTCTCGATCCACAAAGATTCCTATCAGTTTTCTACTCATATACTTTCAAGTTACGTGGGCACCGGCAAGTGGGATGCGTTCCAGACCATACACTGCGATCTGGACAGCGGCTCCACTGATCAGACCGTCACGGCGCTGGTTACCGCAAATCGCTATCTAGACAAGCGCCTGTTTGTTTTTCCAAGTTACATCGCAGTGCATATTGCCAACGATCCTCCCTACTGGTTCACAGCGCAGTATGCCGGCGGGGGAGCCGGATGGACCTTTCAACGCGAGCCCGATAAGATGCTTTTTGTGCGTTCCGGTTTGTACGCCTCCGGCATCTCTGGCACTGTGGCTTCGGCCACGGGTTCACAACCCATAGTTCACTCGCCGCTTTTTGCCGACCTGGAGATTGCTGATAAGACGGCGCCATTCTCCTGGCTGAAACTGAGCGCGACCATCGACCTGTTCCATGCGCTGCAATCCGGTACTCAGTTCAAGCTGTTCTACGACACCACGGCCCGCATTCCCATCAGCAAAAAGATCTCTTTTGATCTGCACATCTACGATCCTCCCGATTCCTCTCAATCCGGCGTGGTTACTCTTCAAAATACGAATATTTCGAGCGGCCTGGGGTATTCTTTCTAGTCTGAAAGTGATTCACTTGACAGGGAGAAGCGAAGAGCTGCCGCCGGCAGCAATGGACGAGAGCATCGCGTAAGACAGCCCGGGAGATTTCTCCCCCGGCTGATCAGGACCTCAATTGGGTGCTGTCTGCGGCGGTTGTTGCTGTGTTTGCTGCGGCAGAGGCTGCTGCTGTGGTGTTTGCGGCGTCTGCGGCTGCTGCGGCAGAATCCATCCCCTGGCGATTGCAGTATTTCTGGCTGCTATAGCCGTGCGCCCTTACGTAGCGCCGCCCGCCGTGCAAGCGCAATCCAACGAGGCTTTTCCCTTTTATATCGAGCCGGGCACAAACATGCTGCGCGCTCCGGATGGAAGCCAACAGGTGTTCGGCAAGGTGGTTATTGACCTGCGCAACGGAAATGTCTGGGGATTTCCGACTCTAAACCGCGAACCCTACCCGGCCAGCGGAACGCAGACTACCCCGCAAACCTCCCATCCATTCCTGCTCGGCAAGTTTGCTTTGCCTGACATGGACAAGTGACTCTATCGGATGGGGTAGACGGGGACGCTATTACGGATTCGTACCCATAACGCTCTTAGGTTCTCCAAACCTCATATTTCCTGGACAGTGGCAATACCGAAGTTGACCGGGCTGCCAAGATCACCGGCTCTATAATCCCCTTCACAGCGCTGCCGCCTAAGCTTCGCGCCACGGATCACAATGACCGGAGACAAAACCGATTCGTTGCAATTTTCGTGTGTGTAATACGTGTGTGGAAACCACGTTTCTTGCGTTTTGATAGTTTTGAGCGTCTAATAATTTCAATAACTTATTTAGAATCAATAGGTGGCGGCAATCCGCCACCCACCCGGCGTCATTTAAATGATTAAAATTCAGCACATTACAAGATCTTCTGATCCCCTGTCCTTGTGCTATTGTGTGAATCCGTGGAACTGCAACATTTCTATTAAATTGTGTTGACAACCTCACATCATCTTTTTAGACTGTTTTCATCGGAATTGAACGAGATTCCTTTCCCCGGAATTGATCGAGGTTCCAGTTTCCGGAATTGAACAAGATTCCTTCCCCGAACCCACCGAAAGAGTCGAAGTGTCCTGCGATCCAAGGAACTTCATTCACACTCAACAGATCGGAGAATATGGTTATGCTGAAAACGCCTAAGTATGCGGTTACGCTCTTTGCGTTAGCCGTTGTATTTCTGCTTGCGGCTCCCGCCGTCTCATTGGCCGAAACCGGCCAGCAAAAAACTGCCAAGTTTGTCGACCATGGCGAGGGAAAGCAGAAAGGACCCACCATTCAGGGAGACAAGAGTACCCCAAAAAGAACGGCAACCCACCACCACGGCACCGTGACAACCCACAACCCAAATGTTGGTCATCTGAAGGGGCCGGAAGTGCGCGAGAGCGGCAAGGGCAAGCTCGAGGGTGGCGTAAAGCAAGGTGACAAGTCCACCCCCAAGAGGGCTCCGACGCGCGGCTTCAAGCGCGCCTAACTCTGCTGCGGCCGGACGAATTCTGCCCTGAAGTTGAAAGGGTTTCACACACACGATTTTTGATACCGAAAGGAGATTTCCCTGATGAAACGAATTTCTATCTGGATCGCCGTGGTCTTGATGATGACGGCGACCTCCGCATTTGCGACCTCAAAGACCTACAATTTCAATGGCTGGTTTGCTGACGAGTCCAGCGTGGCGAATGGCGAATACGCCTTGGCTTCCCAAGCGGCCGCCGAGGTCTGCCCTTCCTATGGAAGCTGGACCGACAGCTTTCAGTCTTTCACTTACACACTTACGGAATTCGACGACATCTGGAAGGACTATTCAGCCGCTAACGTGAATTTCTCCGTGACCTGCAACTATGAGTCGGTCAACTACACCTTCTCGGGCGCCTGGTTCGCTGACGAAGGCAGCGTTCAGGACGGCGAAAACGCCATACAGAACGACCTGTGGCAGAATACGTGTGGCGGCGGCAACCATTGGCTCACGAACATGCACTTCAACACCTTCTATTGGACACTTACGGAATTCGACGATATCTGGAAGGATTATTCAGCCTCCAGCATAAGCGGTTCGTTCACATGCGACGAATGAGATGATTCGGGCAGCATGGTGGCTGACGCCATGCTGCCTGAATTTTTGAGCAATGATTCCATTCGCACCACGATCTCTGCAGGGCGGACGTTCAGCACGTCCGTCAATGATCGAACGTATTATCAGCATCTCATATTATTCAATAACATATTTAGAATCAACGCCAACCGGCAATCCGCTCCCCATCGCCATTTACTTTCTTATCATCAATGACTCAACGTATCCTTGTCGTGGTCAGATCGTGAATTCGGGTCCAAATTCAGAGTGCCCGGTTTTCATGAGACTGGGGCATCCCTTCATGCGATTTCTTGTTTTCGTCAGCAGAGGCAACTTCCGGGTTGCCCGTGATCCGGCCGGAACATCGTGTACACTAGGCTCAAGACTACAAACAACAGGGCTTCATCTTGGATGATCTTGTGCGAGAGCGTGCGGTGTCGCTGCTGAGCGGCGACGAGGCGGTAGCCATGGCTGCCTTCGACGCCCAGGTGACGCTCGGAACCGGCTATCCCGGCACTCCCTCGACGGAAATACTGGAAACCTTCGAAGCTCTCGGTGGACGAGCGCAATGGTCGCCCAACGAGAAAGTGGCGCTGGAAGTGGCCATTGGCGTCGCCTTTGCCGGCAAGCGCGCCATTGTGACCATGAAGCACGTCGGGCTGAATGTTGCCGCGGACCCCTTGTTCACCGTGGCTTTTATCCGGCTGGACGGAGCTCTGGTGGTGGTCTCGGCCGACGATCCGGGGATGGCCTCCAGTCAGAATGAGCAGGACAACCGGCGTTATGCGCTGGCTGCCGCGGTGCCCATGCTGGAGCCCTCGGACTCGCAGGAAGCCTACGAGTTCACGCTGCGCGCCAT
>Ga0326727_10007338_pt1 | contig 29239 bp, 26 predicted proteins | sample MB2enrmetagenome_FD_207643 | JGI IMG/M metagenome (GOLD analysis project Ga0326727, IMG submission 207643) | Lab enriched peat soil microbial communities from McLean, Ithaca, NY, United States - MB29MY | ecosystem: Environmental > Terrestrial > Soil > Wetlands > Peat | place: USA: New York... | reverse complement strand
CAGCGATCCTGACCATCGAGTGGCCTATCATGCGATTCAAACACCCAAAGGGCTACTGACCTACAAGACCCGCGGAGATCGAAAGACCACGTGGATTACGGAATACATGGTCAAACGCGACGAGGACATTGAGCTCATCGACAAGTATTTGCCGGTGGGCAAGCTCGATCTGTCGCCGGTGCGCGCCCTTTACGACAAAATCGGCGACGACGGCATCCTGCGCGGATTTGTCTGGGGAGACCAAGGCGGCTGCTGGCAACACGCCTGCTGCCTGACGGACGTGACCGAGCTCATCCTGCGCTGCGTTGACACGCCGGACTGGGTTCATCGTTTCCTGACGATTCTCCTTAAAAAGAAACTGCGATTCATCGAATCGATGAAGGGAGCCAAGTTCGATCTTGTCGAGACAGGCGGCGGAGCGGGCTCGTCCACGGTCATCTCCCCTGCCCTGCACAAGGAGTTCTGCACTGCTTACGACCGCAAGATGCACGACGCGCTGCACGACCTGGGATTCAAGGTGGTTTACCACACCTGCGGCGGGACGAAGGGAATCGAGGAGTTGATTGTCGCTAATGGGGCAGATGCCTCGGAGACGCTGGCGCCTCCCAGCATCGGTGGGAACCAGGAACCCTGGGAACTCAGGCGGAAAGTCGGCGATCGGCTTGCTCTGATTGGTGGACTTGACCAGTTCAACGTCCTCACCGCCGGTCCACCCGAAAAGATCCGCCGGACCGTGCACACCCTCTTCGAAAAGGTCGGCCAGGACGGAGGTTATATCTGCTCGGTCAGTGACCACTTCTTTGATACGCCGGTCGAACACCTTCAGGCCATGGCCGACGCGGCCAAGGAATGCGTGTATCGTTGAAACTGTAAAGGCGTGGGCCTGTGATAGAATGACGAGAGGATAAGACAATGGCCACCAGGACCACTCTAACTTGGGAAGAGTTCCTTGCCGCCGGCGAAGAATGGCAGAGGTGGGAGTGGGTCGACGGCGAGGTCGAATTCATGTCCCCTGTAAACCTCCGACACGAGCGGTTCCTCATATTTCTGATCGAGTGTTTGGCCCGGTTTTGCCGAACCCATCCAGAATGGGTTGCTTTTGCCTCGAACGGTGTCTTCACGATGGCTTCCGGAAACTGGCGCATGCCCGACGCGTCGTTGGTTCGAAGAGCGCGGTTTTCCGAAGGGCAAATTCCGGTCAAAGCTGACTTCGCCCCGGACGTGGCCTTCGAGATTCACTCGCCCTCCGATTCTCCCAGCCAAATCCAACGCAAGAGGAAGGACTACCAACAGAGCGGCGTGGTTCAAGTCTGGTTCGACCTCGAGAAGCGCCTGGTGGAGTTGGTCTATCCTGACCGTCCGCTACAGTATTTCGAAGAACACCAGCCTCTCGTAATCGATACGGTTCCGGATTTCTCCCTCGACTTGAAAGAACTTTACTCAGCCTAGCAGATACCTTACGGATGGAGGTTAAGAGCGTCGAGTATTCCCCGCCCCGCCACCCGGCATCTGGCATCTGTTCCCTCTTCCCTGTTCCCTCTTCCCTGCCCGTTAGGTGTATATTGCTTTGGTCAGGGAATCCCAAAAGGGAGAGGGAGGCAGGCCATGGGAGTAAGCAGGAGGCGGTTTTTGGAACGAAGCATCCAGGGTGGATTTGGTGTCGCCGCAGGGGTGTACGGGCTGGGCGCTGCACCGAAAGCCGTTGCCGCGAGCGAGAAGGTGGTCGTAGGGGTAATGGGGGTGGGCGGCCGCGGGACATTCTTAACGACAGAATTCGCCTCGAGGCCGGATGTTGAAATCGCCTACATCTGCGATGTGGACAGCCGGAAATTTCGCGAGGCGGTGAAGGTGGTCGAGGACAGGAAAGGGAAGGCGCCGCAGACCATCGGCGACTTCCGGCGCATCCTCGACGACAAGAATGTGGATGCCATGGTCTGCGCGACGCCCGACCATTGGCATGGGCTGGCCGCGGTGATGGCATGTCAAGCGGGCAAGGATATCTACGTGGAAAAGCCCGCCTCTCATAACATCTGGGAAGGCCGAAAGATGGTGGAGGCGGCGCGTAAGTACAACCGCGTGGTGCAGGTGGGCATGCAGAATCGCAGCAGCACTTACGGCGGGAGTGCGCGCGACTTGATCCAAGCAGGCAAAATGGGGCGCGTTCATCTGGTCCGGGTCTACAACATGCTGAACCGGACGCCAGTAGACAGCCCTGACAGCACCCCGCCGCCGGAATTAGATTGGAATATGTGGCTGGGTCCCGGGCCGATGCGCCCCTACAACCCTAAATACTTTCAAAGGGTTTTTTGGGCCTTCAATGGCGGTATGATGACGGACGACGGCGTTCACCAGCTCGACTTGGCCCGCAGAGTCCTCGGGATCTCTTATCCGAAGTCTGCTCATCATACCGGCGGGAAGCTTCATTTTACCGACCTGGCGGAAACCCCCGATACGACCATTGCAACGTATGAGTACGACGGCCTGACGCTGGTCTTCGAACAGACGGTATGGACAGCTTATATGCAGAAAACTCCCGATAGCATCAGGGAAAGTATGAGCCAGTTCCCCGATTGGTACCCCTTCAACGCTACCAGAATCGAAATCTACGGAGACAACGGCATGATGATTCTGGGACGACAGGGAGGAGGATGGCAACTCTTTGACGAGAGCCGCCGCGAAGTTGCGACAGACAAACAGCGCCACTCCGAGATGCAGGCAGCTCATGTGGAGAACTTCATAAGTTGCATCCGCAGCCGTCAGCGTCCAAACGCCGACATCGAGCACGGCCACATCTCCGCCGCCATCTGTCACATGGCAAACATCTCCTATCGGTTGGGTAACCGGAAGCTGGAATTCGACGCCTCCACGGAAACTTTCGCGAATGACCCGGAAGCGAATCACCTTTTGAAGCGGCCGTATCGTGCCCCGTGGGAAGTGCCTGAGCGAGTATAGCCCTGAACGCTGTCTTTCCGACCCTGAGCGCAGCGAAGGGGAGGAATGACAGGCTAGTGTCGTGGAATGCAAGTCCGTTGACGAAGCTAGGCAGCGCACTTCAGCCCCGAAGGAGCGAAATAGAGTAGCCCAGGGCGTGAGCCCTGGGTAAGCGGGAACCCTCTCCCCCTCTCTCCCCCTCTCCCGCCCAGCGGGAGAGGGGGAAGGGGGTGAGGGAAGGGCTCACGAACCCACGGCTCACGCCGTGGGCTACTCGCTTACGCCCGTCGGCTGACGGGCTGACTTAATGAACGTACTTGCGTTACACAACACCAGAGGGGATTTTCAGCATGCGAAGTCGAGAATGACCATTCGAGGTTTTATGTCGAACCCAAACGACCTCAGTTCATCACGTAGATCGTTCCTCAGGAATCTGGCCGGCGCTGGAGCGATCGTGAGCTTCCCCAAACTCGAGTCGGCCGCCTCTCCAGCAGAAAAACCGCGAGTCCAGACCTGTTATTTCTCAAAACACCTGCAATGGCTCGGGTGGGAACAAATGGCGGAGACCACGGCAGAATTGGGATTTGATGGGATCGACTTGACGGTGCGAGAAGGTGGACATGTCCTGCCTGAGCGCGTAAAAGAAGATCTGCCCAAAGTCGCCGCCGTCGTCAGGAAGGCAGGCTTGGATATTCCGATGATTACGGCGGGAATCGAGGACATTCATTCTCCCCATGCGGAAGACATTCTTCGCGCGGCCAGCGAGGTAGGAATTCCCCGCTATCGGTGGGGCTGGTTTTCGTGGTCGGATACGGCGCGACTGCCCGACTTGTCGAATTTCCATGCGAGTCTCAGAGAGCCCTCTCGACTGCTCATCGATGTGCCCGGGCGGCTTGCCGAATTGAAACAACGCGTTGCAGACTTGGCGGAATTAAACCAGAAGTTCAATGTCTGCGCCATGTACCACAATCATTCCGGCCCCTTGGTCGGCGCCTCGGTGTGGGACCTGTGGATACTGTTGAAGGACTTTGACGCGCGCTGGGTCAGCTCGAACTTCGACATTGGCCATGCCACGGTCGAAGGAGGGCTGGGCGGCTGGGTCAATAGCACACGTTTGATGGCCCCATTCATTCGGGGGACAGCCATGAAGGATTTCAAATGGGGCAAGAATGCCAAAGGCGAATGGGAACCACTTTGGTGTCCGCTTGGGGAAGGCATGGTAAACTTCCCAGCGTTTTTGGCGATGTTAAAGGAAGCCGACTTTTCCGGTCCCGTGCAGTTGCACTCCGAGTATCCACTGGGTGGCGCCGAAAACGGCGACAAATCGCTGACCTTGCCAAAGTCCACGGTCTTGGCGGCCATCCGGAAGGACCTCGTAACCTTGAAGGGCTGGATGAAAGAGGCGCAACTGGTCTAGATGATCGCCGATCAGAGGAATTCAACGATGACCCACCGGGATAGGATCTTATCCGCCTTGAAACACGCCGAACCCGATCGAGTTCCGCTCGATTTGGGCTCGACCGGAGCCACCACGATAACCGTCAAAGCCTACGAGCGATTGCGGGCGTATCTTGGCCTGGCTGTTGAATCTCCACCGGTCCTGTGGTCCTTCCGCTCCACAACCGTGATCCCTGACGAGGTCATCCTGCGTCACTTCGACGTTGACGCGCGTCCTGTTCTGCTGGGAAGTCCCCTGAGCCGGCCAGACCGTAAGCTCTCCGAGGACATGTTCCTGGACGAGTGGGGAGTCCTCTGGACGAGACATGGGGCCAGCCATTTCATCAACTCTGACGGTCCTTTCTGCAGTCTGACGGACCCCGCACCGCAAGACCTCGAGAAGCATAATTGGCCCGACCCTTTGGACCCCGGGCGCTTCATAGGTCTTGGCGAGCGCGCCCGAAAGCTCCACGAGGAGACCGACTACGCTGTCGTCTTAAACCTCAGCAACGGCCCCGTGCACCAGTGCCAATATCTTCGCGGCTACGGCACGTGGCTCGAGGACCTTCTACTTCGCCCCGTCTTCGCCGAAGCGCTCATGGACAGGGTTGTCGATGTTTTGATTCAAATCGCCAACCGCGCCTTGGAAGAAGCTGGCCCGTACGTCGACCTGGTCACGTTTGGCGACGACATCGCCACCCAGAATGCCACCCTTTTCCGGCCGGACTTGTATCGGAAGATGATCAAGCCCCGGCACAAGGCGCTAGCTGACACCATCCACCGTCACGGCAAGCTGCTTCTCTTTCATTCCTGCGGATCGGTTTACACACTTGTCCGGGACTTGATTGAAGTAGGCATCGATGCCCTGAATCCGGTCCAGGTTTCGGCCGCCGACATGGCCACCGGCCGGCTCAAGCGCGAGTATGGAAGCGAGTTGGCATTTTGGGGAGGCATCGACACACATCGAGTGCTGCCCAGAGGCACACCGGAGGAAGTGCGGGAAGAGGTGGAGCGCCGGCTCGACGATTTGCAGGCGCATGGAGGGTACGTCCTCTGCGCTGTCCATAACCTCCAGCCCGAGGTGCCGCCGGAAAACGTTGTGGCAATGTATCAGGCGGGGCTAGAATACGGCAAAGGCGCAAAGGCGGAAGTGTGAAGGATAAAGTGTAAAGGCTGAGAGCTTCCGGACGTCACTTCGAAAATGGTTGAAGAAGGAAAGCGTTCAGGGCATTGCCCTTCACCCTTCATCCTTTACCCTTTAAACTTTTGCGGAGGCTTGCATGAAGGCATGTTTGCTCCATTCCCCCGCACGCGTCGAGACAAATCCGCTCGAATTCACCGACCTGCCCGATCCAGTGCCGCAGGGCGACCAAGTTCTGGTTCGGGTTAACGCCTGCGGAGTCTGCCGCACAGACTTACATGTCGTCGAGGGAGAACTGCCGCCACGCAAATCACCTGTGATCCCGGGGCACCAGGTGGTGGGGCGCATTGAGAAGGCAGGCGAGGCAGCCAAGCGATTTCGCCTCGGGGACCGAGTGGGCATCCCGTGGCTTCATCGAACCGATGGGGTGTGCGACTATTGCCGTGCAGGAAAAGAGAACCTTTGCGACAATCCCACTTTTACGGGCTATATGGTGGACGGGGGTTACGCAGAGTATACGCTCGCGCCGGAGGGCTTTGTTTACCCAATCCCCGAGGGCCTGACGGACCAGCATGCCGCCCCGCTCTTATGCGCAGGTATCATTGGTTTTCGCTCCCTGCGCCTTTCGGGTATTGAAGCGGGTGGCAAGCTGGGATTATACGGTTTTGGGGCGGCGGCGCACTTGGCGATCCAGGTGGCACGCCATTGGAACGTTTCAGTCTACGCCATGACTCGCGACGCGCGTCACCAGAAGTTGGCGCTCGAGATGGGGGCCGTGTGGGCGGGCGGGACGATCGACGAGCCGCCTGCAAAACTCGATGCCGCCATTGTCTTTGCTCCTGCGGGAGAAATCGTGCCGGCAGCCCTTAAGGCCTTGAAGAAAGGCGGCACTGTGGCGCTCGGCGGCATCCATATGAGCCCCATACCTCCGCTCGATTACAACTTGCTCTACCACGAGCGGGTCCTGCGCAGCGTCGCCAATAACACCCGCCAGGATGGCGAGGACTTTCTCCGCCTCGCCGCCGAAATCCCTATCCACACAGAGACCGAAATCTTCCCGCTCCGCGACGCCAATCGCGCGCTGAACTCGCTTAAGAACGACGCCATCCGCGGCGCCGCGGTGCTTCAGGTTGGCTAGAATGTCCTGTAACGGACACCGCCCGGTAATGTCCTGATGAGCAGCGGTAGCTTTCGGTCTTGGAGGCAGTATGCGAGGCCTGACGCTTTGCTCGTCTGTTATATTCCTGGTTCTGTGCCTGTTTTGCCCGGCGACTCATGCCCAGGAAGAAAACGAAATCTGGCGGCAATTCGTTGCCCAGCTCAAGAACGGGCAATTCTCACCGGACCAGATTAGGCCTTATGAGGGTATATCGAGAAGCATGATGTTCGGGTTTCTTTCTCGCATGCGGCAAGCAGCGACATGGTCAGAGTGGGAGACTTCGCCGGAAACACATCGCGTGGGAAATCAGGTGCATTACTTGATTCCCTTGACGATTGACGGCGCCCGCGGCACCTATTGCTTCACCTTCCTGACGGAGGGTGAAAAGTGGTACTTCCAACATCTCGAGTCAATTACCGTGCGCCTCGACAAAACCGGGCCGCCACCGGTTTCAACCTTCCCCGACGTCTCGGAAGCGCAAAAGGCCTGGATGCGCAATGAGATCCTCGTGCATGAGCAAGTGCGCCTTTTCAACCTGCTGGCAAAGGAAAAAGGCCGCGAGTTCGCTTTCGACTGGTTTAAGGACGGCTTTGGCTACTTTATGGAGGCTCGCACCTGGGTGCCCTTCGTGCCGGTATCCCGCGCCTTCATTCTCTATCTCTGCTGGGAGCAGGCCAACCTGCGCGGCAACCGCGTCACGCTGGAGAAGTTGGATGACCGCGAGGCCATAATCACTCTCGAGCCACACTACCTCAGGTTCTACTCGGAAACTGACGTGGGGCACCAAATTTCCGCTGAGGATTATCGAGCCCTCTTCGAGAGTATCTGGCAGGACAGGGCGGAAAAGGCGGGCTGGAAGCTGCAAATCACTTACAAGGGAAACACCTGCGTGTTTCACCTGACACGGGTGCAATGAGGATGACCTGGACCTCAACTAACGAGTTCCGCTGGAAGACGGACTAACCTCTGCCATATATTTCCGCAGCGTCACAAAGCTGTAACCTCTCTGCTTAAGTTCGGGGATGAGCCGCGATAGCAATTCGACCGATTGCGGCAGTTCGTGGAACACCAGGATGTGCTGTTCAACGCCCTGGCGCTCGCGCTGCGCGATGTTGCGCAGCACGTAGTCATAGTCTGAAGGTTTGGGGCACTTCGCCAGGCTGCGGCCCGCGCAGAAGTAATCCTCGGAGTCAACGTCGCGCAGCGCCGGCGGCACGTCTCTGGACCTTGTCATGAGGTGGTAGCCGCGCGCTTCGATCTTTTTCTGGAGCTCAGGCCAGATGGTCCAGTCCGGCGGCCGCAGATAAGAAGGCTTGACTCCGGTAATACTCTGGATGATCGTCGAAGCCCTCTCGATATCGTTAAGCACCCATTCTTCGCCGTAGCGTTTCACCATGAGGCGGAAGTCGCCGTGGCCATAAGTGTGGTTCTCGATCTCGTGGCCGCGCCGGTGCTCTTCCTCCGCGGCCTCGCGGCAAACCCCACCGTCGTCCTGGCGGCACTTTGCGTCGGCGTTTTTCGAGAGTCTCCAACCCATCACGAAGAACGTCGCCTTTACATCTTGCTGGTCGAGTAAACTGAGCAAGCTTGACGAGGAAACTCCCTTCCCTGTGCGCGTACCCATCAGCACATACGGTTTGGGGCCGTCATCAAAGGTCAAGGCAATCAGCTTGGCGCCCTGCGTCGCATCGGCATGCAAACCCGCATTGGCGAGGGTTGATGGAGTTCTCGTGGGTACGGTCGTGGCAAGCGCGATCATCAGCACGCAAAGTGTCGTTGTCCGTAACATGGCTTTTCATTATGCGCCCACTCCTTGGCGATGCGCCAGCGATCCCTGCCGTGCCCTCGAAAAAAACGGAAGCGGGGGAATTCCGCGATTCCCCCGCCTCCCGAGAAAGTAAGGGACATCCAGATGTTTGCCTTGTGCCGCAGTAATTCCCCAACCGTTTATCACAACCGCACAAATAACGGCCAAAAAAGCAATTCCAGCAGTATTATACTGGCCACACTGGTGTTCACGCGTGGAGGGGGTGGCAGCCAATGAGGAATGAACTTTCCCGCAGGCTGGTGATCCTGTCCGGACCGTCCTGCGCCGGCAAGAGTCCACTGGATAAGGCCCTGGCTAGGTTCTATCCCGAGTTACGCCAAGCCTTGCGGAAGCTGGTACTTTACAACAGCCGTTCGCCACGGCCTGGCGAAGTCGACGGGGTCGACTACTATTTTCGCACTCGGAGTCAGATTGAGGCGTTGCGCACCGAAAGTCGCTATGCCGTGTTGGATGTGAGAGGGGATCTGCAAGCTTTGGATGTGGAAGAGTTGCGCGATCTTCTGGCAGAGAACTGCGCTTTCTTCGAAGGAAATCCATATGTCGGCCGAGTCCTCCAGACTCATCCCAATTTGGCAGGAATTGATCGGCTGGCCATCTTTCTTGCGCCTTTATCGAAGGACGAGATCGTCTATCTCACGGACGCCGAGCGCAATGTTTCCTTTCCGGACTTGGTCACTGACATCATGAGGCGCAAACTGCTCCGGCGTACGCGTCGACAGAAAAACGAGCTTTCGGCAAAAGACCTCGAGAACATTGAGAAACGCGCCTCCAGCGCATATGGCGAACTCAAGGAGGCATGGCATTTCGATTATGTGATCCCGAACCACGACGGCGAGGACAGCGACAACTGGGAAGCCTTCTATTACCCAATTGGAGACGCGCGAACGGCACTGAACTCGTTCGCAGGACTTCTCGAAGGCAAGATTCCAGCCGCGGTCGAAAAATGGGAAAAGGGCTTGATTCCGTGAGGAGAATCTGAAAACCGCGCCAGGGGCACGCCGTGGCGTGCCCCGTTGTGAATTGAGCCTTACCGCCGTCCGTGCAAACGCTACTGTGACAACTTGTGAATCGCCTTGGCCTGCATCACCCAGGTCGGCGCCGTCCAAGTGGGTTGCTGGGCCGGGCCGTTTTGCTGCTCATAGAAGAGCAATCCAGCGACGTTGATGACAGGGCCCGCGCTCAGTCCCGATAAGCCGCCTAAAGAGCGGAACCTGCTATCGCCGAAAGTCAGTACGGTGATCGCCTGTCCTCCGAACAGATGTCCGCACGGCATCATCGTGAAACCGCCGGTCTTATTATCGGATCCCGCCGTGAGCAACGATTGGAAGGTCCCGAGCACGTTTCGTTGCCGCAGGAAGACCAGATTCGCGCTGAGCGTCGCGGATGCGGTGCCTGTTGGCGCCGTGAGTGTACCGAACACGGCCACGTCCTCTGCGAGTCCTAACGTCTGAGGCCCGAATTGGAGAGAGTTACGATTCCAATGGCGCCAGTTCGCCCAGTAATGAGTCGAATTGCTGAGCGTCACAGCCATTGACGACTCCAACGGCACCTCATCGGTCATGTCCATTGTTTCGTGACCGATCAGCAAATTGAATCCGGTAGCGTTGCCGGAACCGTCGCGGGTGACGGCGATGACCCTGCCCAAGAAACCGCCGGACTGTCCGTTTGTTACCGACTGGGTCTCTGCATCTACTTCCTGGGCGATAATGTTGCCGCTGGTGTCAACAATGACATCGACCTCGACAAAAGTTCCCTGCGCAAGGGCCTGGAGGGCTGCATCGCCCGAGAGGCCGCTTACGCCGTCACCTTGGAATTCCGTCGTGCTGGTGACTTGGATCGTCAGAATCTGCCCCACCCCACCTTGCACCTGAAGCGGGAAGCTGCCCACGAAACTCGGATTGCCGCTCGTCGTGGTTGGGGCGCTTTGAACCACGCCATAAACCGTATCGGCCTCTCCCAAGGTGGTTCCGGAGGCAACTGACGGCGAGACGGTGATTTGAGGGTCAACGACTCCCGTGATCATGCCCGTGGCTCCGGTCTGCACCGAATCGCGCATGTCGAAGTCCATCACCAGCCCCGCCGCGCCGTTGGCGGTGATCGAGAGGGGCGGACTGAACATCAGGTTAAGCGTGTCCGTAGCTGTTCCGTTCGAAAACGAAGTGCAGTTAGAGGCACTGCCTGCACCGCAGGGAGGCATAGTTACGGGCGCTGGCGGGTTTACCGAAGTGTTCAGGTAGGTCAACTGTGGGCTGGTGAGCGTTAGTGTGAGCTGGCTGTAAGTTCCCGTATTGACGCTGCCAAAAGTCAGGATGTTCGTGAAATCCACCAAGCTGGCAAAATCCACTGGCTGGCTCGGAGCTGTGATCGGGACCGGCGCGCCACCGGATTCTTGAACGAGCGAAGCCGACTGGATCGTCACCATGAACGACTCCACATCGCAGCTAGGCTGGTCCGTTCCAAAGGTGACGAGCAGCCCAGTCGGCGTAGCGGACTGGGTCTGCGTACTCACTTGCGATCCATTCCCGTTGCAACCCACCATCACGACTGTCGCAATGCCGGCGACCAGTGCCAGAAAGAACACACAGGCTCTCCGATGCATACCGATCCTCCTCAAGTCTGACAAAATGTTTGTAAGGCCCGCACCGTCCGGTTCGAGTCTCAAGAATCACTCCCCAAGAACTGAGGAGTTCTAGACCACCCTACCGCAGTCAATCGAGCGCGCGTTGAGCGCTACCCCCTGACTCGATGCACGTCGCGTTCCAAATATTAGTTTCAATAATCATTGAAACCACGAGTAATACTTAACAGTTAATAACGTGGCCAGCCTGTTGCCTGGTAAGGATTTACTCAACTGAGTAGATTGTCTGCGAAATGGTGCCACCACAACCACAATCCATCCGGTCGGTCTGGCGAGAGTCACTTGGGGTGGTTGTTCTGCGCCATCTGGGGTGGCCGATTTGAGCCACTTGGCGAGCACCCGAAAACTGTGTGTGGAGGATAGGGCAGTTTAGGCGGCAGCGCCTCTTGAGTCATGTAACCAGCGTCAAGAATTCGATATTCCCCTGCTCTTTTCCGTCCCAGGCCGCAAAATACAATTCGGGCTTGAGCTGAGGGAAATCCTTTCGAAGCATTTTACCGACTTTCTGCAAGTCTTCTTCCTGACGCTCGCGTGGCTCAGAGGAAGTATGAAGATGCACTGGCAGGCTCTTATACCAGGCGCAGTCCTCATGCTGGATGAGGATAAGCCGGTCGATCTCATGGTTATCGACGAAGAAGCGGAACCACCTCCAACTTGCCCAGGAGAACTTGGGCAGATACTCGACGAGGGTCAGACTCTGGGGACCGCCAGGAACGACGAACAAGTCGTAGTTGCCACCCAGTCCCAGGTCGCGATTCAAGAACTCTTGAAAGGCCGCTTGAAACCGATGGTCACCGCAGTGCACCACCAAGGCGCGAGGAGGCTGGCTCTGAAGTTTGGCGTCAACGGAGTAGTTGGGCATGGATGACCTCGATAACCTAAGGTTAAAGGCTAAAGGGTGAAGGTTAAAAGCAGTCGCCACATCTGTCCTTCACCCTTTACCCTTGTGCCATTACGCTCCACCTCTAGATTTTGGGGCTCCCCGCTTCGCGCTTAGAATGATTGCCGTTGTTACCCTCTTGCAAAGCTCCGTACAGTTTGATCGCCCGCAAAGAGTACCCGTACGTCCGTTTCCGGATTTCCGGAGGAACCTTGCCCATTCCCTTCACCCTTCCATGAGGTCGCCCCGCCTTTAGCCTTTAGCCTTTAGCATTTAACTCTTGTTCTGCACGGCGGTCTCGTGAACTTCCTGTGCGAGGACCTTGGGCTGGGCGCTTTGATGTTCTTTGGCCGCCTCATGCCCGCCCGCGGGTTCATGCGATACGCCCAACTGCGACAGGACACTGGGCACGTCAAGGCCCAAGGCTTGCAACTGCTGGAGCAGGCTGAACACCAAGGCCGGCCCGGTCCTAGCGATGCGGCCGATGCCTCCGGTTCCATCCCCGCTGGCGCCGTTGCCCTGATCGATAACCACCACTTTGTCAATATTGCCCAAGGGCGCCGCAACCGCGCCAAAAATGCCCGCGGAAGCTTGAAGCACAGCGGGTATCTTCTCGAGAACCGTCTGGAGTTTGGCGGCCTCGTTAAACTCCTTCCATGCTTCCGCCTTTTTCAAGATGGCCGTCGCCTCGGCGACGCCTTGGGCCTCGATAGCTCGTGCTTGGGCCAAGCCGATCGCTTCCACTTTGGCGGCTTCGGCGCGGCCCTGGGCTTCGATGGCGGCGGCTTGGCCCAGCCCTTCTTGCCGGAACTTTTCCTGCGCGGCTTCCGCCATGGCGATCTGGGCGGCTTTACTGCCCTCCGCCTCGAGAATGGCCGCCTGCTTCTTGGCTTCGGCTCGCAAAATGGCTGCCTGCCGGTCAGCCTCCGCGGCCTTGATGACCGTCGCCTCGAGTTCCCTCTGCTTACGCATCACTTCCTGTTCCTGGACGGCGATCTGCTCCTGGGTGCGCACCTTTTCCACACGCACTTCTTCCACCACCACGGCCTGCTTGGCCTTAGCTTCGGAAAGCGGGCCGGCCTGCGCGGCCGTGGCCTTTTGAGTTTCCACTTCGGCCAGGAACTGGGCCTGCCTCACCTGAAAGTCACGTTGCGCCGCGGCAATGTTGGCGTCCGCGTCGAACTTCGCCTTTTCTCCTTCCTGCATGGCCAGAGCGGACTTAATCTTTGAGTCGCGCGTGGCCTCGGCTTCGCCGATGGTCCCATCGCGTTTAACTTCCGCGGTCCGCTTCTTGCCGAGGGCGTCAAGGTAGCCTTCTTCGTCGGATATGTCTTGAATGGTGAGTACGTCCACGCCGATGCCCATTCTCTCCAGATCCGCCGCAGCCTCCGAGGTCAGCTTCTGGGCGAAGCTCTGGCGGTCGCTGTTGACCTCTTCCACGGTCAGCGTGCCGAGGATCGATCGCAGGTGGCCCTCGAGGGTCTGGAAGATCACTCGCTGGATCTCTTCGTGCGACATGCCGAGGAAGCGCTCGGCAGCAGCACTGAGAGACATGTCGTCGCTCTTGATCTTGACGTTGGCCACCGCTTTCACGGAGATGGGCACGCCTTGCTTGGTGTAAGCCCGCTTGATCTCGAGCGGGATCGTGAATACGTTCAGCGACAGGTAGTCCACCTGCTCGAGGAGTGGGTAGCGAAAGGCCGCTCCGCCCTTAATCATGCGGTAGCCCACGAGTTTCCCGTCGCTCGTCTTCCGTTTGCGCCCACTGAACACCGCCACCGCGTTGGGCGGCACTTTCAGGTAGTTCCGGCTGAAAAGCGCCATGGCCACAATTAGGGCCAAAAGCACACACATCACAATGATAGGAACGAAAAACTGCGTAATCATGCTCATGACATCTCCCCACTTGGAAACTGGAAATTGGAAACTGGAAAGTGGAAAATCGAAACTAGCGGAAAGTTGGAGCTAGCTTTTTGCCGTTCGAGCGCGCCGGGTCCTCAATTTTTCATCTTCAGGTCTCGATTTTCCAGTTTCCATTTTCCACTTTCTATTTTCCATCATCTATTTTCCAGTTTCCGTCTTCTGGTCACTCCGCTCGCCGGACCACTACCGTCTCACCCAGCACGGCTTCTATCTTAACTACGGTATTGACGGGAATTGGTTCCCCGTCCTGCGACCGGGCAATCTTGTCCACGACACTCTCGCCCAGCCTGCAGCGGACTTGTCCGACGCCGGCTTTTGGAATGCTCACGCTGACTTGTGCGGTATTCCCTGCCAGATCGCTTACACGCACTTCGCTCGATGCCTGTTGGCTGTAAAGGAAGCTCGCGAAAAGGTAAATGATGGTGCCAAAGACCAGGCCGCCGGCAACGCCCATCGCCGTGCTGACCTCGGTGCTATGGCCCAAATGGATGCCAATAGCCCCGAATCCGCCAAAAGCCGTCACGAAAACACTGAGAATGCGAGAGCTGAAGATGCTGACTCCTGCGCCCCCGTGCACGTCGCCGTGGAAGTCGGCATCGTGCCCTGCCAGGTCGCCGTGGTCGAATAACTCACCGGAGAGAAAACTCACTACGAGGACAAGGAATCCGATGGACGCAATGCCCAGAAATACGGCAAACGCTGAAAACCCGGCAAAGAGCAGCATCAGCCAGCCTCGCGGTCTCGAGGGAGTTCCGTACCGCCTGCGCACTCCCAGGACAGGTGCTATCAAATCAGTCACGCCTACTCTAGAACCCAGCCCCGCCGAAGTCAAGTCAGACAGCCGGTTATCTCATGCCGCGTACTCGGAGCGACGGCCCCGCCTCGCGGAGCGGATTCCGCCCCGCTGTCCCTGCAGAGCGGGATTGGCGGTGCTTTCAGGTCAGGCGCTACACAGGCGAGGGTGTATCTGGGGTCAAAGTTGAGGCGGCGCAAAGCCGCCTCTACATCAAACTGGCGCATTGCCCAGGCAAGGGTAGCGTCCTAAAAGTGTGTTGAAGAAAAATGGCAGAGTGAGCAAAAGTGCACAGACACAATGTCTTCACGATTGTTAAATGTCTGTCATTCCCATACAGTCTTGCCAATTGCCCAAATACGAGGCCCCATTCTCGGGGCCCCCGTTCCTGAGAACGCGACTTTTTTTGCTCAAGGGTTGAGACTTAGGAAGGCTACCTGCCTCGTGTTTGATACGGCCTTTGAGCATACTGTTCAGCGTCGTTCGAGCTAAATGCTGGGCGACTTTTACCAACACGGGTTTAGGAGACTACCTACCGATCTCTTGACACAGCCCTTGAAAAGTGATGGGATAAGAGCCCTCGCACAAGGACCCGAAGCCGAGAGCCAGAAGCCCAACGTCGTGTCACGCACCATCCGTTCGGTAAACGCCTCGACTCCGTCCCCTTGACGGGGCCAGAAACTTGGCAGCATGCAAGCCACTTACAACCGCATGGTCCGTCATTCATCTCAAGGAGCCAATAAGCCATGAAGGGCAAATCCGAGGTACTGGAAGTTCTAGCCGGCGCGCTGACCGAAGAACTGGGCGCCGCCGTTCAATACATCCTGCACGCCGAAATGTGCGACAACTGGGGCTACAAGCCGCTTGGCGCCTTTACGAAGAAGCGCGCCATCGAAGAGATGCAACATGCCGAGAAATTGATTGAACGCATTCTCTTCCTGGAAGGCACTCCGGACGTACAGACATTTCCCAAGATCGAAGCGGGCAAGGATGTCAGCGATCAGTTCACGATTGACCTCAAAGGCGAGCACACAGCCATTGTGAACTACAACAAGGGCTACGCCACCTGCACCAAGGCCGGTGACCAGGGCAGTGCTGACCTGCTGCTGGCGAACTTACGCGACGAAGAACGTCACGTGGACTACCTCGAAACCCAACTGGGCCTGATCAAAGAACTTGGCCTGACGGATTACCTGGCCCGGCAACTGGGCGAGTGAGACTACGCCTCTTTCGCCCCGCTCTTCGCTGTCATTCCGAGCGCAGCGAGGAATCCTGCTCTGGACTTGGCATTTCGGTTTGCCCGAGGCAGTGCGAGATTCCTCGCTGCACTCGGAATGACACTAGATGGGGCGGATTGACGCAGGCCGGAGGTTCGGGATGGCTATTCCGGCGAAATGGGTATCGCTGTTATCGATCTCATTCCTAGGAGCCGGCATCGCCGGGATCTCTCCCCTCAGACCCGCTCTGAACCCCCAAAACCAGGACGTCCCGGAGATCAAGAGCGAGGAGACGACACCCGCCTTTACCGTCCGGGCGCAGCGGAACGAAGTTCTAGTGCGCGTGGTGGTGCGCGACAACGACGGCAAGGCCGTCGGGGGACTTACCAAGGACGACTTTCGCCTCTCCGACGACGGCAAGCCGCAGAGCCTGACAGTATTCCGAGTTGAGACCTTCGCGACCGCTCCAGCCGCGGCTCTTGCGTCGCCTTCCGCAACTGCCAAGCCCGCCACACCCTCGGAAGCCGCACCAGCGCTGGCGCTGCCCCAGCGCTACGTGGCTTTCTACTTCGACGACCTGGTGGTGACGTTCGAGGACTTGGTGCGCACACGCGCGGCTGCGGAGAAATACATCGCGTCCTCCATGCAGCCGGAGGACCGCGCGGGCGTCTTTACCTCCTCCACCCTTGGAGATCTGGACTTCACGGATGACCGCGTCAAGCTGCGAGAGGCTCTGGCGAACCTCCAGCCGCGCCCGCGAACTGTCCGTGCCGAGAACGACTGCCCGCCGCTTACGCCTTACGAGTCTTACCTGATCGACGAGCGGCACGATTCGATAATGCTCAATATCGCTACGTGGGAAGTCATTGCCTGCGCCTGTGGCGGCGACCCGAAGCATTGTGGTGATCCGCAAAGCCAGGCTCAGCAGGCGGCCCGCATTACCTGGCAAAACGACCAAGTCCAATCCAGGCAGTGTCTGCACATACTTGAGAATCTGGTGCGGCGCCTGGGTGCGCTGCCTGGCCAGCATAGCATTCTCTGGCTGTCGCAGGGATTCTTGGCCACTACTCTGCAGCCCGATCTCGACCAGCTTATCGACCGCGCCCTGCGCGAACACGTGGTGATCAGCGCGCTTGATGCCCGTGGCCTGTGGGTGGATATCCCAGGCGGTGACGCCTCTGAGCACAATGTCCTGCCGCTTCACGCTTCCGGTGGGACGAGCGGGCTTGCAGGCACTGACCACTCCATGTCGGGGCTTGGTGGCACTGACCCCTCCATGTCGGCGAAACTCGCCATGTACCGTAGGACGGGCAAGGAGATGGGCGACGATGTCATGGCCTACGTCTCGCACGACACGGGTGGCGTGTTCGTTCACAACACGAACGACTACGACGGCGGATTCCGCCAGGCCGGGGCGTTGCCCGAGGTCTCCTACTTGCTTGCTTTCTCGCCCCAGAACTTGAAGTACGACGGCAAGTTTCACAAATTGAAAGTGGAACTGGTGAACTCGAAGGGCTTGAGCGTGCAGGCCCGCAACGGGTACTTCGCTCCCAGCCAGGATTTACGCCCCGAAGAGCGCGCCAAGCAAGAGATTGACGACGCCGTCTTCGCCCGCGAAGAGTACCTGGGATTCCCTGTTGATGTCCACACCCAGTTCTTCAAGCTGAGCGACAACAAAGTTCAGCTTTCCGTGACGGCGCGAATCGACGCGCACGCACTGCGTTTCCACAAGGAAGGCGACCGCAGCCGGCTGAATTTGAAAATGGTCTGCGTGGCTTTCGATCGCGACGGCAACCTGGTGGATGGTACGCAACGGGATGTCGCCTTACACCTGCAAGATGCCACGCTCGCTCACGTCCTGACGGCCGGCCTGAATCTCCGGGGTCAGCTTAAAGTCAGCGCAGGAACCTACGCCCTCCGCGTGGTGGTTTACGAAATCGATTCCGCCCGAATGACGGCGCTGAACCGCACGGTGGAGATTCCTTATTAGCAATGAGCCCCGAAGGGGCGACCTACCATAGCCCAGGCTAGAGGCCTGGGTCAAGAATCCGCATCCGCACATTTATAAGCCCTGAAGGGGCGCAACAAGGCCGTAGACCGAGGCGAGACGGCCGTTCGGAGATGAGCGCAACGCTATTTCGCCCTTTCAGGGCTCACTTCGAAACAGGGCGCATTCGGGGACCCAGGCCGATGGCCTGGGCTGTGGTGGGTCGCCCCTTCGGGGCTAAGGTGCACGTTTCTTCATTCCTTCGGCGTCAGCTTGCGATTGGGATCAACCCACAGCCAGGCCAGCGCCCCGGTAGCGCAGAGGAAACCGGCCACTCCGAATGACGCTTCCCAGCCAAAACGCGACGCGATCAGGGGTGTGAGCGTGGCGGTAACCGTACTTCCGATCTGGGCGCCCATGTTCATCACTCCCGATACGGCGCCGGCAGACTCCCCCGCGATATCCGCTGTGACCGACCAAAATGTGCTCTGGGATATATAAAGGGCGCCTGCCCCACCCGCCAGAACGACGCTGGCCAGCCTGGGACTAGCGACGTAAGCACCGGATGCCACGAACACGGCCGACAGCCCTATGCCAACCACGGAAACGCCACACCTTCCCCAACGCTTGCCGTAGAGGCGCGTAATCCGATCGCTTATCACTCCGCCCAGCGGCGAACACACTGCCATGGCGATGAATGGAAGGGTTGTGAAGTACGAACTCTCCCGCAGATTCAGCCCGCGCACGGTGGACAGGTAGCGGAAGAACCAGGTGAAGAAGATATAGGCCACATAGCCGTAACAGAAATAACTGTACGTGACTAGCAGGAAATCTTTGCAACCCAGGATGCTTCTCCAGGGCAGCATCCCTTTCGGTTGATCTTCCGCATTGGGCAAGCCGGAGCGAATGACGCCCATCTCACGCTCGCCCACCCAGGGGTGATCTTCAGGATTGTCTCGCGCCAGCCACAGCCACACCATGCCGGCGGCAATGCCGATCAGGGCGCTCACCCAGAAAGACAGCCGCCAACCGCCACGCAGCATAATGTAAGTAATCAACGGAGGCGTGACCGCAGCGCCTGCGCCCACTCCGGCAAAGATCACGCCATTGGCCCTGCCGCGCTCATGAGTGGGAATCCACTTGGCCACCACGCGATTCGAAGCCGGATAGATCACTGACTCGCCCACGCCCAGCATAAATCTCACGGCAATAAATGCCGCGACCACGTGCGCAATGTCCCGGGGAATGGCCGTCGCCAGACTCGTGAACACCGCCCACCAAAGGGTGGCGAGGGTGATCACCCGCCGCGCTCCGTAACGATCGCTGATGCGCCCGCCCGGAGCTTGACACAACGCATAGCCAAAGACGAAGGCGCTGAAAATGTAACCAAGCTGGATATTCGTAAGATGATATTCCCTGACAATATAATCGCTGGCGATGGAAATGTTCACGCGGTCCAGAAACCCCACCGAGCTCATGATGAAAATCCAGACGATGAGGAGCCAGCGAACTCGACCTTCGAAAAGAGAAATCATTCCCGGTTTCGCCTCGATTCAGGAGACAGGAGTCAGAAGTCAGGAGTCAGAATTGAGAAACTTAACACAGGTGATGCACCGGCCGAAAGGCGCAAATAGATGCGATCTCGATTTTCTTGCTTTGAGGTCTTTGCGTGCTCGGCGCCTTTGCGTGGAACCGCTTCTTCGTGCGCGATCGATTTGCAGACCCCGTTCGAGAGTGCCCGACGTCCCGCCTCCGGAAATGGCGGGCAGCAGACACTTGCCATGCTTTCAAACTTAAGTCAGACTGTATCCAACCATGCGCGACCGCATCTACCTCTTGGTTTTCCTGGTGGGCGCAGGGCTGCTGCTCTACGTCGGCCGTGGCTACATCGCCATGTCCGCCTATGCGACGTTCGGCCTGACGTTCGCGGGAACTACGGCTGCCGCGGTTCTGGGGTTGGTGCTTTATCGCGTGCAGCTCGAGTTACGCGCCAGTCGCCACGAACTGGCGCGCAAGGAAGCGGAACTGAACTTCGCTCTCGAGGTGCAGCAGGCGCTTTTTCCAAAGCAATTTCCAGCCGACGGCGGCCTCGAGTTCTCCGCCGTTTGTGTTCCCGCCCGGGGAATTGGCGGAGATTACTATGACGTCCTGCAACGCTCCGGCGGCCGCCTGGCTTTCGCCATCGCCGATATCAGCGGCAAAGGAATTTCAGCGGCCATCCTGATGTCCAACGTCCACGCCGTGCTTCGAACCCTCTACGACGCCGGCCACCCGGCGGGGGAGCTTTGTTCCCAGCTCAACCGCCAGCTTCACCGCGTCACCGACGGCACGCAGTTCGCAACCGCATTTTTTGCGGAGTGGAGCGTGCGTGACCGTAGTCTGACTTATGTCAATGCCGGCCATCCCGCGCCCATCCTGCTGGGATCACGCTCCGGCGAGCAGCTCGACGCCGGTGGCCCGCCGCTCGGGCTGTTTCCCGGCACGGACTTCGAAGTGGGTAGGATCGTTCTTCAGCCCGGCGACGTAATGGCCCTTTATTCCGACGGAATAACAGAAGCCGGCGAAAGCTCAGAGCGGGAGTTCGGCGTGGCGAGGCTGGAAGCCGTCCTCAAGCAGCACTCCGGGGAACCTTTGGACGAAATCCGCCAACACGTTTTGGAGGCGGTGCGCGACTGGGCAGGCGAGGAATTGGAAGACGACATGACGCTGCTTTTGATTCGGGCGGCACGGGCAGGAGTAGGCAGTAGGCAGTAGGCGGTTGGAAGGCGCAGCGCTCATCGCAGAAGGAGACGCTATGAAAATCGGCGGGCACGGATTACGAGAACATATTCGCCTTTTGATGCCCCTGTTCGGGTTGATCACGGCGGTGTGGTTGCTTCGCTTGATCATGGACAAGGCAGGCACGCCGCCCGCAATTGTCCGCTTGATGAGTGTGACCGTGGCCGGCTCCGCCTCGATCCTACTTGCCGTCCTGCTGATTCACTTCAAGGCATTTGGCAGCTACGGCAACGTTGTGGTGGCCGCCTTCCTGCTGGAGCTTTGGTCGCAGTTTCTCATCTGCAGCGCCATCGCCTTCTCCGCTTTGACAAACACTATGAACGTTTACAGCCTGCCGGAGTATTCACCCCGCGCCGGCCCTTTGGCGCATATCTTCGGCCACATTACCTTTGGCCTGGGAATGGGCACTTTGTTTGGGGCAGCCATGGGATGCTTGCTGCTGTGGCTGCTCCGGCATATCGTTCCTGCCGCAGGAGGAAAGACCCACCTGAGGACGAGCCACTGAGGGAACAGGCAGTCGGTAGTCGGCAGTGGGCAGTAGGCAGCGGGCGGTAGGCGGTAGGCAGTAGGCAGTACACAGCGGGCAGTAGAGAGTGGGCTTGTGGCACATCGTTGGGTGTGCCTTGCATCACGGAAACTGTGATCCGTTGGTCACATGATAACGACTCGGCAAGCTCGACTTGATCGCCGCTCCCAGGTACGCCTGGATCGGCTGGTGCGCTGGACGGGCTGGAGCGAATCTCGCGTCGTGCGCGAGGGAGTCAAGTTACTGGCGGCACGCTATGGCCTTTCGCCGACCAAGCAGCTCACTGGAGTGGACCGTTTCGCCTCCGGTCTTTCTGACCAGGGATCCAACAAGAAGCACCTGAGGAGTTTTGGCCGGCGAAGCTCGCGCTCCTAAGCCGAAAAATGCGCAGTGTGAGCTTTCGCAGCTTCCTTTCGCCGCTCGAGCCAGTTCATCCAATCGTCGAAGCCCGCGCCGGTCTTGCAGGAGAGTTCAACAATCTCCATGCCCGGATGCACCTGAAGGGCATTGGCGCGCGCTTGGGCGAGGTCGAATGAGACGTAAGGGAGCAGGTCGGTCTTATTCAGGATCAAGAGCTCGGCTTTGAAGAAAATGGCAGGGTACTTGAGAGGTTTGTCTTCGCCTTCCGCCGTACTGAGCACGACCACTTTCGCTGTTTCGCCAAGGTCGTAGCTCGAAGGGCACACCAGGTTGCCCACGTTTTCAATCAGCAGCATATCGAGAGACTCGAGCGGCCACTCCTCGAGCGCTCGCTCGATCATGCGCGCATCCAGGTGGCAGGTTCCCCCTGTGGTGATCTGTTTCACCGGGAAGCCGAATCGAGCCAATCTTCTCGCATCGTGGTCGGTCTGGATATCGCCCGTCAGCAGCGCCACCCTCTCGAGGGAGGGAAAGCGCTCGAGGGTACGCTCGAGCAGCGACGTCTTCCCTGCCCCAGGCGAGCTGATGAAGTTCAAGCAGAAAAGTCCTCGCGCCAGGAAACGTTCCCGCAACCGCTGAGCGATGCGGTCGTTCTCACTCAGGACCTTCTGTTCAAGCGGCAAGCGGCTCATGACTCCTCCACTTCAAGGTATGCCAACTCGAGTTCGTCGCCGCCGATACAGCGAGTATCGGTCGAGCCGCAGGCGGGGCAGTCCATCCGGTAATCCACTACCGTAAAGACGTGCCGGCAGTGCGAGCATTCATGGCGGCGCGGAACAAACTCGATGGCCAGGGGCAGTGGCTCAAAGTCAGTGTCTTTGACCAAAACTTCAAACCCGAAACTGAGCGCGTCCGGATCCACGCCTGCCAACTCGCCGATGCGCACGCCCACCTTGGTCACCCGCGCGCCGTTCAGCCGTTCGCGCTCCTTACGTACGGCTTCCAGAATCGAGTTGGCAATGCTCAGTTCGTGCATGGAAAAGCAGGGGCTAGGGATTAGGGGCTAGGGGCTAGGGGCTAGGGAAAACCGACCCGCTGGTGCCTGTCTTAAGCACCATCTCCACACCATGCGGCCCAGACATTGGTTTTCCACCTACGTGCTGCCCCCGGGCACAAGCCCGCGGGTTGGCTCTTTCCCTAATCCCTAGCCCCCAGCCCCTAGCCCCTAACAGATCCTTGGCAACTGGTCACCGGCCAGCATATCGACAATACGGGAAGTGCCTAGGCAAGTTCGCATGGTGACGACGCCAGGATGAGCATCCACCACCTTTCCGATCAGGCGAGCGTTCGTGCCCTGGGGGTGGCTACGCATTGCGCCCAAGACCCGTTCGGCCTCCGCAGCCGCTACGACGGCCACGAGTTTCCCCTCGTTGGCCACGTAAAGCGGATCCAGCCCCAGCAACTCGCAGGCGCCTTTCACCTCCTCGCGAATGGGTATGGCGGATTCTTCAACCACGATCCCCACACGCGACTGGGCCGCGAACTCGTTCAAGGTGCTCGAAAGGCCGCCTCGGGTAGGGTCGCGGAGACATCGAATGGAATGCGTAACCTCGAGCATCGCCGCAACCAAGGAGTGTAACGGGGCGGCGTCGCTCGTGATGGGCGTCTCGAACTCCAGTCCCTCTCGCTGCGAGAGAATAGCGATGCCGTGATCGCCCAGCGTGCCGCTGAGGAGAATACAATCGCCGGGCCTCGCCTGGTCAGCGGACAGGTTCACCCCTGGAGGAACGCGCCCGATTCCCGAAGTGTTAATAAAGAGGCCATCCCCTTTTCCCTTTTCGACGACTTTCGTGTCGCCCGTCACCACTTCTACCCCAACCGCTGCGGCGGCCGTCTGCAACGACCCGACAACTCGCCGCAACGTTTCGAGCGGCAGTCCCTCCTCAAGGATGAATCCGGCGCTGAGGAAGAGCGGCTGCGCCCCACCCACGGCAAGGTCGTTCACGGTGCCGTACACGGCCAAGGAACCGATGTCGCCTCCGGGAAAGAACAGTGGCTTGACGACGAACGAATCCGTAGTGAATGCCAAACGCACGCCCTCAACGTCAACCACCGCTTGGTCATTAAGCTTGGCCAAGGCAGGATTCTGAAACGCCGGAAGAAAGACTTCGCGCAAAAGGGCAGCGCTCAGACGTCCACCGCTGCCGTGACCGAGCAGGATCTTATCCCCGGCAGCCAAGGGCGCCGGGCAGGTGGGATTTTCGAGCGGCATTCGATTGTCTGGCACGCAGAGCCTTTCCAATTCCGCGGTGCACCCAGCGTCAGGCCGGAATCATCGCACCGCGCGTAGCCCCGACCTTCAGGTCGACATTCAAGGTGCTGACCTAAAGGTCAGCGCTACTTTCCGGTCGGACGCCGGTACTGATAGTAGGCTGCGCAGGCGCCTTCGCCCGAAACCATGGGCGCGCCCAACGGCATCTCAGGCGTACAGCGCACGGCAAAAGCGGGACAGTCAACCGGCTTTTTCAGGCCTTGCAGCACGAGGGCGCTGATGCACTCAACCGGTTCCTCCGTCGTCGTGGCCGCAACATCGAAGATCCTCTCCGCGTCGTGCGCCGCGAATTCCGCTCTCAAGCGCAACCCGCTCTGAGGGATCAACCCAATCCCTCTCCATTTGCGGTCACATACCTCGAACACTTTCTCCATCAGCTCCTGAGCAGGACGATTTCCCTCACAAGCCACCGAGCGGACGTATTGGTTTTCAACCTCCGCCCGCCCCTGTTCAAGCTGGGCCACCAGCATTGAAATCGCCTCGAGCAGATCCACTGGTTCAAAGCCGCCCACCACGATTGGGACGCGATACTTACGGGAGAGTTCGTCATACTCGCGGTAGCCCATGACCGTGCAGACGTGGCCCGGAGCGATAAATCCCTGGACACGGTTCCTCGGGGACTCGAGCAGCATGCGAATCGCGGGCGGTACGAGGAAATGCGAAGCCAGCATGGAGAAATTCCCCAGGCCCTCCCGCGCCCCCTGCCAGACCGCCATGGCGTTAGCAGGCGCGGTGGTCTCGAAGCCGATTCCCAGGAACACGACCTTGCGCTGAGGGTTAGCTCGCGCGACTTTGAGCGCCTCCATCGGTGAGTAAGCAACCCGCACGTCGCCGCCGGCCGCCTTCACATGAAAGAGATCGGAATGCGAGCCCGGAACGCGCAGCATGTCTCCATAGGAGACCAGGGTTACGCCGGGAAGCGATGCGATTTGGATGGCCCTGTCGATGGTCTCGAGGGCAGTCACGCAGACAGGACACCCGGGACCGTGGACCAGTTCGACTTGCGATGGGATCAGTTCGTCAATCCCATAACGCATCAGCGTATGGGTCTGGCCGCCGCAGATCTCCATGAGGACCCACGGCCGCGTCGCCCGCTGGGCGATGTCAGCGATTAAGCCCCGGGCAAGTCGCGCATCTCGGTATTCGTCAAGGTATTTCATCAAAGCAGGATTCAGGATTCAGGAATCAGTCGAGCCCGAGCCAGAAGAGCCTGAATCCTGAATCCTCACTCCTGAATCCTGGCCGGAGCCCAACTCCTCGCCGAGCATGCCCATTTCTTCTAATAATTGATAAGTGCGTTCCGCTTCCTCCGCATTCACCTTGCTTAGCGCAAAGCCCACATGGACAATCACATAATCGCCAATCCCGGCCTCTGGCACGAAATCCAGTTGAACCAGTCGCGTAATGCCGCCGAACTGCACCCGGCCAAGCCGGCTGCCGTTTTCTTCTTTAGTTTCAAGAATCTTCCCCGGAACTGCCAGACACATAATGAGTCTCCCCAGACTATAGGAAGCAATTCTGTGACCAAAAGAAGTACGCCAAATAGCCCGTTTTATTGTACTCTCAGCCTGCCCCAGACTCAAGCCGCCGGTCCAGGAAACGAATTATTGTCTGGCGGGAAGCTCCGGGTCGATAGAACTTCGGAGGTCAGGAGGAGAAGCTTAAGTGCGGAGACTCTCTCGACAACCAAAGCAATGGCCTCCTCGACAGCGTCCGAACGGGCAGCGCCTTCGGCCACCGTGCCGGCCTCAATACCCAAAAGGTAAAGACGAGGCATCGGCCGCCCTAGCGCGTCGGCCAGCTTCACGACCTGGCCGACCCCCCAACCATGGCTCGACAGAGAGCCTAAGGCTTGCGGCTCAAGTTCCTTGGAAGGAAGAGATGTGAGGTGGAGGGTACCTGGGGCGCCGCCGCTTACTACCGCGTCCACAAACAGGATCACATCGGCCAGAGGGAAGAGTTCCAACAGTTCAATGCCGGGTGCGGTTTCAGCGCGCAGGTCGCAGCCACAATCGCCGTGCTCGCCCAGCCGGCGCACAATCTCCAAGCCCACGCTGTCATCGCCCGCGTCGGGGTTGCCACAACCGACAATCAAAAATCTGCCGGAACTCCGGCGCGCAATTTCACTCATCCGCTCCCCAAACTCACGCTATTCCGCCGCGCTCGATATTCTTTCTATAGCGAGCGTCTAGGCCGTTTTCATGCCGCTCGAGGTTGTGAGGGAGGTTCTTCAACTGCCGATGTCTTGATGTGTTTCGAGGGCAATCCCTCCGGGTACCAAACCTCCCAGGTGTTGCAACCTCCGGACAGGTTGCTGGCGTCAAAGCCGTGCTGTTGCAGGATGCGCACGGCGTAGTAGGACCGGTGCCCTCGGGCACAATTAACCCAGATCGCACGGTCGTTGGGAATCTCCGAGAGCCTTTGACGCAGTTGATCGAGCGGGATGTTGATGGCGTCGTCAATTGAGCCGCGCCTGAACTCTTCCTCCTCTCGAACGTCGACCAGAAAAGCGCCGCAATCCGGCAGTTCACCCCACTTCGCCAATCGAACGTCACCACGGACGACGTTCGCAGCCACCATGCCTGCCAGATTCACGGGGTCCTTGGCCATGCCAAACTGGGGTGCATAACACAATTCGGCTTCTTCGAGATCGAAGACTGTCGAGCGCTTTTGAATGGCGAAGGATATGACGTCAATCCGGCGCTCCACTCCCTGCTCGCCGACTGCCTGAGCTCCCAGAACCAGACCGTCGGAACGCCGGAAAATCAACTTCAGGTGCATTTCGCTTGCGCCTGGATAGTAGCTCGCATGGTCAGTGGGGTGCAGGTAGACCGCCGCGTAATCGGTCTCCTTCGCCTGATGCAGTCGTTTTTCGCTGACTCCGGTCATCGCAACCGTCAACCCGAAAACGCCGCAGACCGCAGTGGATTGCACGCCTCGGAACCGTGCCGGTCTGCCGCAGATAGCATCCGCCGCGATTCGCCCTTGCCGGTTGGCTGGCCCCGCCAACGGCACCAGGCACAACGCGCCGGTGACCGTATCCCTTGCCTCAACCGCATCCCCCACTGCCCAAATACAAGGGTCGCTAGTCCTCATGGATTCATCTACACGAATGCCGGCATGTGGGCCGAGTTCCAGACCGGCGACTTTAGCGAGCGTGCTCTCAGGCTTGACGCCCACAGAAAGGATGACTAGATCAGCCGGAATTCTCGCGCCGCTCCTGGTCTCGAGCGAAGTCACGCGCCCTTCGCTTCCGTTGATCCGAACCACACCATCCGCGAGACGGACGGAGACATGCTTGTGCAGAAGGTGAACGTACACATATTCAGCCATTTCACGGTCGAGCGGCGGCATGACCTGATCAAACATCTCGACGATTGTAACCTTCAGCCCCCGGCGCGTCAGATTTTCGGCCATTTCGAGTCCGATGAACCCACCGCCGACGACAAGCGCACTTCTCGGCCGATAGTCTTGAATCCACGCACGTATGGCCCGGCTGTCGGGAATGGTTCGAAGCGTGAAAACACCCTCGAGATCAATGCCGGCAAAAGGCGACCGAGCGGGCACCGCACCAGGCGACAAGACCAGCGCGTCGTAAGCCTCCTGATAGACCGAACCCTTCCGAAGGTCCTTGACCTGAATCTTCCGCTCCCCGCGATTGATGCCAAGGACCTCGTGTTCGGTGCGAACCTCGATGTTGAAGCGGCTGCGGAATAACTCTGGTGTGGCCACAAGCAGCTTTGCTTCATCGGAGATGGCATCGCCGATGTAGTAGGGTAGGCCGCAGTTTGCAAATGATGGGTACGGCCCTTTTTCAAACACGACGATCTCTGCCTGCTCGTCTAGCCGTCGCAGCCTCGCAGCGCAGGAAGCTCCGCCTGCCACGCCACCTACAATCAAGACTCTCTTGGGGCTCATTGACACAATTCTCCTCACAACTTGATGAGCACGTTGCTTGCCATTGGCCCCTCTTCTGCTGGGGAACCGCTTGCACGAATCACTCCCGCACGCTGGTGAGTGCCGGCACAATTCGAGTGCGGCTGACATCCCCTGCAACCGACGGCGGAGGGCAGCATGGATGGAGGCATGTTAGTATCATGAATTCGGTTCGGCGAGATGATCATGGAGGCGAGATGAAGAAGATCGGCATACTTGGAGGCATGAGTCCGGTATCCACCGCGCTCTATTACGAGCACATCACCAGGACCTATACGGCGCGGTTTGGCAACTTCGGCTACCCGGAAATCCTGATATACAGCGTGAACTTTCAGAAATATGTGGATTGGCAACGTAGCGGCCAATGGCAGGAGGCGGCGCGGGATATGGCGGAAGCCCTCGAGCGCTTGCATGGGGCGGGCGCCGATTTCGGGTTGATCGCCGCCAACACCATGCACATTGTATTTGAGGAAGTGCAGCGCGCCGTGCACATGCCCCTGCTCAGCATCGTGCAAGCCACCGCAGACGCCATTCTCGCGGCCGGGCTTCGCTCCGTGGGCCTGCTGGGGACGATCTTCACAATGAGCGAGCGGTTCTTCCGCGAGGGGCTGGAGCGATGCGGAATTACGGCGCTCGTTCCGGAGCCCGACAGCCAGCAGCGGATGAACAGAGTGATTTACCAGGAATTGTGTCGAGGCGAGATCCGGACGGAATCGCGGCGGCTTTTTCTGGACATCATCGAGCGTCTGGGCGCCCAGGGTGCTCAGGGGATTGTGCTCGGATGTACGGAGATCCCGTTGCTGGTCGAGCCTCAGCACTGCGATTTGCCCCTCTTCAACACTTCGCTGCTGCACGCCGCCAAGGCACTGGATTTCGCGCTACAATCGCCGGAGTGAAAACGCCAAGAGCCCCACGGCAGGAATCTCGTGTAGCCGACTTTTTGTCACTTCCCAGGCCTCGCCTTGCGGCTCGGGAGCCCTGACTTAGTCTCCGCAAATTGTGCTGTTTTTGCTCCTTTCAGGCTCCAATTTGTGCTGACTTGCGCGCAAAACGCGCATCATTCGCAGCCTTCAAAAAAGTGATGCCCTTTGTTTTCAGCCACTTCTTGGCTTTGTTCCCGCGATTCTTGTATTCGCTCGCGGTCCCTCGCGTTTCCCCCAGCAGGGCAATTTCGGTCCCTGCCACATCCTCCACGATCCTGTCCCCCGCCCGAACGCGTGCGATCTCAAAACGGTCGAATTTTGGTTCTATTTCACGCATTTGAGCACTCAATGGGGGTTCGTTTTGAGTTCGTTTTAGCTCGTTTCTGAAATGCCTCTCTTTGTTTTCAATAATATACTGGCTTCGTTCGTACTATTTTTTGTTTGTGTGAA
>Ga0326727_10007337_pt1 | contig 29241 bp, 8 predicted proteins | sample MB2enrmetagenome_FD_207643 | JGI IMG/M metagenome (GOLD analysis project Ga0326727, IMG submission 207643) | Lab enriched peat soil microbial communities from McLean, Ithaca, NY, United States - MB29MY | ecosystem: Environmental > Terrestrial > Soil > Wetlands > Peat | place: USA: New York... | reverse complement strand
GCCCGATAGGGATACGGCTCCCGAGCCTGCGGGCGCAATAATCGCCGCGCCCGCACAGGTTGTGGACAATCCATTCGGCGTCGCCACCACGAGTCCCGCCGGCAGGTTATCCGTAAACGCCACACCGCTTAATCCCGTCGGGTTCGAATCCGAGCTGTTGAGGGTAAAGGTGAGCGAAGTGGTCCCATTCAACGGAATGGTAGGGGCGCCAAATGCTTCGGTGATGGAGGGAGGCGCCTCCACGCCGATGCTGGCCGCACCCCCATTCCCCGGCCCGGCCTCGACGGAGGTTGCGTTGCTGGTGTGGTTGATTTGCGAGCCCGCCGCGACGCCCTGGACGTTCACCGAGAAGGTGCACGACGCACTCGCGGCCAGAGTCGCTCCCGAGAGGCTGACGGAAGTTGATCCCGCCACCGCCGTAATGGTCCCGCCGCCGCAGGATCCGGACAAGCCGTTAGGCGAAGCGACCGTCAGGATGGAAGGCAGGGTGTCCGTAAATCCCACCCCGCTGAGGGAATTGGCGGAGTTGTTGTTGGTGATCGTGAAGTTCAAACTCGTTGAGCTATTCAGAGGTATGGGCGAGGCGCCGAAGCCCATGGACATCGTGGGGGGCGCAAGGACCAACAGGCTGGCACTGGAAGTATTTCCGGCGCCGCCGCTGGTGGAAGTCACGCTGACGGTATTCGTGTAGGAACCCAGGCTGGGCGCCGTCACATTGACGGAGAATGTGCAAGAGGCGAAGGCGGCGAGGCTGGCGTTCGCCAGGCTTACCGTCGTCGATGTGGCCGTGGCCGTAACCGTGCCGCCCCCGCACGAACCCGTCAAGCCATTGGGCGAGGCCACGGTCATCCCCGTGGGCAGGCTGTCCGTGAAGGCAATCCCATTCAAGGTACCGCTGCCGTTGGGGTTGTGGATGGTGAAGGAAAGACCGGTGACGCCCGAGGGGCCAATGCTGGGGGCCCCGAAGGATTTGGTGATGGTAGGCGGGCTGAGCACGGTGAGGGTGGCCGTGGCCGTGTTGCCCGTGCCGCCGTTCGAGGAACTCACCGTGACGCTGTTATTCAACACACCCGCGGTGGTCCCTGTCACATTCAACGCGAAGGTGCAACTGCCGCCGGTGGCCAGGTATCCGTTGGTGAGATTAATAGTGTTCGAGCCCGCGGTGGCCGTAACGATGCCGGACGTGCCGCCACAGGAGGTGGGGTTCAGCCCACTGAGTGTGGCCACCAACAATCCCGCCGGCAAGGTGTCCGTAAAATTGATGCCGTTCAGTTGCACGGTATTCGCCGCGGGGTTGGTGACGGTGAAGGTGAGCGACGTCGAGCCATTCAAGGGAATGGTGGGGGTCCCAAAGACCTTGGTGATGGAGGGCGGGGCCACGCCGGTACCCGTCAGGGTGACCGTTTGCATGCTGCCCGCCACCCCGTTGCTGTTGTCGGTGATGGTCAGCGTGGCGGTGCGCGTCCCGGCCGCCGAGGGCGTGAAAGTGACATTGATGGTGCAGTTGGTGGCGGGCGCCACCAGCGCGGGCAGGGTGCCGCACGTGCTTGCCACGCCGAAATCCCCGCCATTCGTGCCCGAGATGCTGACGCCCGTGATGCTCAGCGTAGCGCTGCCCGTGTTCATGACGGCCACGCCCTGCGTCGAACTGGTGGTGGTGACGGCTTGGCCGTTGAAGGTAAGGCCGGTGGGAGGTGAGGCGGCGGGAACTTGCACGAGGATGGACTCCGTGTTGTCACTTTCATTGGTGACCACGAGGTCGAGCCGGCCGTCCCGGTTGAAGTCGGCTACGGCAATCGCTTCGGGCGAATTCCCGGTGGTGGGTGGATTGGCGGAGGCGTTGAAGGTGCCATCGCCGTTCCCCAACAGAATGGTGACGTTGCCGCTATTCTTGTTGGTGATGGCCAGATCTGGAATGCCGTCGCCATTGAGATCCCCTGCGGCGATCATGCGCGGCACGGAGCCCGTGCTCGGGGGAGGACACGTCCCATCGCAGGCATCTGTGGAGGGAGGAGAGAAGCCGCCCTCGCCATTGCCCAAGAGGATGCTCACGGTGCCGTCGCCGGAATTGGTCACGGCGAGGTCCAAAATTCCATCGCCGTTCAAATCCGCCGCGACAATAGAGACCGGGGTACTTCCCACGGGGATGCAGGCCTCGTTGTAAAAGGTTCCATCGCCATTGCCGCCCAGGATGGTGACCATGTTGCTCGTATGGTCGACGACGGCCAGGTCCACATAACCTCCGCCGGTGAAATTGCCCACGGCAATCGAGCGCGGCGAGGAGCCGACGGAGATGGGCTGGCAGGTGCCTTCGCAGTTTTGCGGGGGAGCGAAGTTACCGTTGCCGTCGCCCAGCAGGATGGTAACGGTGCCGTCGGCAAAATTGGCCACTGCCAGATCGAGATTTCCATCGGCATTGAAATCGCCCGCGGCCACAAAGTAGGGAGAGTTGCCCACCGGGATGGCCGGGCAGGGGCCCTGGCAGACATCGGAGGAGGGAGGAGCGAAGTGGCCCGTGCCGTCACCGAGCAGAATGCTGACGGTGCCATCCCCACTGTTGGTGACGGCGAGGTCCAGCTTGCCGTCGCCGTTGAAATCTCCCACCGCGACCCAATAAGGAACGTTGCCCACAATGGGCGAGGAGGCGAACCGGAAGGTTCCATCCCCGTTGCCCAGGAGGATGGTGAGGTTGTTTGCACCGGCATTCACAATGGCTAAATCGGGAATACCATCACCATTGAAGTCCCCCACGGCGACGGAACGAGGAGTTATGGCACTCTGGTAGTACCGCACCCCCACGTTGATCGGTGAACCCGAAGCGTTGCCGAAGAGGACGGAAGTGGTTGGCGAGGTGATGGGGAAGTAGACCACGTTCGAGGTGTCGCCGTTCGTCGTGGGGTTCACGACGGTGATGGCCGCGGTGCCCGAAGCGGCGATGTCCGCAGCATTGATGGCCGCCGTCAATTGATTGCTGTTAACAAAGGTGGTGGTGCGCGGGCTGCCATTCCAGTTCAGGGTGGCGCCGGAAAGGAAATTCTCGCCATTGAGGGTGAGGGTAAACGCTTCGCCGCCGGGTGTGGCCGTGTCGGGAACCAGCGGCTGGCTTACGGTGGGAACAGGGACCGCGTTGACAGTCAAACAAGCCGTAGCCGTGTTGCCCGGCCCGCCGTTGGTGGAAGTGGGGGTAACACTATTCATCCAGTTGCCCACACTGGTGCCCGTCACATTGAGGGTGATGGTGCAGGATTGCCCCACCGCCAAAGAATAGTTGGTCAGGGAGATGGTTCCCGACCCGGCCGCGGCGGTGATGGAGGCGCCGGAGCAGGTGGTGCTCAAGCCTGGATTCGAGGCCACCACGAGTCCGTTGGGAAGCGTATCCGTAAAACCGACGCCCAGGAGCACACCGGAAGTTTCACCGGCGGGGTTGGATATGCCGATGGTCAGCGTGGTGGATTGGCCCACCAGGATGGGGGAGGCGCCAAAAGCATTGGTAATGGCGGGCGGGGTCACCAAGGCCACCCCTGTGCCTCCCAAGGTTATGGTTTGGGGGCTGCCGCTGGCGGTGTCATCGATGGTCACAGAGCCGGTGAGCGGACCGAGGGCCATGGGGACAAAGGTGACGTCAATGGTGCAGGTGGAGCCGGGAGGTACGGCCCCGCCGGCGTAAGGACAGGAGGTGGGTGTGGTGGCGAGCGCAAAGGGGCCGCTGACGTAAATGCCATAGATGCCCAGTGAACCCGTCCCGGTGCTGGAAATTGTGGCGCTTTGGATGGTGCTCGTTAGGTTCTGACCGAAGCTCCCAAAGGTCAGGCTGGTGGGGGCGAGACCCATGGACGGAGTGGCGGCAGCGGACGAGAGTTCCGTGACAAACGCGTTATAAGCATAAGGTGCTCCCAAGTGGGTCTGGAAAGCACCGGGGGTGGTGGGGAAATTGGAAGATTGAGTCGCCCCCGCTACGTAAGCATTGCCGGAGGAATCGATGGAAATTCCCAGGGCAATATCGCTGTAATAATAAGCATCATCGTAGTTTCCCGCATTGTTGCCGCCCAAGTAAGTCGAATAAGCAAGGCTGAGCGTGGAGGTGGAGGATGCCCAGTTCAGTTTGGTGACAAAGGCATTGACCGCGTAGGGCGATCCCAAGACGGTCTGGAAAGCGCCGGGGGTGGTGGGGAAGTTGGAGGAATCGGTTTGTCCGGCCACATAGGCGTTGCCGTTGGAATCCACGGCGATGGCGTAGGCGCTGTCGACGCAATCCTCATCATTGCCGCCCAAGTAGGTGGAATAAATCAAACTGTTGCCCGTGGGGTTCAGCGCCGTCACGAAGGCGCTCTGGCAACCCGTAAAGTTCGACGGGACAGAATTATAGGTGGGGAAATTGTCCGATTGGGTCTGCCCCACCACGTAGGCGATGCCGGAGGAGTCCACCGCGATGGCGGTGCCTTCGTCGTATGTGCTTCCGCCGAGGTAGGTGGAATAGACCAAGGCGGAGGCCGTGGGATTCAGTTTGGTCACAAAGGCGTTGCCGTAGCGACCTAACAAGGTTCCCAGACCCGCGTTAGCGGTGGGGAAATTAGAGGAATCGGTGTAGCCGGTTACGTAGGCGTTGCCGGAGGAATCAATGGCGATGCCTTTGGCGTAGGTCACGTTGCTGCCGCCAAGGTATGTGGAATAGACCAAGGTCTGACTTGCGGTAGAGGCCAAAGTGTTCAGTTTGGCCACGAAGGCGTTGTCACGGCCGGCAAGTCCCGAAGTGTTGGCGGCGCCGCCCACGGAGAAGTTTTGGTTGCTGGGCACCGTGGGGAAGGTGGAGGAATCGGTTTGTCCGGCCACGTAGGCGTTGCCCTGGGAATCCACAGCAATACCGTAGCCTGCGTCGTAGCAGCTCTCGTCATTTCCGCCCAAGTAAGAAGAATAGAGCAGCGTTGAGCCCGTCGGGTTGAGTTCGGTCACGAAGGCGTTCTGGCAGCCCTGCAAGGTCGTCTGGTAGGCGTTGGAAGTGGTGGGGAAGTCAGACGATTCAGTCCCCCCGGTTACGTAAGCGTCGCCGGAGGAATCCACGGCGATGCCCGTGCCAAACTCATAGTTGCTACCGCCCAGGTAGGTGGAATAAATCAGGGTGGAGCCGGTCGGGTTCAGTTTCGTGACAAAGGCGTTCTGATAGGCATTCCCCAAGCTCGCCTTGCCCGGGGGGCTGCCGGCGGTGGGGAAGTCCAGGGATTCGGCGAATCCGGTGATGTAGGCGTTGCAGGAAGAATCGAGAGTAATGCCATTCGCGCCGTCGTAATTGGAGCCGCCCAGGTAGGTGGAATAAACCAGGACGGGGTCGATGACGAGAGGCCGGGTGTGGTCGTAAGAACCCAACTCGAAATGGATGCGGTTCTCAGCGTCCAGGGCGTAGTGGCCCTCTATGGATTGCCGATTGTCGATTGCCGACTGCCGATTATAGGCTGTCGCCTGTTCCTGATACACCACTGGTTTGTGGAAGCGAACTTCGTTGCCGCCGTCTATGGAAATGACTAGATCGCCGTTGGGGTCGACTTTGAATTGCTGGCTGCCTACTGCCTTCTGCTTACTGCCTACTTGTTCCCCAGCATCGAGGCTGAGCGAAATGTGGCTGGGGTCGGCGCCGGGGGCCACGACAAAGTCGTACTCCAGTTGCCCGCCTTGCGTGCCATAGTAGACGAGATCGATTCCCGGATAAACCTGCTGGTATCGAACCTTGGCGTAGGTGGGAGCATCCTTCACCCACTTCGACGGGTCGTTGCCAATGAAGTAGTTGCTCTTACCGGGCAGTTCATCCAGTCCCGTGACCTTAGCGCTGGAGTTGGCACCCAGGAGTTTCATTCGCAAAACGGAGTCCGTTGTCAGTTGTCCGTTGTCCGTTGTTTGCGGTCCGATGCCCGTTGCCGCAGAGCCTTCCGCCCTCTGTAATTTCAACACCGCTTCATCGCCAGCGAGGAACAATCCATAGCCGCGGCCGCGGGATAGGAACTTGACCTGCGCATCGGTTTGGCCGGTATTGGCCTCAAAGCTGAGGGGCAGATGGCCGTAATTCTGGGTGGTCTGCTGTGTGGTGTGGCAGGTGGCGACGGGGGCGCTGACGCCGTTCCCCAGAAGAATAATGGTCTGCGGGCTGTTCGCTCCGTCGTAGGAGACGCTGATGGCGCCCGTCTGGGGCCCGGACGACGTCGGCGTGAAAGTGACAGTTATGGCGCAGGAGTTTTCTGACGGCAAGGGGTAGGGGCAGTTGTTGGTCTGGGTGAAAGGCCCGGAAACAGCAATATTGCTGATGAACATGGGGGAATAGGTCGAGTTGTAGAAGGTTTCAGTGCGGGGGCCGCTCGAGGTGTTCACCACCTGGTCCCCGAAATTGAGAGTGGAGACGTACAGTTCACCCACCGCCTGACCGGTGCCGGACAAGGGTATCCCCTGCGTGCTATATGTCGCGTTGTTGGAATTGTCAGCGATGGTCAGGGTGCCGGTGCGGGGGCCGGGAGCGGTGGGGCTGAAGTAGACGGAAATCGAGCAGGAGGAGCCGGCAGCCAGGGTGTTGGGGCTCAAGGGGCAGTTGTTGTTCTGGTTAAAGTCACCGCTGGTGGTGATGGTGGAAATGGTGAGCGGGGCGTTGCCAGTGTTGTAGAGCGTCACATTATCGGACCCGCTGGATGAGTTCACCAACTGATTGTAAAAGGCCAGGTAGGTGGGGTCGAGGCTGGCCACGGGGCCATTCCCCATCCCGCTCAGGCTGATGGACTGGGGGCTGTTGGCGGCATTGTCATTGATGGTGACGGAGCCGATGCGCTGGCCGGCCTCCGTGGCGGTAAAGGTGACATCGATCGTGCAGTTGTTGCCAGCCGCTACGGTGCCGCCGTTATAGGGGCAGGAGGTTTCGGTGGTCGCCAAGGCAAAGTCGCCGCTGATGGTTACGCTGGAAATGTTGAGCGGAGCATTGCCGGTGTTGGTGAGCGTCACGCTCATGATGGAGCTGGTGGAGTTTACCGGCTCGCAGGGGAAGGTGAGGCTGGTAGAGGAAAGACTCACAAAGGGGGCAGGGGGAGGCGGCGTGATTTTGGCCACAAAGGCGTTGGCCTCGAAGTCGGGTCCGCCCGGACTGGTTTGGAAGGCGCCGGTGGTGGTGGGGAAGTTGCTGGAGCCTGCATACCCCGTCAGGTAGGCGCTCCCGGAGGAATCCAGGGCGATGGCGTTACCATAATCATAATTGTTGCCGCCCAAGTAGGTGGAATAAACCAGGTTTGAGCCCGCCGGGTTCACCACCGTGAAAAATGCGTTGTAAGTCTCCTCCCCACCCAAGCCGGTCTGGCCGGCATTGGGAGTAGTGGGGAAGTTGTACGATCCAGTCCCCCCGGTCACGTAGGCATTGCCGGAGGAATCTACGGCAATGCCGGCGCCGACATCGTTATAGCTGCCGCCGAGGTAGGTGGAATAGACCAGGCTCTGAGCTGGCGTGGAGGCCCCCGGGTTCAGTTTAGCCACAAACGCGTTGGAAGCCTCCTCGCCACCCAGATTCGGCTGAATCGGGTTAACAACAGGGAAGTTGCCCGAACGAGTTTGTCCGGTCACGTAGGCGTTGCCGGTGGAATCGAGAGCGAGGGCGTAGCCGTAATCTTCAGAACTGCCGCCGAGGAAGGTGGAATAGAGCAGGTTTGAGCCCGACGAGTTGAGTTCGGTCACAAAGGCGTTCGACGAACCGTTCAAGTTCGTCTGGTAGCCGTTTAGAGTCGGAAAATTGCTGGAAGTCGTTTGCCCCGCTACATAGGCGTCGCCCGAAGTATCCACTTGGATGCCATGCGCCGCGTCTTGGCCGCTGCCGCCGAGATAGGTGGAATAGACCAGTTGGAGAACGTTGCCCTCAGGATTAAACCTCAGTTTGGAGACAAAGGCATTGGTGATCTGCTCCGCCTCTGCTTCTCCGCCCCGCCCCAAAATCGTCTGGAAAGCGCCATCAGTGGTGGGGAAGTCGGAGGAAGCTGTCTGGCCTGTCACGTAGATGTTGCCAGAAGAGTCGAGGGCGATCCCGTACCCGTATTCATAAGTGCTGCCGCCGAGGTAGGTGGAAAAGACCAGACTCGATCCTGTGGGATTTAGCTCGGTGACAAACGCGTTGTTCCCCCCTTTCAAATACCCCAGGCCTGCATAAAGCGTGGGGAAGTCGGTGGAAGTAGTGGTCCCCGTCAGGTAAGCGTCACCGGAGGAATCCACGGCGATCGCGTTGCCGTAGTCATAGTTGCTGCCGCCCAGGTAAGTGGAATAAACCAGCGTCGAGCCGCTCGGGTCCAGCTTGGATACAAATGCGTTCTGATCGGCAGAACCCAGGCTCGGCTTGCCCGGGTTGCCGGCAGTGGGGAAGTCGATGGACTGAGTGGATCCGATGATGTAGGCATTGCAGGAGGAATCCACGGCAATGCCACTGCTGTAATCATAATTACTGCCGCCCAGATAGGTGGAATAAACCAATACGGGGTCGATGACCAAGGGCTGAGTGTGGTCGTAGGGGCCCAACGCGAAGTGAATGCGGTTGTCGGCCGTGAGGGCAAAGTGGGCGTCGATGGATTGCCGATGGTCGATTGCCGATTGCCGATTGTAGGCTGTCGCCTGTTCCTGATACACCACCGGTTTGTGGAAGCGAACTTCGTTACCGTCCTCCATGGAAATAACGAGATCGCCGTTGGGGTCGATCTTGAAATCGCCGCTGCCTACTGCCTTCTGCCTACTGCCCACTTGTGCCGCAGCATCGAGGCTGAGCGAAATCTGGTTGGGGTCAGCGCCCGGCGTCACTACAAAGTCATACTCCAGTTGCCCGCCCTGGGTGCCGTAGTAGACGAGATCAATTCCCGGATAAACCTGCTGGTAACGAACCTTGGCGTAGGTGGGAGCATTCTTCACCCACTTGGAGGGGTCATTGCCGATGAAGTAGTTGCTCTTGCCGGGCAGTTCATCCAGTCCTGTGACCTTGGCGTCAGGGTTGGCGCCAACGAGTTTCATTCGCAAAACGGAGTCCGTTGTCAGTTGTCCGTTGTCCGTTGTCCGTTGCAACGCGCTCAGGGCTCCAGAGTTCTGGATTCCTGCCACTGACAACGGACCACGGACCACGGACGTTCTTTGTAGTTTCAGCACCGCTTCATCGCCAGCGAGGAACAATCCATAGCCACGGCCACGCGAAAGGAATTTCACCTGCGCACCGGTCTGGCCGGAGTTACTCTCAAAACTGAGGGGCAGATGGCCGTAGTTCTGGGTAGTCTGCTGTGTGGTGGGGCAGGAGGTGATGGGCGAGCTGACGCCTGTGCCATTTAAGGCGATGATCAAAGGGCTTCCCGGCGCGTTGTAAGTGACGGTCACCGAGCCACTTTGGGCCCCCAGCGAGGTGGGTTTAAACGTAATGACAATGTTGCAAGAACCGTTACCCGCCACCGAAGTGCCGCAGGTGTTGGTTTGGGAGAAAGGACCGGAAGCCACGATACTGGTGACGGGGAGTGCACCGGGGCCGTTGTTGGTGAAGGTCTCGGTGCGGGGCCCGCTCGTGGTGTTCAGCACCTGGTTGTCAAAATTCAGGATTGCCACGGAGCTCTGTGCCGCGGCCTCACCGTAGCCGTACAAGCTCACGGTCTGCGTGCTGCCGGCCACGCCGTTGGTATTGTCGGTGATGGTCAGCGTGCCATAGCGGTTGCCGGTGGCCGTGGGGGTGAAGATTACGTTGATGGTGCAGGGGGTGCCCGGGACCACGCTGGTGCAGTTATTGGTCTGGCCAAAGTCCCCGGTGATGCTGATGTTGGAGACCGTGAGTTGGCCGGACCCCGTGTTGCTTACGTTCACTGGCTGGGAGGAGCTGGGCTGGTTCAGCACAGTGGCATTAAAGTTCAGATAGGTGGTCGAAATGCTGGCCACGGGGGCCGTCCCCGTCCCCGTCAAGGTGACGGACTGCGTGCTGCCCGTCACGCCGTTGCTGTTGTCGGTGATGGTGAGCATGCCGGTGCGCGTGCCGGTGGCGGTGGGGGTGAAGGTTACGTTGATGGTGCAAGGGGTGCCCGGGACCACGCTCGTGCAATTGTTGGTCTGGCCAAAGTCGCCGCTGGTCTGGATGATGGCGACGGTCAGCGTGCCCCCGCCGGTGTTGCTGAGTGTGACCGGCATGGAGGAGCTGGTGGTATTTATCAACTGGCTGTTGATGAAGGTCAGGCTGGTGGGGGAAACGCCCGCCACGGGGGATGCAGTGCCCGATCCGGTCAGGCTGAACATCTGCGGGCTTCCATAGACATCATCGTTGATGGTCACGGATCCGGTACGCGTGCCGGTGGCGGTGGGCGTGAACGTGACATCGATGGTGCATGTACCCGCGGCGGCGACCACGCCTCCGGAATCGGGGCAGGAAGTGCCCGTGGTGGCGAAGGCAAAGTCGCCGCTAATGGTCAGGTTGGTGAGGGTCAGCGCACCGGTGCCATTGTTGGTAAGCGTCACGCTTTCGATGGCGCTCGTGGTGCCTTGCGTCTGGCTCGCGAAGGTAAGACTGGGGGGAGAGAGACTGACTCCGCCATAGGGAGTTGCCGAGATCTTGGACACAAAGGCGTAGCCCTGGGTGGTCTGTAAAACGCTGCTGGTGGTGGGGAAGTTGCTGGAGTTGGTCGAGCCGGCCACGTAGGCGTTGCCGCCGGCATCCAGGGCAATGCCGTAACCGGTATCACTCCCGCTGCCGCCCAGGTAGGTGGAATAGATCAGGCCTGAGCCCGTGGGGTTGAGTTCGGCCACGAAGGCGTTCTGGTTACCCGCTAAAGTGGGCTGGAGGGCGAAGTAAGTGGGGAAGTTGCTCGAACTTGCGGAACCGCTGACGTAGGCGTCGCCGTAAGCATCGACAGCAATTCCATAGCCGCCATCACTTGAAGAACCGCCCAAGTAGGTGGAATAGACCAAGGCCGAGCCCGTGGCGTTCAGTTTGGCCACGAAAGCATTGTCATAGTAAGGCGCATTGTTGACCGTTTGGAGCGCATTGGCGGTGGTGGGGAAGTCGATCGAGGCCGCATTACCGGTTACGTAGGCATTGCCGTTGGAATCCACGGCGATGGCGTTGCCGTAATCACGCGTGCTGCCGCCCAAGTAGGTGGAATAGACGAGGCTCAAAGTGGTGGAGGATGCGGCCCAGTTCAGTTTGGCCACGAACGCGTCATCCTGTGCCGAGGATGGCTTGGTCGCCTGGATGGGGTTGACCGTGGGGAAATTGGATGAACCCGCCATGCCCGTAACGTAGGCGTTGCCGTTGGAATCGACGGCAATGCCCAAGGCGCCGTCACTCCCGGTGCCGCCCAGATAGGTGGAATAGACCAGCGCCGAGCCGGTGGGGTTCAATTCGGTCACGAAGGCGTTGGTGTACCCCGTTCTCCCCAAATGCGCTTGGTAGGGATAGGCGGTGGGGAAGGTGGTCGAAAGCGTGCTTCCGGCCACGTAGGCATCACCGGCGGAATCCACAGCGACGCTCTGGCCGCTGTCTATGCTGTTGCCGCCCAGGTAAGTGGAATAGACCACGACCCCCGACGAATTGAGTTTGGTGACGAAGGCGTTTTGCGTGCCTGCCAGGCTCGCCTGGAGGGCGTTGTAGGTGGGGAAATTGGTTGATCGCGTGCTCCCGGTTACGATCGCGTTGCCGGAGGAATCCACCGCGATGCCGTAGCCGTAATCGTAATTGCTGCCGCCAAGATAAGTGGAATAAAGCAGGGCCGTCCCCGTGGGATTCAATTTGGACACAAAGGCATCTTCGTCCCCGCCGAAGGTCGAGTAGGCGGCGCTGACAGTGGGAAAGCCGCTGGAACCCACATAGCCGGTTATGTAAGCGTTGCAAGAAGAATCCACCGCGATGCTGTAAGCGCCGTCCGCAGAGGTATTCCCCAAGAAGGTGGAATAAACCAGCGTGGGGTCGATGACCACGGGGCGGGTGCGGTCGTAGGAACCCAGCACGAAACCGATTTGATTTCCGGCGCGCAGGACGAAGTGGCCATCAATGGATTGCCGATGGCCGATGGCCGATTGCCGATAGTCGGCCGTCAACGGTTCCTGATAAACGACGGGCTTGTGGAAGCGGACTTCGCCGCCGCCGGTGGGGATGACCAAGTCGCCGTTCGCGGCGATTCGTAGGGGCGCATCGCGATGCGCCCCTACGTCCATCGCAATGGCACTTGCGTCCGCACCCGGCCCCACCACAAAGTCGTACTCCAATTGCCCGCCTTGGTTGCCGTAATAAACCAAGTCGATTCCCGGATAAACCTGCTGGTAGCGGACCTTGGTATAGGTGGGAGCCTCCTTCACCCACTTTGACGGGTCATTGCCGATGAAGTAGTTGCTCTTGCCGGGCAGTTCGTCCAGGCCAGTGACCTTGGCGTCAGCATTGGCGCCCAGCAGTTTAATTCGTAATACAGAGTCCGTTGTCAGTTGTCCGTTGTCCGTTGTCTGCGGTGCGATGCCCGTTGCCACAGAGCCTTCTGCCTTCTGCTTTCCGCCTTCTGCCTTCTGTAGTTTCAGCACCGCATCATCGCCGGCGAGGAACAATCCATAGCCGCGGCCGCGCGAGAGGAATTTGACCTGCGTGTCCGTCTGGCCGTTGTTGGCCTCAAAACTGAGGGGCAGGTGGCCGTAATTCTGGGTGACTTGGGTGGGGCAGGCAGTAGACGGCGCACTGACGCCGTTCCCCACCAGAGTGATTGTCTGGGGAGAATAAGGTCCGCTATAGGTAATGGTCACTGAGCCGCTCTGGAACCCCGTAGACGTGGGCGAGAATGTAACCAAAATGTTGCAAGAGGTGTTATAGGACAGAACACCGTTGGAGGGGCAGGTGTTGGTTTGGGCGAAGGGGCCGGAAGCGGTGATATTAAGGCCGGTGAAATAGGGGTTTACGCCGTAGTTGGTAAGGGTCACGGTGCGTGAAGCGCTGGTGGTGTTCACCACCTGGTCGCCGAAATTCAAGCTGGAGGCGGTTAACTGCACCGCCTGTGCACCGAACCCGGTCAAAGTCGCAGTTTGGGTACTCCCGGCCACATTATTGGAATTGTCGGTAAAGGTCAGGGTGGCGGTACGGGGGCCCACGCCGCCGGGTTTGAAGGAGACATAGACGAGACAGTAGCCGCTGGCGGACACGGTGCTGGAGTTGGTGCAAGTGCTGCTGTTCGTAATGGTGAAGTCGCTGGCGTTAGCCCCCCCCAGCGCAACGCTCGCAATCGTCAGTGGAACGTACCCATTATTATTCACTTCGAAGGTATATGCCGCGCTGGTATTACCCACCAAAAACGTGCCAAAGTTCTGAGAAGTCGTGATGAGTTGGGCCACCGGAACCGCGCCGGTTCCATAAAACGAAAGGGTCTGCGGGGTGGTGGTGGAATCGTCGGTGATGGTTACGGACCCGCTCTCGTTACCCAGAACGTTGGCGGTGTAGGTGACCACGATATTGCAAGTGTTATTAGGGGCATTCACGCTCAGGGAAGTGGGGCAATTATTGGACTCGATGAAGTCCGGCGCCCCCGCCGTCTGGACAATGCTGATGTGGCCCAGCGAACCCCCCGTGCCGGTATTGGTCAGCGTCACGGTCTGCTGCATGGTGGTGCCCTTGAGCTGGTCGCCGAACTCCACCTCCGTGCTGGGAGTAAAGCTGGCGATGCCATCGGAAGAGCCCGTGCCGTTCAGCGTGATTGTGGTCGGGCTGCCGATGGCTCCGCTCGCCGTAACCGTCAAGGTGGCGGTCTCCTGGCCGATGATGGAGGGTGTGAAAACCACGGAGATGCTGCAATCGGTTGCTGCCCCAACGGGGTTGTTGGGGGGGCTGATGCACGTATCGGTTTCGCTAAAATCACTGTGGTTGGCCCCACCGATCGAGATATTCGAAACGGTCAGAGCATTGCCGCTCAAATCGTGAACTAACACGGTCCCGGTGGCGTTCTGGCCGGCGGCGACGGGGCCAAAGCTCAGGACCTGCGGAGTTACGGCCATCGCCGGGGTTGAAAGGGAGCTGATCTTAACTAAGAAATTTGAGTTTTGACCTTTGGTGACTTGGTAGCCGCCGGCAATGGCGGGAAAATCCGTGGCGTAAGCTAACCCGGCAACATACATATTCCCCGAGGAGTCAACCGCCATGCTCTCACCTTCAACCTCGTTGGTCCCGCCCAGGTAGGTGGAAAACAGGAGGGTGGGAGCCGAGGCGCCGCCGGGGCTTAACTCGGCAACGAAGGCAGTAGTTGCCAGGGTTTCCGTTATCCCGCCTCCCTCAACGGATTGCACCGGGTTCACGAGAGGAAGGTTGTCCGCCTCAGTAAAGCCGGTGAAATAGGCGTCGCCATTGCCGTCCGTGGCGACGCCAAGAATCTGGCCGCATACGGAAACCCCTGACCCCTGATAGCCCGTGCCCCCGAACAAGGTGGCGTACACGTTGCTCCCCGTGGGACTGAACTTGGCAACAAAGCCGTCATTCGTGCAGGCCGTTGGAAAGGAGCCCTGATAGGCAAGGTTGTATGGAAAGTTGGTGGCGTCCGTTGTCCCGGTCACATAGGCGTTGCCGGCGGAATCTACTGCCACGTTCCCATTGGTGTTGTAGGCGGCCCCATAACCATTAGCCGTTCCCCCCAGGTAGGTCGAGTAGACCAGAGCGGTTCCCGTGGAATTGAGCCGGGTGACGAACGTGGCATCGGTAGCCGCACCCAGACTGGATTGATAAGCGTGCAGCGTGGGGAAATTGGTGGAAGAGGTCGTGCCGGCCACCGTGACGTCGCCGGAGGAGTCCACGCCCAGGCTAAACCCGTCATCATAACCAGTGCCGCCCAGATAGGTCGAGTAGACGAGCGAACTCGAGCCGGTGTTGGCAGTATTGAGCTCCGCCACGAAGGCATTCTCATGCCCTTTCAACGTGGTCTGGTACGCGCCCGCCGTGGTGGGGAAATTGGTGGACGATGTGCCGCCCGATACATAGACGATTCCGGGACTGCTGACGGCAATCCCATAGCCGCTGTCGGCTCCGTTGCCGCTCAGGTAGGTGGAATAGACAAGGGCGTTTCCGGAAGCACTCAACTGCGTCACGAACGCACCTTCCGTTCCGACCAAGGCGGTCTGATAAGCGCCCGTGGTGGCGGGTAAGTCCAGGGTGGTGGTGGGGAAGTTCGAGGACGTCGTTGACCCGGTCACATACGCGTCGCCGTTCGAGTCGATGGCAATGTGACCGGCCGAGTCGCTTCCTGATCCACCCAGGTAGGTGGAGTAAAGCAGTGCCGTGCCCGTGGAGTTCATCTTGGCGACGCAGAGGTTATAGGTCCCCTGCAAAATACTGCTGAAAGGACTTACGAGCGGTATGGACGAGCTGGTGGTGCCCACGAGGTAGACATTGCCGCTTGTATCCACAGCGACGCTCTGCGCGCCGGTGGTTATGGGAAAGGGAATGAAGGTGGAATAGGCGACCGTGGGTAAGTTGGTGGGTATGACCGCGTTGGGGTCGATGATCAGCGGCTTGTGATGGTCATAAGGACCCAGGGCGAAGTGCACGCGGTTCTGGGCATCGAGGACGAAGCGGCCGTCGAGGAATTGCCGATTGGCGATTGCCGATTGCCGATTGTTGATTGCCGATTGTTGATTGCCGATTCTTGAATTTTGAATTTTGAATCTTGAATCTTGGGTTTCGTCCTTGGCTCCTGACTCCTGACTTCTGTCTCCTGCCTCCTGTTCTTGGTACACCACCGGCTTGCAGAAGCGGAATTCGCCAACTTCGGTGGGGATCACCAAGTCGCCGTTCGCGTCGATTTTGAGCCGGCCGCTGCCTGCGGTCTTCTGCCCACTGCTTACTGCCCACTGCCCACTGCCTGCTTGCCCGGCGGCATCGATGGCCAGCAAAATGGCGCTGGGGTCCGCGCCCGGGGCCAACACAAAGTCATATTCAAGCTGCCCGCTTTGGTTGCCGTAATAAACCAGGTCCACGCCGGGATAGATGTTCCGATATTTCACCTTGGCGTAGGTGGGCACGTTCGTGCGCCACTTCCTGGGATCGTTGCCAATAAAATAATTGCTCTTGCCGGGGAGTTCTTCCTCGCCCGTGGCGACGGCGTGGGTGTTCGCGCCTACCAGTCGCATCCAAAGGACGTCGTCCGTTGTCCGTTGTCCGTTGTCCGTTGCGGCCTTGTCAACCAATGGTGGAGCGCCGGACTTTAGTCCGGCGCTTGCCGACCTCCCAACCATGTCGGGGCGCGTTCCGGCCGATGTTACTCCGGCCGCCTTCTGCAAGGACAGAACGGCTTCATTACCCGTAAGGAACAGGGAGTACCCTCGCCCGCGCGAGAGGAATTTCACCCTCTGATCCGTCTGCCCTCGATTGGGTTCAAAGCTCAGCGGCAGTTTGCCGTAAGTGGCGAGCTGGCGTACCATCGCTGCGCTCGAAGTGGACTTGGCGGGCGGAGCAACTGCAGCCGTGGGCGGCTCGTTATCGGAAGAGGCCGGGGTCGCGACGCTCAAGCGGGTGAGAGCGACCATGCCTGAAAACAGGCACAGCAGCGCCAATGCTCTGAGAAATCCCCGGCACCTCGGGTAGGAGGGATGCACAACTGCACGGGCGCAGGTCATAATGTACCTCTCAGCGTGGGTGAAGGAGGCGGGCTCACTGCAAAATGAGGCTTGGCCCCTTGACTGCATAAAATTTAATCGCTATAAGCCAAGGTTACAGGACAGAAGTACCAAAATCAATAAGAATATTTTGACATTTATCAACAAATAGGGTGAGAGATTTGTCTGGATGTACTAACTGGTCCGCACATCGTGGTTTAATGTGCGTCGCGCACTAAAATCCCCGTGCCGCGGAATCTGTGCGTAGCGGGGTTTACCGACGCGATTGCCGACTTTTAGGGACCGTGGGCATGCCCTTTGCACAAAATGGTCAGTAGGATTGCCGTAGCGGCAATCTGGCCATCGGCATTATTCGTACCGCAGCGCCGACATGAGATCAACTCGTGAAGCTCTTCTTGCCGGCAAATAGGCTGCCGCCAAAGCTACCGCCGCGAGTAACACCACCGCGATTCCCATGGTGAGTGGGTCGTGAGGTTGCAACCCAAAGAGCAAGGCGCGCGCGATTCTGCCGGCAGTCAATGCCAATGCCGTTCCCGCCGCCAGGCCGATCCCCAGCAGCATGCTGGCATCGCGCAGAATCATGCGCAGAATGGAGTGGCAATCCCCACCCAGAGCAATGCGGATGCCGATCTCGTTGGTCCGCCGGATGACCATGTACGACATGACGCCATACAAGCCGATGGTGGCGAGGAGGGTGGCGAGAAATCCGAAGAAGCCCGAAAGCGTGGCCATCAGGCGTTCGCTCACCAGCCCGTCACGGATCATGGTCTGGAGTGCCTGAAAATCAATGCTGATCTCCGGGTTCACCCCGGCAATGGTCTGCTTCACGCGCGAGGTGAGATCCGCCAAAGGCACACTCGACCGGATCAGAATCTGTGGGGTTTGATCGGGATTGGCGTCCTGCGAGGTGGGCACATAAACCACCGGCGCAAACGGCTCGCGAATGTTCTCATATTTGGTGTCTTTCACGAGGCCAACGATCACATAGCTGATCTGCCGATCCCCGAGCTCTCCCTTCTGCCAAAAGGTTTTTCCCACAGGATTCGTACCATGGGCAAGCTGCCGGGCGAAGGCCTCATTGACGATCGCGACCTTGGGGGAGGTGAACGTATCGCGCGAGTCAAAGTCACGGCCGGCGAGAAGCGGAGTTCTCATGGTTTTGAAAAAGTCCCCGCTGACCAAATTGAACCAGGAGGTCTTGGCCTGCGCAGAATCCAAACCATCCATCCAGACCATGCGGTTCATAGAGCTCCCGCTGGTGGGGACGATGGCGGCCTCCGCAGCGGCGTCAACTCCCGGGGTGGAACGGAGCTGTGCCAGCAACTCTCGATCGAAGGCCTGTCGGCGCGTGGCCGGAAGGTTGAGTTGCGTGAGGTCCATAGATGTAATCAGGATGCCGCTTCGCTGGAAGCCGGCATCCAAGGTGAGTAAATTGCGCAGGCTCCGGGTGAACAGAAGCGCTCCCACCAGCAGCACCAGCGAAAGGGCTACTTGCGAAACCACCAGGGTGCGGTGCAGGCCGAAGCGCTCGCGGCTGGCCGTGAGGCCCCGGCCGCCCGCCTTCATCGCGGCGCCCGGAGCAATGCCCGTGGCGCGCAGGGCCGGGGCCAATCCGAACAGGAGGCAGGTGAGGATGGCCACCGCCGCGGTGAAGCCGAAGACCCGCCAGTCCGGACTCAGGTCCACGAACACCCGGTTCCCCTGCGTGCTGAGGAAGGAGACCAGGAAGCGGGCAAGCGTCCCCGCCAGGAACAGTCCGAGACCGGCGCCCACGATTCCCAGCAGCAGGCTTTCGGAGAGCAACTGCCGCAGCAGGCGTCCGCGCGAGGCTCCCAGAGCCAGCCGCACAGCAATCTCTCGTTCCCGCGCTCTCGCCCGCGCCAGCAGCAAGTTGGCCAGGTTGGCGCAGGCGATCAACAATACCAACCCGGTGATGGCCAGCAGCAGCCAGAGAGGATCGGAATAGTCCTGCCGCAGTGAAGAGATGCCGGTCCCCGCCGGGTATGCCGCCAGTTTGAATGCCAGGTATTTCCTGGCGTGGTCGGCGTCGTAACCGGGAGGCAGCGTGGCCTCAAAGATGCCGGGCGAAATAGCGCCCAACTGGGCCGTGGCCTTCTCCAGTGACCAGCCCGGTTTCAACCGCCCCATCACCGTGAGCCACCAATCGTAGCGGACATCGAGGTAATTGTCTTCGCCCCCCAGGACCGGCTGCGAACAGATCGGCAGCGCCACGTCGAAGGAGCGCCCCACCTCGAGGCCGAAGAAGCCGGGGGGCGTCACGCCGATGACCTCGACCGGGTGATAGTCAATGGTGAGCCGCCTGCCGATGGCCGATGCTACGCCGCCCAGCTCTCGTTGCCAGAACGAGTAGCTCACCACCGCGCCCGATGAGCCACAGCCGCGCTGATCGTCCAAGGTGGTAAAGACTCGGCCCAGGAAGGGCTGCACGCCCAGCACGTTGAAATAATCTCCGCTGACCCAGAGGCCGGGCACCAGGTGGGCTTCCCCGCGCGGAGCAAGATTGAGAGTCTCCGGGGCCCAGGCGAAAACCCCCGAAAACGCCTGCTGGTGGTCTCGAATCTGCTCCCAAAGCGCATTCGTAAAGATGGGATGCCAGTTGAAAAAACTCCCCAACCGGCCGTGCTGCGTGGTCAGCTTTACCTCGGCAAGCTCCTGGGGATTCATCACCGGAAGCATGCGCAGGCGGACCGAATTCATTAACCGGAAAATCGCGGTGTTGGCGCCGATGCCCAGAGCCAGGGTGATGATCGCCACGGCCGTGAAACCGGGATTCCGCTTGAGCTGGCGCGCGCCGTAGCGCAGGTCTTGGACAAAGGTCTCGAGCCAACGGAATCCCCACAGTTCGCGGCTGGTTTCTTTGACCTGGGTGACGTTGCCAAACTGGCGCCGCGCTGCATAAGGAGCCTCTTCCGCTGCCACGCCTTGCTCTCGCAGTTTTTCCTCCCGCATGGCGAGATGAAACGCCAGCTCGTCGTCCAAGTCGCGGTCCAGCTCGCGCCGCCTGACCAGCGCCTTTAAGCGTAGCCACAATTCGTGCAAGCGTTCGCCGAACATCCGACTCTCCTTGACGGCCGCACGTAGCCGCGGAACGCGGCGCGCCACTAGCCACTAAGCACTTACCACTGCCCTATTCATACCTCAGCGCCACCATGGGATCGACCTTGGTGGCCCGTCGGGCGGGCAGGTAACATGCGCAGAAGGTCACGATCAACAGCAAGATCGTGACCGTAGCGTACGCGAGGGGATCGATGGGGCGAACCCCATAGAGTAGGGTTTGGAGATAGCGCGACAGGCAAAGGGCTGCGGCGATTCCCATCACCAGGCCTAAGGCAACCAGTTGAACACCCCGTCCGAGCACCAGACCTAGCACCTCCCCCGAGGAGGCTCCGAGCGCCATGCGGACTCCCATCTCGTGCGTCCGGCGCGTCACTTCAAAGGAAAGCAGTCCATAGAGTCCAATGCAAGCCACCACCAGCGCCAGCAGAGCAAAGGCCCCTGAGAGCCACGCGACCAACCGTTCCTGGAATATCGCCCGGTTGATCTGCTCCTGTTGCGTCCTAAGCTGCATGATCGGGAGGTTGCTATCCACGCTTTTCACGGCGCTGCGGATCAAAGGAATTAGTGCCTCAGGGTTGGAAGCCGTACGGACTTCAAACGTCCCCCCGCCGGGATGCATGGGGAAATAGAGAGTGGGTTCGACTTCCTTGCGCAGGCTGTAATATTTTGCATCTCCCACCACGCCGACAATCTCCAGGCTGCTCAATTTTCCTTTTTCTGTGCCGATCAACTGGCCAACAGGATTTTGCTTACCAAAGAAACGCCGCGCGAAGGCTTGATTCACAATAACAAAGAGACGCCGCGCGGCGTTTTGCTTCACCACGACAACATTTGCTTGCTTCGCCGCTGCGTACTCGAAATCGTGCGCGTCGTATGTTCGCCCGGCGAGCAGCGGGATGCGCATGGTCTCAAAGAATTTCGGGCCCACATTGAGAACATTAGCCTGTTGAGATTGATCGGGCTCACTCGGGAAGTAAAAATCCTGCGTGCCGTACGCACCGCTCAGCAGAGGGACTGCCGAATACCCGACCGAAGTGACCCCAGGAACGGCGCGAAGACCCCGCTGCAATTCCGAGATGAGACTCGCCAGGCGGGCGCCTTTGTAACCATTCAACTCGGGTGCCACGCCGAAGAGCACCACGTTGTGCGCATCAAAGCCCACATTCATGGCGGCGAGGTTGATGAGGGTGCGCGCCAGCAGCGACGCGCCCACCAGAACGAGAATCGAAAGGGCTACTTGGGCAACCACTAGCACGTTGCCCACCCCGAATTTCCGGCCAATCAGGGTGGTCCCCGGCGGGCTGGCGGCGCTTTCTTTCAGTGCCGGGGCCACGCTGATTCGAGTGCTGCGCAAGGCCGGCGCCAGGCCGAAGAGAATTCCCGCGAGGGTGGCGATGGCCAGCGTGAACCCGAGGATTCGCCAGTCGGGATGAACGTTGATGTCCAGGGGAGAATACGAGTTCGATGAAAGAAAGGCGGTCAAGGAACTTGCCCCCAGATAGGCAAATACGATACCGAGCAGCCCGCCCACTGCCGCCATGATGAGGCTCTCGGTTAAAAGCTGGCGAATAATTCGCCAGCGCTCCGCCCCCAGAGCGAAGCGCATCGCAAATTCTTTTTCGCGGGCAGACGTCCGGGCCAATGTCAGGCTCGCCACGTTGGCGCAGGCAATGAGCAGCACCAGGCCGACCGCTGCCATCAACAGAAAAAGCGCGTCCCCGAAGTTCTGTCGCAGAGAAGCTAAGCCGTGTGCGGCGCTGACTAATTCAAGCTGCGGTGCGTCTACCGGTTTCAACAAGGGGCTTCCGCCGCTCGTGACGCCCCGAGTGAAAATGGCCTGAGACGCCGCCTCCGCTTGTGCGATGGTAACTCGGGGTTGGAGGCGGGCGCCTATCATGAGCCACCAAGAGGCAGGATCTGACACTTTCCGTACAAGCTGGACCACACGGCCCTCAGTTGACAGCGGCAGCCACATATCATGCACGATTCCAGGGTCAAGGCCGAGAAAGGCGGGCGGCGCGACACCCACAATGGTGAAGGGTATGCCGTTCACGACAATCGATTTCCCGACCGCTGAGGGCGCGCCACCGAACTGTCTCTTCCAGTAGCTGTAGCTGAGGACGATGGCGGGAGGGGCGGTGGCTCCGTCATCGGAGACGCCCAGCACGCGGCCCAATGCGGCGCGAACACCGAGGGCCGGGAAAAAATCTCCGGAAACCAATTCGCCATCGGCGAAGCTAGCATTTCCGTCGATGCTTACTCCTAGTTGCGAGGCGGGAACGACTGCAAAAACACCAGCGAAACTATTCTTCTCGGCTTGCATCTGCTCGAACATGGGGTAAGAAAACGAGCAACCTGCCGGAATAGGCTTTTTTGAAGCAAAGGCCTTACTTGGGCAGCCGCCCCACCCATAAAAAGACTCCGTTTGGGGCCATTGGCGGGCATCCCATGTGAAAACCACGAGCTGCTGCGGATGGAGAACCGGCAACGGACGGAGCATAACGGCGTCGATCAGACTGAAAATCGCGGTGTTCGCGCCGATGCCCAGGGCGAGGGTGATGACTGCGACGGCCGTGAAGCCAGGGTTCTTGGCCAACATTCGCAGGCCGTAGCGAAGGTCTTGGGCGAAGGTTTCGAGCCATTGGAAACCCCATAGCTCGCGGCTGGTTTCTTTGAGCTGGGTGACGTTGCCGAACTGGCGGCGGGCGGCGTAATGAGCTTCTTCGGCCGCGACGCCTTGCTCGCGCAGTTTTTCCTCCCGCATGGCGAGGTGAAACGCCAGTTCGTCGTCCAAGTCGCGGTCCAGCTCGCGACGCCTGACCAACGCCTTCAAGCGCAACCAGAGTGCCGAGATATGTTCTCTCAACATAATTCCTCGCCTCACCACAGATTTCCATTAGCTCGATTCTCGCCACCGCACATGAACATGCGCGAAGCACCTTGGAGTGCGGCGGCTCGACGCCGCTTTCCTTGGCCGCGACTCGTCGCGGCGAATCACCCCCCGCTGACGAGTCAGCGGTACAAAAAGCGGGAGCGAGCTCCCGCGGTCCAAGGTGCCTTGGGCACAGCCACTCTCCGACCAGAGGCATCGGCGTACTGTGAAATGAATCAATGATCCGATGACCCGATGACCAAATTCCTTTCTCACGCCGCTTCCATAACGCGCGCGATAGCCATGACCATGCGTTCCCAGGTGACGCGCTCGGTTTCAAGGTAGCGTTGGCCTGCCGCGGTGAGCCGATAGAACTTGGCCCGGCGTTTGTTTTCCGAAAGTCCCCACTCAGCGGCGAGCAGGCCGCGCAGCTCCAGGCGATGCAACGCCGGGTAGAGCGCGCCTTCCTCGACGCGCAGCACGTCGTCAGAGCGCAGGTGGATGGACTCGGCGATGGCGTAGCCGTGCATCCGTCCGCACCCCAGCGTCTTCAACACCAGCATGTCCAGCGTGCCCTGCAACAGGTCCAGCGGCTTTTCCATGTTCTCTCCCATAAGGTGTTTAGGGGAATATGCCAGAACCCACCCAGCATGTCAAGGAGGCACTGGGGAGAAGTGAAACCCTTCCATCTCTCCCCCGACTTTCATGCCGCGCCCCCGCCTGCCCTCTCACATTTTTGACTTCGGCGCACGCTCCCACTAGAATGACTGCCCGCGCGGCGAGGTCGCCCCGCGACTCATGAAAATTGCCATTCTGCATCCATGCGTGGAAGGCTCGAGCGCACCCTATAGCGAACTCGAACCGACCTGTGATTTTTCGCTCCTCCTTCCGGACGAGATTTGCGCCCACTTCAACATTCACAAAGCCACCGCGACGCGGCAGGTGATCCAGATCGCCCGCCAGGGGTTCGACGTGGCCGTCAACCTGTGCGACGGCGCGTGGGATGAGGACACGGCGGGCATCGAAGTGGTTCAGGCGCTGGAGCGGGTGAACATGGCCTTTACCGGCGCGGGATCGTCGTTTTACGACCCCTCGCGCGAAGCCATGAAGATGGCCTGCCACTCCGCGGGCGTTAAGTTCCCCGCTTATGTGGTGGCCCGCCATCCTCGCGACGTGGAGCGCGCCGCGCGCGAGTTGCGCTTTCCGCTGCTGGTGAAACACCCCCAGGGATACGCGAGCGTGGGACTGTTCCGGGACAGCCGCGTCACCGACGCGGAGGCTCTGGGGCAGAAGGCGGAACGGACCATGGCCGAATATGGCGCGGCGCTCATCGAGGAGTTCATCGAGGGGCGGGAGTTTACGGTGCTGGTGGCCGAACCGCGCCACGCCGGCGAAGAGGCCTGGGTTCTGGAACCCTTGGAGTTTCTTTTTCCACCCGGTGAATCGTTCAAGCACTTCGACCTGAAATGGAAGGATTACGAATTGATGTCGACGCGCCCAGTTTCCGATCCCGCCCTGGCGGCGAGCCTGCGGGCGGCTTCCGCCTTGACGTTCACGGCGCTGGGCGGTTCCGGGTATGGAAGGTGCGATTTCCGCATGGATGAAGCGGGAACGATTTACCTGATTGAGATCAACCCCAATTGCGCCGTGTTTTATCCGGAAGGCCAGTACGGCAGCGCCGATTTCATTCTCGCCAGCAACCCCGCTGGGCATCGCGGATTTCTCCAGCATCTGCTGGCCCGCGCCATTCGGCGGCGCGACCGTGCCAGCCGGGTAGGGGAGTTGCATTTCTCATTCGCCCGGGGCTTTGGCCTGTATGCCCGCCGGGCGATTCGCGCGGGCGAAATTGTGGAGCGTTACGAAGAGCGCCCGCACACTCTGGTCTCGCGGCAGCACGTGGAGCGGCATTGGCGGGGATTGCGGCGGCAGTGGTTCGAGCGGTACGCCTGGCCCGTGACCACAGACTTGCACGTTCTCTGGAGTGAGAATCCGGACGATTGGCGGCCCCTCAATCACGCCTGCGATCCCAATACGTGGCTGAAAGGTTTGGACTTGGTGGCGCGGCGGGACATCGCGGAAGGCGAGGAACTGACTGCCGACTACGCCACCTTCTGCGGCCCGGCGATGGCGGGGTTCGAGTGTCAGTGCGGGGCGCCAGATTGCCGCGGCGTTATCCTGGGCACCGACTATCTGCTGCCGGAAATTCGCCGGCGCTATAGCGGCCACGTTTCGGACTTCGTGCGCTCGGCCTGGCTCGATACCTCACCCGATGGGCGGCGACCCTTGGGGATTGTGCGGCACACCTCCGGGTTCGGTGTGGCCGCCGGCCGGGCCTGGCGAGCCGGGGATGCGGTGGCGGACCTCGCCTGGGAAAATCGCGGGAGCCGGCCTTCGCGTTGGACTCTTCAGATCGGCCCGGAAGAACACGCGGAGCCGCTTCCCTTCGAACTCCGCTACGTGAATCATGCGTGCTCACCCAATGTGTTGTTCGATATCGACGCCGGCATAGTGCGGGCGCTGCGCGATATCGCTCCTGGTGATGAGCTGCATTGCTTCTATCCCGCCACCGAGTGGGAAATGGCGGAACCGTTCGATTGCCACTGCGGATCGAGCGAGTGTGTGGGTTTCATTACCGGCGCCGCGCAATTGCCCCGAGCGGTGCTGGTGCGTCATGCGCTGTCCGGCTCGATCCGCGCGAAACTGCGGGGTTGGCTGCCGACGGATGAGGCTTGCGCTTGACCGCGCGGGACACGGCGGGCGCGCGAGGGATCGCGATCAGTGGGGATGTGAAGAAGACCGGAGCGTGTAGAGCCAATGTAGCGCCTGTTCGGCAGGTCCGCGTTTTTTCATCTTTCAAGAGGAGACGAACCGTCAGGATGCGTCAGGGCGCTGCGCCTGCTCCCGCCATGCGACTTGCGCCTAACGATCGGGTTGAATCGTAATCACGGGTTCCGCGCCGCCTGGGGGTGGTGGCTTCAACGCGTAGTTGCGGATGGACCCGCCCACGCCCACGCCGATGTGGGCAATGGAAACCCAGCGCTCCAGGGTGTGGTGGCCGGTACGATGGAAGAGATAGGAAACACCGATGGAAGCCGCTGTTCCGGCGAGCTCAATCCCCACAAAAAGCGGCCGGTTATCGACGATGGAATTGGAAAGCAGCCATTCGTTATTCCCCTGGTCGCGCAGGTACCGCGTGGAAGCGTAGTCCAACATGCGCGTGCCGCCCACCCCCGCAAAGAGGCCGATGTTCTCCTTGTCCCAGAATTTGTGCGGCTGCGCCGGGGTCTTCGCTTTGGCCGGCGGCTTGGCCGCGGCGGGCGCAGATGTCCCCGGATTCTCCTGCGCCAACATTCCCCCGGAGCAGGCCAGAAGCAAAGTGAGTAAGAGAAGGATGTGGGTTTTTTGCATGGGCCGCATTTTAGATGGAATCGCGCCGGAGTGCCAAGATTTTAACAGCGCCTGGTTGTAAGGGTACGGCTTGCCGTACCCTGGAGTTTGTAAATTTCTGATAAGGATTCTCCCTTTCAGACCTTTTGTGGCCACAGCCCGGACGATGCGTCCGGTATGGCCGTCAACTTGACCGACTCTGCTCAATTTCCGAGTGGCGCGTCGGACACTGTCAAGGCGCTCCGTCGGTCTGGTCTACTAAGTGCATAGCACATCTTCGACGATCGAAAAGGGGCGCATTCGGGGCAGAATTGTGTGTGCCCTGACACAAGACCGTGTCTGCACACACACACCGTGTGCAGCCGACCCCGGCGACTCGGCGCCGTAGCGATCTCAAGCATGCTGGCGCCGGGCTGCGTCGGAGAGGATTTCTATCCCTTTCGATATCGATGGATGGAATGCATGAACAAGAATTCATGGCTATTGCTGATTGTGGTTTCAGCCTCGCAAATCTTTGGAACCGCCTGCTCAACCCGAGCCAACCCAGCCAAGATTCGAAAAGAATACACTGCGGTCGCGGCAGCACTGAAAGGGCATTCGGACGGCTTCTTCCTGGACAAGAGTCCTGAGGCTTCCACTCTATTGGACCGGAAATGGTCACTGCAAGAGGCGTGGGTGGCCGCCTATCTCGAAGAGCATCCCTCTGCGACCGAGAAACAGATCGAAGGATCTGTGTCCGACCTGGACGCGAATCTGCAAGGTGGGGCAACCCCGCTCGGCCAAGGCCTTTACGGCATCGCGATACGGGAGGATGAAATCGGAAACGTGTTTATTGTAGCGGAGAAGCGCAAGCACTTTCGACCCGTTTGGAATGCAAAGGACTTGAGGCCCGGCATGACCCGAGACAGCAAGCTGCTGGCGGCATGGTCGGCCCAGGCGGCGAGAGGGGAGTGCCGGGAGAAGCCAGGATATGAAGGCGCGTTGATTTGCGGACCCCTTTATGGAGGCTTTGGAAGTCTATCTAATGACGACAAGGGGCGAGTCCGATTCTTCCTGGATGGCTCATATGCTGAGTACATGGGGATGACCGCGGCGGCTCAGCTAAGTGTTTGGGTGTGGGACGGATCCGAACCGAGATTGGAATTCGTGGGTACCTACACCTACTATATCGAGCAGCCCGTGGGCACACGGTTGGAAGGCGAATCTCTCCGGGCTCGAGTGCGGGATCAATACCGGACGTTTTCAACGTGTTGCGATGACGAAGGGCGCCCGATGGATTGGAACCTCAAGCTCACGCCGACGGGTGTCCAGGACCTGGGGTATTCTCCCGTACCCTCTCCACTGGAGGCCCTGGACGAGCTCTTCTACCGCACCGCGAAGGGCATACCTGCCGACGACATTGCAACAGCGCCGGTGCTGGCCCAGGCGCATGCTCTGATGCGACGAGCTCCGAAGGAAAAGGGCATTCCTACCCTCGGTACGCTCATGCCCCCTTATCCAAACCCCGCCGGAGATGCCGCCGAATTCTGCGCGGACTTCGAAGACTTCGGCCTGGCATTTTCAATGCGGAGGGTCAACGGCAAGCCCTACCTGACGGCGATGAAACAGCGTGCCCATTGTCCCGATCCGCGAGTCGCCCCAGTGAGCCACTAAAGCGAGCCGGTAGCCCGTAGCGCAAAGGTAAGCGCAGTTCGCTTTCCTTTGCGGCTCGTCGTATCGGAAATTCGATCTGCTCATTGCCGGGCAATGAGAAAATGCCGCGGAGGAATCCGGCTCGGCGCCGAATACCTTCATGCTACCCCGCTGAGGTCCGTAAATTAATTCACCTTCTCCCCTCAATCTACCGATATCCGAAGCGGGATAGTGTGGGCCGCGCGATTGATCGTGAAAGTGCAGGGCTGCCCGCATTTCACCTTGGGGTTTTGCCTTTGTCCAGCCAATAACCACTAGGCACTAAGCACCTTTTCCTCCACCCCACCTTTTCCTCCCACGTTGGAGATTTTTCCCAGGAAGTGGCAGAATGGGCCGGATGAAAAGAGGACCCATCGGCGTTTGGTTCAGCGTGGCGCTGGCAATCATTGTTTTGGGATATTGCGCCGGGTGGTATGTAGGTGATGGAATTGCGAACTATTCGAATCGATATCGGGGAGGGCTGAGCCGGCCTGAACAAGACCACCTGGATTCTATGTTGTCGGAGTTGAACACCTTCGCCGACGAAAGCGGCTGGCCCTATGTCGCCCTCACATTTGATCTTCGAATGGATTCGAAGAAGGACCTTACCGGTAAGATCGCGCGACTGGCGGCCCTACGCCTGCAGGCGGACGCGCGCGAAATCACACCGGAGATCGACCTTGCGATCGGACTCGCCCACGTAGAGGCGGCTATGGCGGAAGAACAGGACAACAATCCCCAGGCTGCGGCAGAGCACATAGAGTCGGCTCAAATGCTCTTCCAAACTCTTGGCTGGCAGGACTGCTCGAAGGATGCGTTGAAAGCTGTGGCCCAGCGGGAACTCGACAAGCGAAGTGCGGAAAGGAGAGAGGCTGCAAGGCAACGCGAAACCGGCAAATCGATGGCACACCGGCGAGCGAGGCAATACGCAAAATGACTAAGGCGGCGAAGATCACATATTTGGCGGCGCTATTTTTCGGGCTGTCAATCGGTGCGTTTTTCGGATTCGGGTATCGATCGGGCGTACTGGATCTCCACCAGTCCTTCCGACAGATGCGTGCAGTGGATGCGCTGGGTCACTTCTCCTATTTACAGTACAAACATGCGGACCCGGGACATGCCGCCGCCGCCCTGCAAACCTTCGCGAACATGTTGGAGGATATGGAGAAATCGAAACCAGAACAGGAGCACAGGTATGACCTGGTTAACACCTACACACGGCTGGCCTTGCTCGCAGATGCAGCGAATAACCCCGAGCAGTCCCGCACCTACATGGCGAAAGCGAAGTCCTGGGACAAGGCGGCGGGCGGCGGAGACCTCTCGGATTCCCAAATGAAATCCGCCGTGAAAGCGAAGGATGAAATGTACGAGTCTCTTCTGATGGATTGATCGTCGCCAGGAGTTGAGCGCACACTCGCCTTATAGTGTGCGGGGAAATCCGGGACAGGCCATATTTCCTATTCTTCCAAGCGGGGAAAAGGGGGAAAAGGGAGTGGAAAAAGGTGAGTGGAAAAAGGGTGGAAAAAGGTGTCAGGAACGTGTGAAAAAATTAAAACATGCAGAATTTTACAAACTTTACATAGCTTAAATATCTGGGCTCTGGTACACTGGTAGCATGAACACGGACAAGGAGTTAGCTCGTCCCC
>Ga0326727_10007334_pt1 | contig 29243 bp, 25 predicted proteins | sample MB2enrmetagenome_FD_207643 | JGI IMG/M metagenome (GOLD analysis project Ga0326727, IMG submission 207643) | Lab enriched peat soil microbial communities from McLean, Ithaca, NY, United States - MB29MY | ecosystem: Environmental > Terrestrial > Soil > Wetlands > Peat | place: USA: New York... | reverse complement strand
CTATCCCGACGTGCGATTTGACGCGACACATCCAAGGTAGGAGCCGTATGCGGTAATCCCGCTCGTACGGATCTGTGCGGGGGGCGGCCAGCGATGGTCGTCCCTACCGCGACCGGGACGTAACCATGATCATTAGTCCTGCCCGAAGGAGAACGCCTGTTGCCCGATTCGCCAAATAATCCCAACCCCCCATTCCACAAAGGCTTGCAGCCATTTTCCACCCTCCGCGCACCGCTTTCGCCCGCCCTCTATGTCAAAGTAAGCATAGGGAGTGGCGCAGGTCCCGACCTGCGAATGCCCCGCTTAGGAGCTGCGAAAGGCCGGATTGCGATCTCATCTATGAAACAACCAGTCAAAACGGGGCAGATTGCCCCACGAACAGCCAACGGTCTCTCTTGTTTTCAATGAGTTAGCCGCACGAAGTGGGCAAATTCGCCCCACTTCGGCAGGGTTGGCCGCGCCAGTTTATGGCAATTCTTTCCGCAGCTCCGGATACACCATGCGAGCGAAATCGGCGGCGGCGTCCGTCGCGACTCTGTCCTGGCCGTTGAACGATGGAACCACGATTCGCACCAGCGCGACATCCGTCCTATGGTCGCGCAGCGCGTCCGCCAGAATCCACGATTTGGCTTCCCATTCTCCCGCGATGGTGCGGCGAGGAGTCTGATACCAATACAAAACCGCGGAGCGAAAACCGCCTTTCGAAACGATGTACTGGGTTGCGGCCAACTGCCCGGCCGGCGTCTCGATGCTCACCGTGCCGGTCGATTCGGGCAACCAACCCGCACCCGGCAGGCACACCCGAGGCGAATGCGGCTGCCGGTCCCCCCTGGTCTGCGAATTGAACCAGGCGACCAACACCTCGGCCTGCGACACAGGCCCGGCGGAAGTTCCGGAGTAATACATGCGGTCCAGCAGCCGGTCGGCTCGAAGCTGGGCTTGCACCTCCGGCTCGATCAGAATCTCGCTCGACTGGCTCCAGCGGCCGATCTGGCGCGGGAACGCGTTCAAATCCGGAGTGGAGGGCACACGCTCGGCATGACCTGCCCATTGAACCGTGAGCGCCTCGGCCACCAGCAAAACGGGAACGAGGATCTTGAGTGGATCAGGCATGGTGGCGGGCGCCGATCATTTGGAATAACTGCCGTGCCCCGGCCAGCGCCGCCAGGCAGAGCAGGAAAATCACCGCTCCCGCAGTGAAGTGGGGAGTTCCCGAATCGAGCGCCGGAATGGCAGCCGAAGCGGCAACCCGCACGGCGTTGGCGACGATCGCCAGCGGCACGGCCACCACCAGCAGCGCGACTCTCATCCAAGCTTTCGGGTCCAGGATATAAGCGAGCACCACCGCCATGAACCCGAGCGGCAACAGATAGCGGATTCCATTGCACGCTTCCGCCACCGCGACGCGATGCCCGCCCACATCCAGAATGTTCCCTTCGCGGATCACGCCGATCCCGCTGGCGGACAACAACCCCGCCGCCATGCGGCTGGCCAGCAACTGCAACGGCAGCGTGACCATGTTGTATGCAAACGCCAGCTTGGGCAGCATGAAGAGACTGAGGAAAAGCGGAAAGGCCCACGCGCGCAGCCGGCCGAAACCCTCGAGACACACGATCGCGCCCACGCTTGAAATCAGAAGGGCCAACGAGGCGGCAAACAACCCGACGCCCACCACCGCCGCGAAATGCAGGGCTGCACCCGCGACGAGCAGTGGAATGCCCCACCAGCTCGGCTGCGCCGGCACCGAGCGCCACTTGCGGCGCTCGGTCCAAACAATCCAGCTGATTACGACGGGAACGAGGAAGCCATGGCCCATGTCCTCATCGTTCCACCACTGCGAGGCCATCCCGCGAAGGGTCGAGAGGTGACAGGCGAGCAAGGCCGCCACGGCCGCCATCACGGCCCAGCGAGATTTCATGAACCCATTCTACTGCGCGCGAGAGAAGCTCAGGCTCCGCTTCACCTGCGGGCCGGATTCGAATAAACCGATCTTGTCCCCGGTGACCCTGCCCTTGTACTGGGTCGTAACTCCCTGCCGGACGACTTCAAACCACATGAAATCGCCTTCCACTTTGCCGTTCGAGATCGGCACACCGTCCATCGTACCGGAGAGCTTGGTCCCGTCCACACGCAAGGCCAGGACCTTCGGCGCGTTCTTGGCCGAGCCCTGGAGAGCCCACTTGCCGTTGGCGACTTCTCCGAACGCTGCGAGACTCATGATCGAGATCAGCGAAAGCAATACGAGAATCTTTTTCATCGTCGTTCTCCTCTAGGCCCTGCGATTTCTGAGCCGCAGCCACTGCGTCAAACCCAGACCGATGATGCCCAGCGTGATCAGCCAGATCGTTCCTGGAAGTGGTGTCGCAGTACTGCCGGTAGGAGTCGGGACGCCGCCCACCAGGTTGAACCAGATGTGAGTATTGTTCACAATCCCGGAAATGCCGTTTGCAATCGAGCCTGCCAGCACGTAGCCATTCGTGTTGCCGTCTCCGAAGCCGACCGCGGCAGGCGTTCCGCCGAACCCACCCGTGCCGCCGCTGGCGTCGCCGGTCTCCCACTGCATGGTCTTGTACCAGAATCCGACTTGTCCCTCGCCGGCGGGAATGGTGAAGCCCGGCCCGCGCAGGACCAACTGAAAACTATCGAGCTTGTCGGCATGCGCGTCATAATATCCCACCGCATCCCACGTAACGATCACTTCATTCGCAATATCGGTGCGGACATGCATCACCCCACTGCCAGTGCCTCTGGTATCGACGTCGGCGAAAAACGGGGAGATAATCGGCTGAGCGGCTCCCTGCGGTCCGGTGGGCGTGTACGCGGCGATTCCATTCCCGAACGAAATGTTGCCGTTGTTGTTGGCCCAGAACTGCGTGTAGTTGGTGCCAAAAAAGTTAAGGGTGAACCCGAGGTTAATCGGGCCGTCAAATCCATCATCGTTTTGTCCGGTGGCACCGCCGACGTCGGATGCGTTGCCGCCGCCCGTCATCACGGCAATCGGGCCAATCCCGCCGCCGATAATATCGGTGTAATACTGGGTCGACGAGACCAGGTCGGAGTCCGGAATCGTTACTACGGTAGCTAACGCGACACCGGCGATTATCAGGGCCAAGCTGACTGTGAGCAAAGCCGGCCATAGCCATTTTCGTTGAGTCATCTTTCTACCTTTCCTCCAAAGGCGATGCGAAATGCCAGGGGCGGACTGAAGCTCCCTGCCGCGCACACGCCTACCCGGCAATGCGGCGGCCAAAGCGGCAGCCTAAACTACAATAGAGAAGGTACATCCTGGCTTAACAAAAGTCAAGCCAGGATTGAAGGATTGACACTTGTGGATCTGTGATTCCTGGAAATGCGGGCCAGGCCAGAAAAACCGCGCGGTTTATTAGCACCCGCCGGCTCGCGGAACATCCGACTTCACTCTTCGCGCCGATCCGGATCGGGGCGCGCGGCGGGGTCGGCGTTGCCACCCTCCGGCTTGGCGGGTTTCTTTTTTTCGGCCAATACCGCGGCGAGCACGACAGCCGCCGGCACGGCCGCCAACAGTGCGTACTTGATCTTGGTCTTGCGCGGCTTGGTGTCGGGAGGCACAACGCCGCCGTCCGGCGAGCGGTCGATCGCTTTCCCAATGCGCATTTCGTTCAGGTCGTACTCGAATTGCTTTCCGCAATCCAGGCAGACGACATAGCACTGGCTGTGCGGCTGGCCGGCCTTGGTGATCGGCGACACAGGGCGGGTGAGGCGCCGGTGAGGGCAACGGAATAGCAGGTTCAGCACCGTGTCGATCATAAACGCTCCGCCGAGGGCTGTCCCCTCAATATATTGTCGCAGGGTTCGCTGTGCGCCGGCGCAATCCGTCCATAATGGAAGCAGGTGGAACCGGTGAGTGTCTCGATGACTCAGGGCGATCGCCGGCAGCGGCGCTGCGCCGCGCTCCTGTTCGCGGCCATATGCGCCGGTGTTGCGGCGCACGCGGCTACGCCCGTCGCGTTGGTGAATCCCGGTATGGAGCCGCCATACAACGCCGTGAATCTGGACGACGGCGCCATCTCCGGTTCTATCGCCTACGGTTGGTCCGATAACTCGGGCTGGGCAAGCGCGACCGTTCAATACTCGGAGGACACCAACAACCCGCACAGTGGATCGGCGTCCCAGAAGGTGGTTGTGACGAGTGTCGGCACCGGCCGGGTGCAGTTCATTCAGCAGTTCGGGTTGCTTGCCGACAACGTCTACACCGCTTCCGTCTGGCTGCGGGGAGATCCGGGCCTGCAGGCTTCCCTCGTGATTCAACAGGCCAACTCCCCCTATGCCACTTATATCCAGAACTCGTTTGCTCTAACAGGGGATTGGCAGCAACTCACCGCGAGCGGCTACATCACCACCACCGAAGATGCGTACCTGATGGTCGCCATCCCCGCGCCCGGCACCTTGTGGGCGGATGACTTCGCACTCTCCTTTGCGCCCGGAACGTTCGCGCCCGCGCCTCGCATCGGCCCGATTCCTACGTCGTTCTTCGGCATGCACGTGGAGAACTTCCTGCAAAGCCAACTTCTCAACAGCGGATTCGAGCCGCCCTATGTTTCGGCCGGCGTCAACAATCCTATTTCCGGCAGTACCGCGGTGGACTGGTACGATAACTCCTCGTGGGGAGTTCCCAATCCCACCGTTACCTATTCCGAGGACACCGAGAACCCGCATAGCGGCACGGCTTCACAGAAAGTGAGCGTACAAACCGTGCCAGCCGGCGACGCCGTGCAGTTGGTCCAATCGCTCACCGTGATTCCAGGCCAGGTCTACACGTTCAGCGCGTGGCTGCGTGGCGACGCCGGAATGAAGGTCAACCTGATCCTGCAGGACGCTAACACGCCGTATACATATTACGCCGAGACGCCGGTCACCCTCACAAGCGACTGGCAGCAGTTCAGCACGCAGGGGACAGTGAACGATACGGGCAGCATTCTGCTCATGTTTCAGGCTCCGCAGGCCGGCACGTTCTGGGTGGACGATGCGCAGTTCACGGATGCCTCCGGCGCACCGATCTCCGGCGGCGTGCCATGGCCGACCGCCAAATTCGGCACCCTGCGGCTGTGGGACACTGGCACTTCGTGGACTTCGCTCGAGCCGCAGCAGGGCGTTTGGAACTGGCAACCGCTCGACATCTGGGTGGCAGCCGCGGAGCAGCATGGCGTGCCGGACATTTTACTCACGCTGGGCCAGACGCCTACCTGGGCGTCCACCAATCCCGACGACGTCAACTACGTCGGCGCGGGCGCTCCCGCGCCGCCCACCGACAATCAGTACTGGCGCGACTATATCACTGCCATCGCCCAGCGCTACAAAGGACGTATCCGCTATTACGAGATCTGGAATGAGCCGAACGATCCCACTTATTACACCGGAACCGTGGCCGAACTGGCGGAACTTACCGCCGAAGCTTACAGCATTATCAAGTCGGTGGACCCAGGTAATATCGTCTTATCGCCGGCGGCCTATGCGCCGGGATACCTGAACCAACTCCTCGAGGCCGGCATCGCGCAGAACGTGGACATGATCGCCTATCACTTTTACGAAACGCCGCCGGAGGCGACCGCCACCGACATCGCCAACGTGAACCTGGTGATGGCAGCGAATGGCGTGAGTGCGATTCCCCTCTGGGCTAGCGAAGGCGCCTCCGGCGACAACACCACCGTGCCCGAGTCTCTGGCGGCGGCCTACCTGGTGCGCAAGTATCTGGTCCATCTCGCATTCGGTTCCATCCGTTTCGACTGGTACGCCTGGGGCAAGGCCACCACTTTCTGCGTAGGCACGGAAGAGAACGATCCGCAAGAGCTGACCGAAGCTGGCCGCGCGTTCGGCATCCTGTTGAACTGGCTGCACGGCGCGTCACTCACCGGCGCTTCCATCGATGCCTCAGGCACCTGGCAGATTGGACTCATCCTGGCCGGCGGCAACCACGGGCTGATCGCGTGGAACCCGACGACAACCGTGCAATTCGCCATCCCCAGCACGCTCCACTCCGCGTCCCAACACGATATCTTCGGCAACGCCACACGGGTTGAAGGAAGCAGTGTGACTATCGGCGACTCACCGGTGCTGTTGATGGGCCATCGGCAGGGATGGCGATAAAGAGGTAGGACAGACCATCGCCTTTTGTGGTCTGTCAGGCGCAGCCAAGGTAAACGAAGCCTTGACAGGGTCGACAAACCGCCTCGAAGCTGCGGGGATCAACGGCGAATCACCGGCGGCAAAACCGCCGGCGTTACCGAGTTTTCACGAAATTTCGCGGGCCGGCGGCCATCACAACAGACGACAAACACCGATCGTCCGTCCTACCTCTTACCCACCAAGCGCCGTCACCGCCCCTGGGTGCCGACCAGGCCGCGGGTCCAGACATCGGCCAGTGTGAACGCCATCATGATGAACAGCCAGAGGAATGCGCCAGCGGCGGCAAGCTGAGTTAGCTTGGTGCTATGGCGCATATGCATGAAGAACAGCGCCACCAGCAGCATCTTGACGGCGGCGATGAGCAGCGCGATCACCACGCTGAAAGCGCCTAAGTCGATGTAGGCTACGCCGGTTGTGATGCCGGTGAGAGCCAGCAGGATCAGCCAAACGGTGGTATAAGTCTTGACGGAATCGACGTGTTCGCTCATAACTATCTCATGTGACGGTCAATCAGGTAAAGCAGGGGAAACAGGAAGATCCAGATTATGTCGACAAAGTGCCAGTAAAGACCGGCGATATCGACCGGAGTCATGTACTCGGCAGTGAATCTGCCGCGGGCGGCGTGATAGAGAAGCCAGCTAAGAATGCCGGCGCCTACCACCATATGCAGCGCGTGCAGACCGGTCATCGCGAAATAGAGCGAGAAGAAGAGTTGCGCCGGTCCTTGCTCCGCCGCGCCTTCGAAATAGAAATGCGCGCCGGGAATGTGATGCTCGACGAATTTCTGGTTCCACTCGTACGCCTTGACTCCCAGGAAAACCAGTCCAAGAAACAGAGTCAGGACAAGAAACCAGATGAGGGCTTTGCGCCGCCCGAGCTGCGCCGCGCGCACGGCCATCACCATGGTGAAGCTGCTGCACAGCAGGACCGCCGTGTTGAGCGCCCCGATCACCGCATTGAGCGAGGTCGATGCCATCCCGAACACGACGGGGTAGGTGTTCCGGTAAACCGTGTAAGCCAGAAACATCCCGCCGAAAAACATTACTTCGGTGATGAGAAAGACCCACATCCCGAAGGTGGACGATTCCTTCTGCTGCTCGGCGGTATCGAATTGCTCGCGCAGCGCGAGCGTTTCCACGGGAGCGTGAGCTTGTTCAGCCAACTTCCACCCCCTCTCCGACTACCGTGCTGTAATCGTAAGCCTCGTGTGTCACTACCGGAATCTCATCGAAGTTGTGCACCGGCGGCGGCGACGGCGTCTTCCACTCCAGCCCCGTCGCGCCCCAGGGATTGGCCCCCGCAACTTCGCCGTAGCGTAGCGACCACATGAAGTAAAACATGGGGAACAGATAGCCGATCGCCAGTATGGAAGCGCCCGCCGTGGAAAGCACGTGCAGCACCTGGAACTCATCCGGATAAACGTGGTAACGCCGCGGCATACCCATATAGCCGAGAATGAACTGCGGGAAAAACGTCAGGTTGAATCCTACGAAGATAATGGCGGCGGATAACTTAGCCCAGTTCTCCGGATACATGCGGCCCGTCATCTTAGGCCACCAGTAGTGCAGTCCGCCCAGGAACGCCATAATAGTGCCGCCGACCATTACGTAATGGAAGTGAGCCACCACGAAATACGTGTCGGTAACATGCACGTCGAATCCCAGGCTGGCGACAAACAGCCCTGTGAGGCCGCCGATGGTGAACAGGCCGATGAAACCGAACGCATAGAGCATGGGCGTAGCGAAGGATATCGAGCCCTTATATAGGGTCGCGGTCCAGTTGAAGACTTTCACCGCGGATGGAATCGCCACGAAATAACTGAGAAACGAAAACACCAGGCCGGCGTAAACCGACTGCGTGCTGACAAACAGATGGTGTCCCCAAACCAGGAAGCCGATTACCGCGATGGCCATACTCGAGAAAGCGACAAAGTGGTAACCGAAGATCGGCTTGCGCGAAAAGACCGATATGATCTCGCTGATCACGCCCATGGCCGGCAGCACCATGATGTAAACGGCCGGGTGAGAATAAAACCAGAACATGTGCTGGAAGAGCACAGGGTCGCCGCCCAGGTTCGGGTCGAAGATGCCGATGTGGAAGACCCGCTCGCAAAAGACCAGGACCAGCGTGACCGCGACCACCGGCGTGCCCAGCACCTGAATGACCGCAGTGGCGTAATTGGCCCACACGAACAGCGGCATGCGGAACCACGTCATGCCGGGCGCCCGCATGCGGTGCACGGTGACGATGAAGTTGAGACCGGTCAGAATCGAGGAAAAGCCCGAGACAAAGATACCGAGCGCGGTGGCGATCACCCAGGAGTTGGAATAAGTGGTGCTGTAGGGCGTGTAAAAGGTCCAACCGGTGTCGACGCCGCCGGCCAGCATGGCGAAAAGAGCGAAGGCGCCGCCGATCACGAGGAGATACCAGCTCAGCAGGTTGATGCGCGGGAAGGCCAGGTCGCGCGCGCCGATCATCATCGGCAGGAAGAAGTTACCCAGCGTCGCCGGTATGGACGGGATCAGGAAAAAGAAGATCATCGCAATCCCGTGCATGGTGAAGAGCTTGTTATAAGTCTCCGAGGAGACCAGGTCGCCCTGCGGCGTCAGCAGCTCGATGCGGATCAGCGAAGCGAAAATGCCGCCGATGAAAAAGAAAATGGTGACGGTGATGAGATACAGGATCGCGATGCGCTTGTGATCCTTGGTGAGCAGCCAGCTCTTCAGGCCGTAGCCGGCGTTCAGGTAATTCTCTTGGGTCTCGATCGCGGCGGTATTCATATGGCTAACGGTTGCTGGGCGCAGCGGTGGCGACGCCTGGGTTCACATTGATCTCCGCCGGAGTCGTTCCGGCCCCGGCCGGCGGCGGCGCCAGCGACTTGATATATTCGATGAGCTCTAAGACGCCCTCTTCGGTCACCTGGCCCTGGAAGGTAGGCATCAGCGGCTGATAGCCGGCCACGATCTTCGCATTTGGCTGCAAAATAGACTCGCGCAGGTAAGCTTCGTCCGCGTTGACAAACCTCCCGTCGGCGAGCTGCACGCTTCTTCCATAAAGTCCGACGAGACTGGGGCATCGGCCCGAGCCATCGGCCTTGTGACAATTGCCGCAAGCCAGGTCCTGGAACAGCTTCTCGCCATTCTCCGCCAGCGATCCGAAGGAACGCCCGCCGCTCAGCCACGCCTGGTAATCCTGCGGCTCCATGGCGTAGATCCAGCCGGTCATGCCGGAGTGCTTGGTACCGCAATATTCGGCGCAGAACAGATGATACTTTCCCGGCTTAGTAGCGGTGAACCAGGTGGTGGAGTAGCGGCCCGGCACCACGTCCTGCTTGGTGCGGAACGCTGGCACGAAAAAGCTGTGGATGGCGTCCTCGGAGGTCATGGTGAGCTTGACCGGCCGTCCCACGGGAATGTGCAACTCGTTGATCTCGCGTTGCCCTTCCATGTGCTGCAGCTTCCACATCCATTGCTTGGCGACCACATAGATCTGCATGGCGTCTTTGGGCGGGCGGCTTTCCTTGAAAAATATGTTGGCGCCCCAAGCGAACATGACCATGGTCAGTCCGAAAGGAATCACCGACCAGGCGATCTCCAGCACCAGGCTGGCGTGGATGGGCTTCGGCAGTTCGTTGTCGGAGCGCCGCCGGTAGCGGATGGCGAAGTAGAAAATGGATGCGAAAATCAGCACGGTGAAGAACACCGACACAGCCACAAGGTAATACAACAGGTGGTCCACGTCGGGAGCGAAGTTCGACGCCGATTCCGGGAAAAGAGGTATCTTCATATTCTGGCTTGTCCAGCCTGACTCATACTCTGCCGACGCCCGCGTGCGTCGCGGCGCAATGCGATCAGGATCGCCATTCCACCCACTAATAAGAAAGCCGCGGCGGAAATCCGCAACAGGCTCATGGCGACGGCGCCGTACTTACCCGTTGCAGGATCGTAGTGGAAACAGAACAGAAGAACTTCATCGACCGGCGTGCCGATCTTATTGCGCGACGCCTCGACTAACCCTAGGCGGATGTCGCGCGGCGAATACTCCACGCCATAGAAATACTTCGACACCCTGCCCTCCGGTGTGAGGATCATGATGGCGCTGGCGTGCGCGTATTGGTCACTCTTAGGGTCGTACTTATAATGGAAGCCGATGCTATCGGTCACCGCGCGGACGTTAGCCTCGTCGCCAGTGAGAAAGTGGAACCCATTGGCGGTGTCAGCCCGGCGATAGCGGCGTAGATAGTTCTGTTTCTTAGCCGCCGCTAACTCGGCCGTGTCCTTGGGATCGAAGCTGATCGCGATCACTTCAAAATCCTTACCCGGATCGAGCGAAACCACTTTCAGCGCGCTCACCATGCCGCTCAGAATCTGGGTACACAGCATCGGGCAGCGGTAATAGACCGGCGCCAGAAGCACCGGTTTGCCGGGATGAAAGAACGTGGAAAGCGGGATATCGCGGCCGGCTTCGTCGCGCAGGACGGTCGAGAGCGGGACCTGGGCGTCCAATCTCTGATCGATACCGACGCCGGCGAGCGAGCCCGGCAGGACCGGCTTCAGGCTGGAATCCTGCAAGCTGTAAGAAGGCTGCATGGGCGCGGGCTGTCCGGGTTGCGCCGACGCGGCGGCGGCGAAGAGAAAGATGGCGAAGGGGCGTTTCATTTCGTCTTCCCTTTCGGCGATTCCGCCGTGGGCGCGGGCGCGGCAGCTACCAACCCTTCCGGAATCTGGCCGGCCAGCGGACCGCCGGGTGGTTGCATCTTGGGACCAAGACCGGACGCGGTGGGAAGGCTGACGCCGGCGGCGGCGGTTTGAGGTTGGTCGGTTTGACGCGCGGGCAAATGGCTCGCCGCGAGTAAGTCAATAGCCCGGTCGATCGGGATCCGCACGATGCCGCGCTCGCGATCCACCCAGCCGTAGCTCGACAGTATCTGAGTCTCGGCTGCGCGCTGCGCCGCCAGGTCCTGGATTTCGGTGACTTCCAACTGTGGCGCCGGCGGCAGGCGGCGGGCGTCCAGGGTGAGCGACTGCGCGGCGCGCGGCAGCACTCCACCGTACTTGCCTTCAAAATAGCGGAACAGCGCGAACACCAGGCCGAGCGACGCGATACACAGCAGCAGCAGCGCGATGGCGAATTTGCTGAGCGCCCAGACGTCGGCGTCGGTGCGCTCGTGGCGCAGCTCGGGGCGGCTCAGATCGACCGGTGCGTCCGGTTCTGTGTGTTGCCCGTGTTTATTCTCGGCCATGTTCCAAAGCCTCACTCAGATGCGGGTCGTGGAGCGGCAGCAGCGGCCGTTTTTCCAATTGGCGGAGGAAGTAGGCCAGCCAGATGCCAGCTAACCCCAGCACGGCGGTGAAATCCATCCAACTCAGGCCGAAGGAGCCTTTCAGAAAATCCGGCGCCACTTGCCAGTAAATATCGACCACCCGCATCAGCAGAACGAACAGCGCGATGTTCCTTAGTAGTTTGAAATTGCGCTTCAGGTCGCGCGACAGCAGCAAGGCGAAAGGCAGGGCAAAGTGACCGATGACGATCGCGAGACCCACCCACTGCCAGCCGCCATGCAGCCGGACCAGATACCAGGGAATTTCCTCCGGCAGGTTGCCGGCCCAGATGATGAGAAACTGCGAAAACGAAAAGTACGCCCACAGCATCACGAGCGCGAACATCAGCTTGCCCAGGTCGTGCAGATGCCGCGGGGTAACTGCATCCGCCATCGGTTTGCGCGCGGCGAGAAACACGACGACGGCAATCAGGAAGGCCATCGCGGAAAGCGCCTGCCCGGCGATCATCAGCAAGCCATACATGGTGGAGTACCAGCGCGGGTCGATCGAAAGAACCCAATCGGTGGCCATGAAGGTGACCGCCAGTCCCCAGAAGATAAGCCCCGGCCCCGCCAGCGCGCCCATTTTGCGGCGCGGCGTCTGGCCGCCATCCCGGTCTTCGATAGCCGACCAACGGTTCATAAACCAGGAGAGGAAGCACCAGCCGCCCAAGTAAATCAGCGCGCGAACGGTGAAGAACGGGACGTTGAGATACGGCTGCTTATGACGCAGAAACTCATCGGCCATTACTAAGTTGGGATGCGACCACGGGTATAGGTTGCGGATGCCGATGAAGATAGGGACGAACAGCAGCAGCACCAGCGGCAGCGTCCGCGCGGCGGCTTCGGCCGGGCGGCGTATGATGACGCCCCAGGCGCCACCCGTGAGATACTGTACCATCAGCCACGCCAGGCTGCCCGAAGCGAGGCCAAGCACAAACAGATAAGACCAGAGCCAGGAACGGTAGAATTGGTTGGGAGACACCAGGAACAAGCCCGCCACCGTCGCCAGCAGGCCGGCGGCGCCTAAAACCGCGAAGCGGATGCGCCATTGCCGCATGATGTCGCGAAGCTCTTCCGTCACCTGGAAATCGGTTGCCTGCGCGATCACTGTCCGCCCTCCTGATTGAGCCGCGCTTTGGCGCCGGCCGGAATGTCATTGATGGAAGCGTTCTGACTGAGTTGGAGCGCGCGGATATAAGCCACGATGGCCCAGCGGTCGCGGGGCTGAACTTGAGCCGAATAGTCGGGCATGGCGCCGAATCCCTGGCTGATGACATCGTAGAGATAGCCCGCAGGAACCTGACGCAACCGGTCGATGTGGTAAGACGGCGGATGGCGGAAGCCGCGCCGCACTATCCGCCCGTTGCCGGTGCCCAGAGAATCGTGACACGGCGTGCAGTAAATGTTGAAACGCTCCTGGCCGCGCTCGATTACTTCCCTGGTAACTGGGAAAGGAAACTCAGCCACGAACTTACCATCCGGTCCTTTGGCAGTGTAATAGCCGGCATCGTCATCCAGGTGGCCGCGCGCCACGGTGCCTTCGATCAGCGGGCGCGCCGAACGGCCGTCGGCGAAGAAATCGGTGGGGCGTAGGGGGATGTATTTCGGCTGATCGTGCATGTCCTGCCGGCAGGCGACAGTTGCGGCGGCTGCCAGCAGCACAAGGCCAGTGAGGAAGTTAGTGCGCAACTTCGGAGACCTCCTTGGGCTCCAGGGTGCCCAGGAACTGGCTGGTTTGGGCCCGATCGAAAAGAGGGTCGGCGGCCTCGATGCACAGGAAGAACCGGTTGCGGCTGGCGGCGCTGAATCGCGGCACGTTGAACACCGGATGATATGGCATCGGCAGCCCGCACAGCGCCATCATGCCTAACACTGCCGATAGCGACGCAAACAGAATCGTCAGCTCGAAGGTGATGACGATGAACGACGGCCAACTGTTGAGCGGCCGTCCGGCGATGTTGATCGGAAAGTACACGACCGCGATCCAATATTGCAGGAAGAAGCCGGTCAGGCCACCGATAACTCCGCCGGCCAACACGATCAATGGAAGTTTGTTCTTATGCAGGTGCAGCGCGTCGGTAAGTTCCTCGATGGGAAACGGAGAGTAGGCGTCCAGGTTGCGGTAACCCTTGGCGCGGGCCGCGCGCGCGGCGCTAACCAGGGCCGATGGGCTGTCGAACTCGGCCATCACTCCGTAGATGCCTTGCTCCCTCAACTCTTCGCCTCCTTACTCACCTTGGCCTGCGGCAGCAGCGTCCGCACTTCAAAGATGGAAATCATCGGCAGCGCGCGCACAAACAGGAAGAACAGGAACAAAAACAGGCCGATGGTACCCAGGTAAGTAGCCCAATCCCAACGCGTGGCGCGAAAGATTCCCCACGAGGAAGGCAGAAAATCCTGCGCCAGGCTGCTGACGATGATCATGAACCGCTCCAGCCACATGCCGACCAGCACCACGATCGATGAAATGAACAGCAACACCGAGCTGCTGCGCACGCGTTTGAACCAGAGAAATTGCGGCGCCACGATGTTACACGCCACCAGCGACCAGTATTGGAGCGCGTACGGCCCCGTCATGCGGTGCCAGAAAGCAGCCTGCTCATAAGTGTTCCCGCCGTACCACGCGCCGAATAACTCCAACATATACGCGTAAGCTACAATCCAGCCGGTGGCCAGCATGATCTTCCCGCAGTTATCCAGGTGCTTATCGGTGATGAGTCCCTGCAAGCCATAAACCGAGCGCAACGGAATCGCCAGAGCCAGCACCATCGCGAAGCCGGAGTAAATGGCGCCGGCCACGAAGTAAGGCGGAAAGAACGTGCTGTGCCAGCCGGGCACGATGGCGATGGTGAAGTCGAAGCTGACTACCGTGTGCACCGAAAGCACCAGCGGCGTAGCCAGGCCGGCCAGCAGCAGAGTAGCGGTCTCGTACACGCTCCAATGGTGCGCCGAACCGCGCCATCCCATCGCCAGGATTCCGTAAATGCCGCGGCCGATCGGGTTCTTGGTGCGGTCGCGCAGCGTCCCCAGGTCGGGCATCAGGCCGACGAACCAGAACAACAGTGACACTGTGGCATAGGTCGAGACCGCGAACACATCCCACACCAACGGGCTGCGGAACTGCGGCTCGATGCCCATGGTGTTGGGATACGGCAGCATCCAATAGAACAGCCACGGGCGGCCCATGTGCAGCAGCGGAAACATGCCCGCGCAGGCCACCGCGAACAGAGTCATGGCCTCGGCGAACCGGTTGATGGAGTTCCGCCAGCGCTGGTTGAGCAGCAGCAGGATGGCCGAAATCAACGTGCCCGCGTGGCCGATGCCGATCCACCAGACGAAATTGGTGATGGCGAAACCCCACATCACCGGCGTGCGAATGCCCCAGATGCCCACGCCCTTGGCCAGCAGAACGGTCACCGCCAGCAAGAAGAGCATCAGCAGCGAGCCGCCGAAACCGAAGGCCGCGAACCAGAACAGCGGCGTCTTCCGCGTCAGCACCACGCTCGAAATCTGGTCGGTGATGGTGGAGAATGTGTAGCCCGGAGCGATGATCTCGCCTGGCGCGGGCTTCTCGACTACGATCTGTTGGTCGTCTGCCATCGCGGTTACTAGTCCTCTATCTCCGGGTTTGGATTGCGCAGCGCCGCCAGGTAAGTGGTGCGCGGCCGCGTGTTCAGGTCGGCCAGCATGCCATAATTCCGCTGCTCGGCTTTCATTTTCGAGACGCGGCTGTTGGGGTCGTTGATGTCGCCGAAGACGATCGCCTCGGCTGGACAGGTGGCCTGGCAGGCGGTCTGGATCTCGCCGTCCTTCACTTTGCGGTTCTGCTTTTCGGCGTCGATCTTAGCCGCGTTGATGCGCTGCACGCAGTAGGTACATTTTTCCATTACGCCGCGGCTGCGCACGGTCACGTCCGGGTTGTGCAGCAGCTTGAGGCTGGGAGTTTCGAAATCCGAGAACAGGTAGAAGTTAAATCGCCGCACTTTGTAGGGGCAGTTATTCGAGCAGTAACGCGTCCCCACGCAGCGGTTGTACACCATGTCATTGAGCCCTTCGGCGCTATGCGTGGTGGCTTGCACCGGGCAGACCAGCTCGCACGGAGCGTTTTCGCACTGCTGGCAGGGCACCGGCTGATTGTATACCGCAGGCGAGTTCACCGGCCCGCTGTAATAGGAATCCACGCGCAGCCAGTGCATGGCGCGACCGCGCCGCACCTGGTCTTTGCCCACCACCGCGATGTTGTTTTCCGCCTGGCATGCCACCACGCACGCGCTGCATCCGGTGCAGGCGTTCAGATCGATGGCCATGCCCCAGGCGTGGCCCGGGTAGCTCCATCCGGGATAAATCGTCAGCGAGGCCGGCGGATCTTCCGCGCCTTCATGCACCGATTTCGGGTCCCTCAAATAATCCGCGAGATCTCCGGCGCGCACGATGTGCCGTTTGGGATCGAGCGCGTGCTCGTTCTGCGTGGTCGCAATCAGGTAAGATCCGTCAGCCTTCTTCGCGGTCAGTCCAGTGTCGTTCCACAGCGCTTTGGCAGTGCGCAGACCGTAAGGATTGAAGCCGGCGCCGGTGCCGGCACGGCCGGCCTTGGTGCGGCCGTAGCCCAGGTGAACCGTGACGGAGCCATCCGCGTGCCCCGGCTGCGCCCACACCGGCGCGCGCAGCGTGCGGCCCTGGTAAGTGAGCTGCACCATTGGCACGCCATCGTAACCGGGTTCCAGCGTTTCTTTGAGCACGCCCAACCGGTGGGCCGTCGCCGGGCTCATGATCGCCGCGTTGTCCCAAGTGATTTTAGTGATGGGCTTGGGCAGTTCCTGCAGCCAGCCCAGGTTGGCGAAGCGCCCATCGTAAATCGCCGGGTCGGGACGGAAAACGATTTCCAGCTTGCCTTCGAGGCGATATTTGTGCGCCGGTGTGGCCAAGGCCGCGGCGTTAATGGCGGGCGTTTTGGTGGGCAGCGCCGAGCCGGCGACAACGCCATCGTGCACCGCGCGCCGCCACCAGGATTCGAAATCGGCGCCCTGGTGCTGCGCTGCCCAGTAACCCTTGACGATGTCATACCCGCCCATTTCCGGGGCGTCGGTGAACATCTGCAATACCTGGTACGCGGAGCGGCCATCGTAGAGCGGCTGGATCAGCGGCTGCTGAACGGTCACCGATCCATCGAAGGCGCGCGCGTCGCCCCAGCTTTCCAGGTAATGCGCTTCCGGCAAATGCCATTGGCAGATTTCGGAGGTCTCATCCTCGTAAAGGCTCAAGTGCGCGCGGACGCGTGCCTTTTGAATGCGATCCGCCAGACCCAGTTCCACCGGAGCGTTGAAGACCGGGTTTCCGCCCAGAATCAGCAACAGGTCCACCATGCCCGAATCGAGATCGCTAACCAGATCTTCGAGTGAGGCCACATGGTCCACCGGGCTGGCTTCGATGGAATCGGTGTAGAACACAGTCTTGCCAACGTTGCCGAGCTCCGCGTTCATCGCGTGGGCCAGGGCATGGACGATGGGCGGCTGAAATTCGCCCGCAATCACCAGGCCGGCGCCCCGGTTGCGCATGAGGTCCTTGGCCATGCCGTCCATCCATTTGTTGATGTCGCCGTTGTCGCTTTGCTTCGGGCCTTGGGCAACGCCCAGGCCGGCCGCCAGCAGCCACGCGAACTCTTCCACGTCGCCGGCGCGCAGCGGCAGGCGATGGTCCGCCTTGCTGCCGGTGGGTGTGGGCATCGGCTCGATGACGTAAAGCCGGTTCATAGTGGTGTTGGCGCCTTCCACGCGCCGCCGCGCCGCGAATTGGCGCGCGTAGCGCAGGCTGGCCTCGCCGGACGCCAGGAAATCCGAATCAAGCGACACAATCACGTTGGCGTTCGCCACGTTGTAATAGGTGTGGACCGGCTGGCCGAATGCCAGCATGGCGCCGGTGCGCGCGCTGTGCGGCCCGGCCGGTTCCCACTGGTGCCACTTCGAGGCGGGAAACAGCTTCTTGATCGCCGCGAGTTGGTCCGCCATCGCGGGCGATGTCACGGTTTCGGTGAGGATGCGGATACCCGCCCCGCCGGTGGCGCGCTGCTGCTCGATCAGGCCGCGCAACATTCCCAGGAAATCCGCCCAGGAGCGGATCTCGCCGCCTTCGGATGCCGTGCGGCTGCGGTCCGGATCGTACAGTTGCAGCACCGACGCCTGGCCGAACGCATCGAGAGCGCCCAGCGTGGCAGGGTGCTCCGGGTTGCCTTCCACCTTGGTGGGACGGCCTTCGTGGCTTTCCACCAGAACGCCATTGGCCACGCCGCCCAGCGTCATCGCGGTCGCGTAGAATAGCGGCTTGCCGGGAATCAGATCTTCCGGCTGCCGGACATAAGGCATGATGTGCTCGGTGGGCTGGCGCGTGCACGCGGTCAGCCCGGCCAGCGCCAGCGACGCGCCCATCATCTTCAGGAAGTTGCGGCGCCCGTCGACGCCGTTCTCATCCTCGCTCCAGCCAATCGCCTGGCGGGGAAACTCGCGCTGCAACAAATCCTCGAACTCGGGCGTGGCGGCCAGGTCTTCCAGGTTGCGCCAGAACTCGCGTCCGCGTTTCCCCTCCAGACGCGCCCGCGCGCCGGCCAGATCCAGATATTTCTTTGAGTCGCTCATCGGTGGCAAGTGGAACAGCTCGTCAACACGCGCGTATCTTGAATGTGATTTTCACTCATCAGCCGGCGCCCGAGTTCCTCCTGGCCGCCTGCCGGCTGATAGCCCATGGTGGTGATGAACGCCCGCGGCCGCAGCACCTTTGCCGGATCGCGGTGGCAGTCCAGGCACCAATCCATTTGCAGCGAGACTACCGCCCAGGTCAGCGGCATCTTATCCACCCTGCCGTGGCAAGTCTCGCAGCCCACGCCCTTCGCGACGTGAATGCTGTGGTTGAAGTAAACGAAATCCGGCAGGTCGTGAATCCGCGTCCAGCGGATCGATTGGCCCGTGCGGAAACTGGCGCGCACCGGTTCCAACATCGGGCTCGTGCTCCAGATCTGAGAATGGCAATTCATGCAGGTTTTGGTCGGCGGCACGTTGGCGAAACTGGAGCTTTCGACTGACGTGTGACAGTACCGGCAGTCCAGACCCAGCCCGCCGGCGTGATGCGCGTGGCTGAACGGAATCGGCTGCTCGCGCGCCATGAACGCGCGAGTGTTGTAAGCGCTGCGGTTCAGAGCTTCGAACGCCCAGCCCGCAAATGCGAGGATGAAAATTGCGCCGTAGACCGACATGCGCGCGATTGCATTCGCGCTTTTAGGAAAGATCTGGGCCATGCCGCGCTACCTTCGCCCCGCTTCCACTCTCACAATGTTGTTAGTCCGCATAACAGGAAGACAGCACCCCTCGCAACCCTATATACCCCCCGGTCCCCAGACTCAACTCTCTTAACAGATGCAAAACTTGTTACGAAGTTCCAAGCTAATCGCGTTGCACAGTTTCCTTAACTCCGGGCGTAGAGAAACGCAGCTTTCTCTACGCGGCTCCCGGCCTCGCTCGTGCAAACGGCAAACTGCGCCAGCGCCGGGAGTGCTGATTTATCCCACAACGACGCGCCCGCGTATTCCCCGTCCTTGCGCAGCGCGTAGAATTTCAGATCGATAGCTTCCAACCGCTTCCGATCGTGGTTGAAGTTGCGCGCCACCCGTTCCAGCGCGTCCAGCGCAGCCTCTTTAGGCGCCATCCCGCGCCGCATGTTTTCGACGACGGTGTGCGCGCCGCAAACTCTTAGGTTCTCCTCCCCGCGCCCGGTGGAACCGGCGCCGCCGACATCCTGATCCAGCCACAAGCCGCCGCCGACGATGGGCGAATCGCCCACCCGGCCGGAGATCTTCCACGCCAGGCCGCTGGTAGTGGTCACCGCCGACATTTCGCCCTTTTCGTTCAGTGCAATGCAGTTGATGGTGCCGTGCGGCGGGTGGTACGCATTCCGGATGGCTTCGAGCAGCAGTTCGTCGCTCGCCCACGGGAACTCCCGCTTGAGTTCCTCGAGCCAAGCCGTTTTCTGCGGTTCCGGCGGCGCGTCCAGGCCGGGGCCCCAGTTATTGTGGCCGTCGCGATCGCGCAGCGACCTCTTCCATACCAGCCATTGCAGCCGCGATTCTTCCGTCAGCAAGTTCTCTTCCGGAAACCCCTCGGCTTTGGCGAACTTGAGCGCACCGGCGCCGACCAGCATCATATGGTCGGTATCTTCCATCACGCGCTTCGCCACCTTGGAGGGAGTCTTGATGCCCTCGAGCGCGCCCACCGCGCCCATGCGGCGGCTCGGCCCGTGCACCACGCTCGCGTCCAGTTGCACCACGCCGTCCTCGTTGGGCAACCCGCCGTAGCCCACGCTGGTGTCGCGCGGGTCCAGTTCCACGATATTGACGCCAGCCACCACTGCGTCCAGCGTATCGGCCCCGGCCTTGATCAACTCCATCGCCTTGGCGCAGCAGTTGACGCCACCGTCGAAACGGTTGGCGCTCGAAATCACCACCGCCCGAGGACCCGGCTTCGCCGATATCATGCCGGCCATCGGCAGCGCCGCGGCGCCCAGCATCACCGATCTGCGGCTCCAGTCGATCTTGCTCATCAGCGCGTTTTCTTCTCGATCGGTGCCCCGCGAACCGCCCCGGCGCGCCCGGCCTTTGAGAAGGATTTACATTATGCCACAGCGCGAGCGGGATGGAGTACTCCGGTTTCAGTGGGGCAGGTCCCCGACCTGCCAATTCCATCCTGCTAAACTGACAGCCATGAGGTATCTCGCGGCCGTGTCATTGTTGTTGCTAGCCTGTGCCATGGCACTGGCGCAGAAAGGGCGCGACGTTGAGGTCCTGGAAGCCAAGGCCCGGCGCGTCGAGGAAGGGCGGCTCTCGATCGACGGCCGGGTTCGTGCCGGGAAGCCGCTCAAGGGGTTGACGCTGACCTTCGATTTCCTGACCTCCGACGGGGAACTGCTGAGCAGCCAGAAAACCGCCGTGGAGGATGACGCGCTCAAGCGGGGCGACGAGTCGTCATTTCACGCCGAGACCGATAATCCCCCCGGCTCGGTTCGTTTCAAGATCCGGGCGTTCGACGGCGACGGCCGGCAACTGCGCGTCGGCAACGACGGGCCGTTTGTGATCGATTGAACCCCCTCCGGCGGTCGTATGGGACGTCCCGGTTAATAGCCCTTCACAACTGTTGCTTATAGCAGTACTATAGTTAGCAAGGGGGGGCTATGGGACCGTTGTCACGAGTCGCCATTGCACCGTATCAGGACGAGCACCTGGCGGTGGATTTCGAACATCGGATCGTTTCGCTGGATTCCCGTCCAATCGGCCTGACGCGGAAGGAATATGCCTTGCTGGCGCTCCTGGTGAGCAATGCCAGCGAAATCGTTCCTCGGCACGCGTTGCTATGGGAAATCTGGGGTTACGGCGCGGGCATCCGCACGCGGACGCTGGACGTTCACGTGCGCCGCGTACGCAAGAAACTGGGCGGGTACGCCGACCAATATATCGAGACCATCTTCGGTATCGGCTACCGTTTCCAACCGTTTCGCATCATCCGGCCTCGCCAGGATGTCGCGCAGGACCCGGTGGCCGGGGTTGCGTGAAAAGCCCGCGTGAGAAAGCCGCGTCAGAAGCCGATGATGAGACAAGTTGCGTTGCTGGCCGCTTTGGTCGCCTCGAGTCTTGCGGCACAGGATTGGGCGATCGCGAAGCTCGCCAAGAGCCCGCGCCACCAGGAATGGGTCACCGTCAAGCACGACGGCCGATCCGTCGAGACATTCGTGGTCTATCCCGAATCCGCCGCCAAGACGCCGGTTGTGGTGATCATCCACGAGATTTTCGGGATGACCGATTGGGTCGAGGATCTGGCGGACCAGGTGGCCGAGGCCGGCTACATCGCGGTGGCTCCCGACCTGCTCTCGGGCATGGCTCCCAACGGCGGCCGCACCAAGGACTTTGCGCCCAACATCGTAACGGAAGCCATCGGCCATCTCAGCCCGGACCAGATCACCGCCGATTTGAACGCCGCCGCCGATTACGGCCTCAAGCTGCCGGCGGCCAACGGCAAGCTGTTCGTGGCTGGCTTCTGTTGGGGCGGCGGGCAAACTTTCCGTTTCTCGACCAACCGCCCGGACCTGAAGGGCGCCTTCGTGTTCTACGGTCCGCCGCCCGCGGCCGATGCCATGGCGCGCATCCAGGCGCCGGTTTATGGTTTCTACGCCGGCAACGACGCCCGCATCAACGCCACTCTCCCCACAGCCAAAGACCAAATGGCCGCCGCAAAGAAGCAATACGATCCGGTAGTCTACGATGGCGCCGGCCACGGCTTCATGCGCGCCGGCGAAGATCCGAGCGGCAACGAGGGCAACCAGAAGGCCCGCGCCGAAGCTTGGGTGAGGTGGAAGCAGTTGCTGAAGGAGCGGTCGGAATAGGCGCACACTGTGCTGGCTTGTGGGGCAGGTTGACAACCTGCGCGCCGAATGCCATTCGGCGCACCGGGCGCAAGCCCGGCAGTTGCCGATCACAACCTTGTTCAGGCGGCAGAGCGTTTACGGAGCCGCTGCCACGGGCCCGCGCCGGCGAACCGCGCTTGATGCGCGAAGCGCCCTTGATTGACAGCCCTACCTCCCGCTGTTAGCCTGAATTTGCATGTCTCAGGCTTCCCCGTTGCGCCGTACGGCGCTGAATTCCGTCCATCGGGCGCTGGGCGCCAAAATGGTCGAATTCGGCGGGTGGGAGATGCCCGTTCAGTACTCCGGGATCCTCTCGGAGCACATGGTGGTGCGCCAGTCGGTGGGAGTGTTCGATATCGGGCACATGGGCAAGATCGAGATCCGCGGGCCGCAAGCCGCGCAACTGACCGATTTCGTCACCACCAATGCCGTTCCCAAGCTGAAGACCGGCCAGGCGCACTATACCGGTCTGCTCTACGAGCACGGCGGATTCGTGGACGACATCCTGGTGCACAAAGTGGCCGGCGACAATTTCTTCCTGTGCGTCAACGCCGCCAACCAGGACAAGGATTTCGAGCACATCCGCGCGCGCAATCGCTTCGAGGCCACGGTCGAGCTGACGAGCGACCATTACAGCCAGATCGCCATCCAGGGCCCGCAAGCCCGCGCCACGCTCCAGAAGCTGACGCCGGTCGATTTGAGCGCCATCAAATATTACTGGTTCACCGATGGCGAAGTAGCCGGCGTGCCTGCCCGCATCGCCCACACCGGCTACACCGGCGAAGACGGCTTCGAAATCTACTTTCCGCCGGCCGAATCGGAGCGCATCTGGGCGCGAGTGCTGGAAGCGGGCGCGGAGTTCGGCATCAAGCCCTGCGGCCTCGGTGCGCGCAACACGCTGCGCCTGGAAGCCAGGATGGTGCTCTACGGGCACGAAATCGACGCCTCCATTTCGCCGCTCGAAGCCGATCTTGCCTGGATCGTCAAGCTCGACAAAGGCGAATTCGTGGGACGCGAGGCGGTGCTGCGCCAGAAAGAAGCCGGCGTGAGGCGCAAGCTCACCGGATTTGAAATGACCGGCCGGCCGATTGCCCGCGATGGCTACGAAGTGCAAGTGAACGGCGTGGCCGCCGGGTGGGTCACCAGCGGCTCGCCCGCGCCGGCATTGAACAAGAACATCGGCCTGTGCTATCTGCCCGTGGAATTGGCGCGGCCCGGGCTAGCCATCCAAGTTATCGTGCGCGGCCAGCCCGCGGATGCGATGACCGTCGAAACCCCGTTTTACAAGCGAGCGAAATGACCATGTATCCGGAAAACTTCCGCTATACGAAGGAACACGAATGGGTCCTGATGGAAGGCGGCATCGGCACCATCGGGATCACCGATCACGCCCAGCAGGAGCTCGGCGACATCGTTTATGTGGACCTGCCCAAGCCCGGCACACGCGTGGAACAGGGCAGGTCGATGGGTTCGGTGGAATCCGTCAAGGCGGTATCCGACATTTACTCGCCCGTCTCGGGCGAAGTGGCCGAGATCAACCCGGCGCTGGCCGACGCGCCAGAAAAGCTCAACGAAGATCCGCACGGCGCGGCCTGGCTGGTCAAGATCAAGCTGAGCGCGCCCGGCGAATTGCCGGATCTGATGTCGGCCGCCGACTATCAAGCTTACATAGGAGCCGAAAAATAGTTGCGCTACCTGCCTAAATCGGATTCCGAACGCCGCCAGATGCTGGACGCTTGCGGCGTCGAGTCGGCCGAAGATCTGTTTGCCCACCTGCCGGAGGCGGTGCGGCTGCGCCGTCCGCTGGACCTGGCGCCGGGGATCTCCGAATACGAGATCGTCGACTATTTCCGCGCGCGAGCCGCGGAAAACGCGAACGGATACGCATCGTTCCTCGGCGCCGGCGTGTACCGCCATTACCGGCCGGTGCTGGTGGATACGGTGGTGTCGCGCGGTGAGTTTCTGACGTCCTACACGCCCTACCAGGCCGAAATCTCGCAAGGCACGCTCACCACCATCTTCGAATTTCAGACCATGATCTGCCAGCTTACCGGCATGGAGGTGGCCAACGCGTCGATGTACGATGGCTCGACCGCGGTGCCGGAAGCGGCCATGATGGCGGCGCGCATCACCGGCCGGCACCGCGCACTGGCCGCGCGCAGCGTGCACCCGGAGTATCGCGAAGTGCTCCGCACTTATGCGCTGCACCAGGGGATGCCGGTGGAGGAGTTCGGCTACGCGAAGGATTCGGGCGCGATCGACCTGGAGGATCTGGAGCGCAAGATCGATAGCGAGACCGCCGCGGTGATCGTCCAATCGCCCAACTTTTTCGGCGCGATCGACGACGTGAAAGCAGCCGCGGAGATCGCCCACCGCCGCGGCGCGCTGCTGGTGGTGGTGTTCACCGAAGCCGTGTCGCTGGGGATTCTGGAGCCGCCCGCCGATGCCGATATCGTGGCCGGCGAGCTGCAATCCTTCGCCATTTCGCCGAGCTACGGCGGTCCTTACGCCGGCATCATCGCCACGCGGGAAAAGTTCGTCCGGCAGATACCTGGCAGGCTGGTGGGCCAGACCGTGGATACACGCGGCAACCGCGCCTTCTGCCTGACTCTGTCCACGCGCGAGCAGCACATCCGCCGCGAGAAAGCGACGTCGAACATCTGCACCAACCAGGCGCTCATCGCCCTGATGGCCAACGTCTTCATGACCGTCTACGGGAAGGTGGGCTTGCGCGAGCTCGCATTGCAAAACGCGGCCAAGGCGCACTATCTGGCCGGAAAGCTGAAACCCGCCTTCACCGGGAAATTCTTCAACGAATTCGTGGCGAGGTGCGGGAATCCGGAAGCGGTCAACAAGGCCCTGCTCAAGAAAAAGATCATCGGCGGACTGCCCTTGGGCCGCTTCTATCCGGAGCTCGCCGATTCGATGCTGGTCTGCGCCACCGAAATGACGCGCCGCGCGGACATGGACGAGCTGAGCGAGGCTCTGCGCGCGCCGGCCGCCGAGGAGGTGCTGGCGTGATCCGGAAAGTCCGCAGCCACCCTTCGCAAAACGAAGCTCTGCTATTCGAGCGCAGCTCGCCCGGCAAGCGCGCCTGGCAGCTTCCCGAGCTCGACGTGCCAGCCGTAGACGCTTCCGTCGCGCTGGGCGCGGCCAACGTGCGCGCCGAAATTCCCGGCTTCCCCGAAGTGAGCGAAGTGGAAGCCATCCGCCATTTCACCCGCCTTTCCACCTGGAATTACGCCATCGATCACGGCATGTATCCGCTGGGCTCCTGCACCATGAAATACAACCCGCGCATCAATGAGCTGGTGGCGCGCATCGAGGGCCTGGCCTGGGCGCATCCTTATCAACCCGAGGCGCTGGCACAGGGCGCCATGGAAGTGATGGCGCGCCTCGAAGCCGCGCTCGCCGAAATCACCGGGATGGACGCGGTGACGCTGCAACCATCGGCCGGCGCGCAGGGCGAGTTGACCGGCATCCTGCTGATTCGCGCGCTGCTCGAACAGCGCGGCAACCCGCGCCGCAAAATCCTCATTCCCGATTCCGCGCACGGCACCAATCCGGCCACCGCGGCGATTGCCGGGTATGTGGTGGAGAACGTGAAATCGACCGGCGCCGGCGTGCTGGATCTCGAGGCGCTCGCGCGCGCGGTTGACCCGGACGTGGCGGCGCTGATGGTGACCAACCCCAACACGCTCGGCGTCTTCGAAGAGAACATCGTGCAGGCGGCGGAGATTCTGCACTCGAAGGGCGCCCTGCTCTACATGGATGGCGCCAACATGAACGCGCTCGTCGGAATCGCGCGGCCCGGCGATTTCGGCGTCGACGTGATGCACCTCAACCTGCACAAGACATTCTCGACGCCGCACGGCGGCGGAGGCCCCGGCGCCGGTCCGGTGGCCGTGAAGAAAGCGCTGGAGCCATTCCTGCCCACGCCGCGCTTGAAGCGTGTGCGCGGCAAGTGGGCCTACGATTTCAAGCGCAAGCGCTCCATCGGCCGCGTGCGCGCCTTCTACGGCAATTTCGGCGTGCTGGTGCGCGCGCTGGCGTACATTCTGGCGCATGGCGGCCCCGGCTTGCGCAACGCCACGGTGGATGCGGTGTTGAACGCGGTCTACATCCGCAAGCAGCTCGAACCTTACTTCGACCTGCCGTACCCCGCGCCCAACATGCACGAAGTGGTTTTCAGCGACGAGCGCCAGGCCAGGCTCGGCGTCCGCACGGGCGATCTGGCCAAGCGCCTGATCGATTACGGATTCCACCCCTACACCGTAAGCTTCCCTCTCATCGTGCACGGCGCGCTGATGATCGAACCCACCGAAACCGAAGGCAAGCTGGAGCTGGATCAATTCATCGACGCCATGATCTCGATCGCCAAGGAAGTCGAGACCGATCCGGAGCTGGTGAAGCAGGCGCCGCATTCGACGCGCACCAGCCGTGTGGATGAGGTCGCCGCCGCGCGCAAGCCGGTGCTCCGATGGAAGCCGGCGTAAGAACGATAGCCACAGATGAACCCAGATGAACACAGATTGAACCTGAATTCCGACGTCAACTTCGGCGAAGTGGCAGTCCCACAGCGGAGCGCCATGAAACAACAGGTCCTGTATCAGGGCACGGCTTAAGCCGTGCCGGAACGGGATGAACCTGATGGGCTTCAGCCCCTGGGAAGCGGGCAGGGGCTAAAGCCCTCGGAACGCGCGCTGCCGGCGGCACGGCTGAAGCCGTGCCCTGATACGAGGCGTCCAGTTTCGGAATTCGGATTGAAGAGAATTCGTTCATCCGTGTTTATCCGTTTTCATCAGTTGCTCACAGACTTTTTCGGCAGCCCCGCCGGCCAGCGTCTGGCGCGCGACCTGCTGTTGCTGGCCGTTTTCACGCTGGCGCTGCACGCGCCTTTTCTGCGGCAGCCGGTGCAAGGCGATGAAGTCAATTACCTGGATTTCGCGGCCCATGTTCTGAAGCAGCCGCTCGAGCCGCTCAACTTCCAGTTCGTTTTCCAGGGGCACATGGTGGACGCGGCCGGCCATCCGCATCCGCCCTTAAACGCGTACATTCTGGCCGGCGCCTGGCTGCTGCGCGGCCGTTTCTCGGTCTTCTTTTTCCATTGCTTCTACCTGCTGTTTACGCTCGGAATCAGCTTCGCTGCGTATGCATTGGCGGCACGCTTCACTTCGCGTCCGCTGTGGGGAGCGCTGTTGATCGCGGCGTCTCCCATCGTGCAGGTCAATACCAACACGCTGGCCGGGCCCGAGGCGCCTGCGCTGGCGTTGTTGCTGATCGGCGCGGCGGCGTTCTTCGGGCGCTGGTTCTGGCTCGCCGGAATCGCGCTGGCGCTGGCTGGCTTGACGGAATTGCAGGCGCTGGCGCTGCCGCCGATTCTGTTGCTTTCTTGTTTCATTGAGCGCCGGAGCGCGGCGACGGCAAGCGGGCCGGGCGTGCCCGGCCCCTACGGGCGGATTCGGATCCCGCCGCGTGCAGCATGGTGCGCGCTGGCTGCGCCCTATCTCGTGCTGGGCGGATGGCAAGCGCTCGAATGGGCGCTCACCGGCCGCGTCCCGTTCGTTGTGCTGGCCGGATACGCCAGCAATCCCAACCTGTCGCGGATCGGCGTGAAAGCCTCGAGCGCGCTGGCGCTGCTCGGGCACCTCGGCGTGCTGGTCACGCTGGTTCCGCTGGCATGGCGCCGCTTGTGGGGTCTCGCGCCCGGTCTGCTGGCTGGTTTCCTGGTGACGGATTATCCGTGGTGGGAGCGCGCCCTGCTGGTGATCTTCGTGGCGCTCGGCGTCAACGCGCTCCTGTGGTTGTGGGAATCGCGCCGCCAGCCGGTGCTGGCCGCGTGGTGCCTGCTCTATTTCGCTTTCGCGTGCGTAGCCTTCTTCGCCGGCGCCGCGCGTTACCTGCTGCCGTTGGCCGCGCCGATGGTGCTGCTGTTCGTGATCCAATTCCGCGACCGGCCGCGCATCGTGTGGCTGGCGCTGATGGTGAACATGCTGCTCGGTCTGAACATTTCTTTCGCCGCGTATGAATTCGCGCGCGTCTATGCCCACGTTCCGCCTCCGCCGGGACGCCCATTTCTGGTCAACGGCGAGTGGGGCTTTCGTTATTACATGGTCGCGAAGGGCGGTGAACCGCTCCAGGACGTGAGCGTACCAATACCAGGCGAGTGGATCGCCGCTTCCGACCTTTCGCTCGCCGGCAGGTACGACAGCCTCGCCGAAGAGACCGCCGTGCCGCTGCGGTCGGTCGATCTACGCGTTCGCACGCCGCTGCGGCTGGTGGATCGCCATGCGCACAGCGGTTTCTCCTCCGCGTCGATGGGCCTGCTGCCGTTCTCCTTCTCGAACCAGCCGCTCGATCGGGTCACGTATTCGCGCACGTCATCTTTCCTGAATGTGCCGGTCAACTGGACGCCCAGCGAATTCGACGGCCACCTGGTCTACGTGCCTGCGCCACGTGAGGACGCCCCCATTTCGGGGCAACGCCGCGATTACCCGCCTGAAACAAGCGTCTACCCGTACCCGGTCGAATACATCAGAGCTCCCATCCGCCTGTCGCTCGGTTCCAGCGGCATGCTCCACTTCGCGCTCTACGCCCATGGCAGCGGCTCAGCCCAGTTCCACATCTACCGCAACTCCGGGGACGCTCCCTTCTCTGAAACCGTGTGGGTCGCCGGTGATTTGTGGGAGCCGCACACACTGCCGCTCGATGGAATGGACGACGCCATTTTCGCAATCGAGGCTCCGCCAGCCATGCGCGTGGGATGGGGAGACATGGTGATCGATTCCGATGTACCCGCGCCGCCGCCCGATCCCGACGCTCCGTCGGAGTTACTGTCCTACTTACACCTCGGCGACATACGCAGCCGCGCGCAACTGGTTTCCGGTTGGTACACGATTGAAGATGGCGCTTGGCGGTGGATGGCGCCGGAAGCGGAAGCGATGCTGCAACCGCTGCCCGACGGGGCGATGCAATTCGAGCTGCAACTTTTCTTCCCACCCGATTTCATGCGCCGCGCTGGCAGCCCGGTGACGGTTTCGGTGATGCTGAATGGCAAGCCGTTCACATCGGCCATGTACTTTGAACCCGGCGGCCACACCGTTGCCAAGCGAATCCCGCCGGAACTACTCGGCGAGTTGTTCACCTGGCCCACCACCCACGTGAGCATCCGCGTGAACCCGTATATCCCGCCCAGCGCCACAGACCAGCGCGCCCTAGGCGCCGTCGTGCAAGGATTGGGATTTGTGGCGGGGCAGTAGGGCAGTAACCCGGGGGCGCGCAATCGTCCACCGCGCCGATAGACGCGTCTACAGCGGCAATT